>Ga0123354_10015864_pt1 | contig 11789 bp, 8 predicted proteins | sample TergutLab28metaG_2_FD_97872 | JGI IMG/M metagenome (GOLD analysis project Ga0123354, IMG submission 97872) | Labiotermes labralis P4 segment gut microbial communities from Petit-Saut dam, French Guiana - Lab288 P4 | ecosystem: Host-associated > Arthropoda: Insects > Digestive system > Gut ... | reverse complement strand
GGAGGGAGGTCTTATATAAGATTCTCATTGAGTTTGGTATCCCTAGGAAACTTGTAAGGTTAGTAAAGATGAGTCTGACTGAAACATATAGCAGAGTCCAGGTAGGCAAGAATGTGTCTGACAAGTTCCCTATTAGGAATGGTTTGAAACAAGGAGACGCTCTATCACCAATGCTTTTTAACTTTGCTTTAGACTATGCCATTAGGAGGGTTCAGGTAAACAGGGATGACTTGAAACTAAATGGTACAATTCAGCTGATGGCTTATGCAGGTGATGTTAATATACTGGGAGGAAGCATACATACTCTAAAGGAAAATACAGAAGCTTTAATAGCTGCTACTAGGGAGATTGAACTGGAAGTAAGTGCTGATGAAACTAAGTACATGGTCATGTTTCGGGATCAGAATGCAGGACGAATTCAGAGTGTGAGGATTGATAATAGTACCTTTGGGAGGGTGGAAGAGTTTAAATTATTTGGGAACAACTTTAACAAATCAAAATTCTATCCCGGAAGAAATTAAGAACAGATTGAGGTCAGGAAATGCTTGCTGTCATTCGGTGCAGAACCTTTTGTCTTCAAGGTTGCTACCCAAAAATTTAAAGATCAAGGTATATAGAACTATAATTTTGCCTGTTGTTTTGTATGGGTGTGAAACTTGGTCGCTGACATTGCGGGAGGTAAGGAAGCTGAGGGTGTGTGAGAACATGGTGTTGAGGAGAATATTTGGACGTAGGAGGGATGAGGTAACGGGGGAATGAAGGAGAATGCATAACGAGGAGCTAAATGATTTGTACTGTTCACCCAATATTGTGCGGGTGATAAAATCGAGAAGAATGAGATGGGCTGGGTATGTGGCGCGTATGGGTGGGGAGAGGGGGGTGTACTGGGTGTTGGTGGGGAAACCGGAGTGAAAGAGACCACTGGGGAAACCTAGGCGTAGATGGGTGGATAATATAAGATGGATCTCCAGGAGGTGGGATGTGGGTATATGGGCTGGCCCAGGATAGAGACAGTTGGCGGACGCTTGTGAGTGCGGTAATGAACCTTTTGGTTCCGTGAAATGCGGGGAATTTCTTGACTAGCTGCAAACCAGTTAGCTGCTCAAGAGGGACTTTGCACCATGGAGTAAGTAAGTAAGTAAGTTGGTAAAAATGAAATCGGTTAAGTTGGTGAAATTTTGAAAGAAAGAAAGAAATAAAATTATTTTCGGGAGGATTTAAGACCTTGCTACAAGTGTTCGTGACAGTTGAGTTGGGTAACTTAAATGACTTTATTGCATACAGAACCCCAAACTGGACGGACCCCATTATCATTATCTTAGTCATTAAATAAAAATTTTACCAAAGTCATCCTTGTGCCCTAATCACTTTCTGATATTCCAGCTGATGCTTAGCAGAAACTACAAGCATTAGAAAAGGTGCAAGATTAAAACACTTCTGTTTCTGCAAATTGAAAATAATTGCTGACTCTCTTACCTCAGTATAAATTTCAAACTCGAACTAAATAAATAGATATCTATAACGCATTAAGTTATTTTGTGACCCGAAATAATTTTCTTCATATTCGAAGGCTTGTATAACATTTAGTTGTGTTCTTGATCCGGGGGTGCAAAAAACCCAAGCTCTAGGTCGCCCTGACAACCAGATTTTGTACGGGTGGTCTAATATTTTTTTGGTCCTCCGTCAGAAACTTGCTTCATGTCAGTCTTATGGTGCTTATGTGTTTCAGGTGGCTTCTAGATTGTAGGAAATTTGTGAGCCCCTGCTTTAAATGCCTTGCTTAGGCAGGTTGCTGAATTTACTGACAAAATATTTCATTTACAGGAGAAAACGTAAAATATGCTTGCATATTTTGTAAGTTATACGGAAGTAATAGTGACAGGTGTGGTGAGCATTAAAGTTCATCTAAGAAAAACATAATTGAATTTAATGTTGAAATGTGACGTTTAGTTAGTTTGTTTTAGGAATACTTAGTATCAACGTTGAATGATTCTGCAGGTATGCCCAGTAAGAACGCAAATTGCGAGTGAGTTAGACTTCATAGGAAGTTCTTTGATTAGCAATTAGCATGTCATTTAAAACTCCGATTGCAGATGACGCGTGGCAAAACAACATTCAGTACACAAGCGAGAGAGAACGTTATATAATCGATGGGTAAACTAGCAGCAGGTTCTCAGAAACAGTAGTTACAATTCTTGCGCACCTTGGCTCGGGTGGTAACGCTGGTGACTTGTGTTTGTGAGGTACTCGGTTCTAATCTCCTTGAGAAAATGGGTACTGTGAATGAGGGTTTAATTGTTGTGCTGGAAAATTATAACTCATGAACTAAACTGGAATTTATCGGTAATCACCGGTTGACAAATGCCAGGTGAAGTACACGAAAAAGTCGTCCCCAGCGTCAGAAAGTTGAATGCATTTGTACGAAACCTCGCGCAACTTTTCGATTTGCCGACGGAATTCCCAGCTTTACTGACCGTATCGTACGCAAAAATGTTCTAACAGTAACTGAGTTAATAGTAGACAACACCCCCCACCCCCCTCAAAAAAAGTACCGTGACGAAAATTTCATGAAAGAAGACCCGTGAGAAGACATGGCTAAGATGGGAAGAGAAAATCACGAAGGTCTTCTCATTGCTGCTAAACACAAGAGGATGGGCTGTCGTGCCACTTAATAATAATAATAATAATAATAATAAAGCTAATAAGATTTTAAAATATAAGGACCTTAACAGAAATTCAGCATATGTGGAATGTGAAAAGCAAAAGTTATACCGGTAATAATAAGGGCGACTGGAACCATTTCAAAATCACTCAGACAGTACGTGAGCAACATAACAAGAAAGTACGAAATTAAGGAACTGCAAAAAAACTGGCCATATTGGGCACTGCACACACACACACTACTGAAAGTGCTATTGTAAAAGTACAAAACATATTTAATGGGCGAAGTAACATTACATGTAGCACAAATTCTAAATACAGAACAGCTGCAACACTATATACCCTAGAAACATGGTTTGTTTCGGGTATTTAATTGTAAATACCCTGCATAAATGTGATAACAAGGATGATGATGATGATGATGATGATGATGATGATAATAATAATAATAATAATAATAAAGATATGACACTTATCGGGGTGTAGAGTAATGCGTACAGGGTTATAGTGTGGAGGTGTGACGGAAAGAGACAATTTACAAGATGTAGTCGTAGATGGCAGAATAGTATGAGAATAGATCTTAAAAAAAGTAGGATGAGAAGGTGTGTACCGGGTGTATCTGTGTCACGATAGGGACAAGTGACGTGCTCCTGTGAACACGGTGTTCAGTCTAGTACAATGTGAGAAATGTCTTTGTCTAGATGAGAAAATATTATATCTTCGAGCATAACTCTGATGCATGGAGTTAGTAAGCCGTAATTGGTAGGTCATTTTATGCATAGTGACTACCAATGATGATACAGCACTTTATACCCTTTTCGTTTGTTTGTTCTCTTGTTTTTGCTGTGGATGTAACCATGTTTTCTATTTATGCCGCTCAAACAGGTATCCGTTATATGTGTACGTCATAATTCCTGCCTGTCATTGGTCACAGCAGAAGGTGTCACAATGACGGTTATTCGTTGTCAGCATACTCGAGAGGTTTCAGATTCACACTGCAATGTTCAAGATCACAGCCTTCTTGTATGTCAACAGCATACACTTGTTTTGTAAGCATGTAGGTCACCACCGGACTGCAGCCAACAATGGTAGGATCTTCGCCAGCATATGTAGGTAACATGTCAGCAGGGCCGGATAGCTCTACATGAATTATATCGTGCTGTAACAATACAGGCGACGTGTGTGCAGCTTAACATTGAGGCACGTTAGCTGAAAAATTGTTGCCGTGGAAAAGGAATATTACCCATTCTGAGTGTGTGTCTGTAGCTTTAGTCATCCAGCGTGCTAAGCCCTGCGCCATATTGTATTGTCGTCTGTGGCCTGTCTGCCTGTACCATATTTTTCCACATTATCTCGTAAACGGCACGATTTTTAGAAAAAGTTATTGAATGTAAGAATGTGTGTTTTGATTTTCTCTACAAATTTTCCCTAAAACACTTCTCATTCTAGGAAGAATTCAGCGAGATTTTGTCATGAATGAACTTAGGTCACCATGTAAGTTACGCGATAACATTGCAATGAAACTTGAATTTTCTCGAGATATTTGAATGTACTCAAATATCAAATGTGATGAACATCCGTCCAGTGGGAGCTCAGTTGTACCACGCAGACGGACGGATAGACAGACATGACGAAGCTCAAAATCACTCTTCTCAAATTTGCGAACCCGCCTAAAAATGAAGTGAATAGGCAAAATGTCTGCAACTGAGAGACACAAAAATAGATGCAAGTTCATTACAGGGAGTTCAGGTCACTTTAGTTCAAATATGCCGCTGTGTAGGTTATGTTAATATTTGTCATAATGAAAACTCAATTTTTCTGAAAGGTGACGCCGTGTAAACTGGTATACCGTTACCAACTTGTCGGAGGAGGTTGGGTGTCTCCTTCTTCGGGGTAGTACAAGGCAAATATTTTCCTGTGCTACTGACTGAACTGGGGCGGGATAGCTCAGTCGGTATAGCGACTCGCTACGGACTGGACGGTCCGGAGATCGAGTCCCGGTGGGGGCGAGATTTTCCACAACCGTCCAGACCGGCCCTGGGGCCCACCCAGCCTCCTATGCAACGGGTACCGGGTCTTTCCTGGGGGTAAAGCGGCCGGGACGTGGCGTTGACCACCCACCCCATCTAGCGCCGAGGTTGAAGAAAGAGTAAAGCTATATCTCTACTCCACCCCTGGGCCTTCGTGGCCCGTTGTAAGGTGAAATTAACCTTTACTGACTGAACTAAGGATGGAAGCAGCAATCGTCTCTGAAATACTGATACCCGCGTAACAACCTACACGGCGTCATGTACCAAGACATTCGAATTGTGAGCACCACTGTGAGAAGGTCAGATCAAGTGTTTATCACATTAAAGGTAAAGTGATCCCGTTACAGGCCCGGTGTGGCCCAGAGGTTGGGTAGAGGTATAGCTCTACTCCTCCATGACCGCGGCACTAGAAGGGGGTGAGTGGTCACGGCCGCACTTGACCCCGGGAAAGACCCGATACCCACTTTACAGGAGGCTGGGTGGGCCCCAGAGCCGGTCTGGACTGGCGGAAAATCTCGTCGCCACCGGGATTCGTTCCCGGACAGTCCAACCCGTAGTCAGTCGTTATACCAACTGAGCTACCCGGCCCATGTTTATCACATTAACGGCACCAAAACTATTCGCATGGAACTGAGAAAAGCAAGGGTGATCAGCAGTGAAAATCCGTTTGTTTTTCTTTTCTTTTTTTTTTTTGTTGTTTTGCTGACCGTACATCTCAGTATAATCTTAGTAATTAACCAACTTAATGCAAAAATTCTTGTTTTATAATAATTTATTATATGCCTCTACATGTTTCGAGCACTATGTGTTCATCATCAGGAGGTCAAAATTATATTATACAACATCTGGTATCATCACACCTGTAGGTGGCCGTCCCGTACACACCTGTGCACAGGACGTCCACCTACAGGTGTGATTATACCAGATGCTGTATAACACAGTTTTGACCTCCTGATGATAAGCACATAGTGCTCGAGACATGTAGAGGCATGTAATGAACTTATTATAAAACAATAATTTGTCCATTAAGTTGGTTAATTACTAAGATTCCGTTTCGTATGTTCGATTTTTGGAGCCTGGTATGTGTAGTCAGTTTAGTGACCGGCTACGGCACGCACACCCGAGGAATCGCTGTTTGGTTCCTCGCAGGAGCAAGAGATTTTCTCTTCTCCAAAGCGTCCAGACCGGTCCTGAGGCCCACCCAGTTTCCTAGTTGATGGTTCCAAGAGCAATCTCCGTGCGGAAAACGCGGTTGGGGCGTGAAGCTGACCACCATCTGGCGCCGATGTTAATGAGTGGAGCTATGGCTCAACTTCCCCATATGGCCTTGTAATTAAAACCAACTGGATGCACTATTTATCCTCAGTTTATTTCGTCAATCACCCTCTACCTGTTTCGGGCATATTTGTAGACCGTCATCAGGAGGTATACTGTATATATACAACAAATGGTACGTGTTGTGCTTTTTAGTTGACTGCCTGTTGGCCGGGTTGGGATGGAACGTATGGAACAGTGTACCTCCTGATGATAGGCTACAAACATGCCCGAAACATGTACAGGTTGATTGACGAAATAAACTGAGGATAAATTGTGCATCAAGTTGGTTTTCATTACAGGGCTGTATCGAGATGCACGGCCAAGAAACATAAAATTCCCGCTATGTCTTCACGTCATGCACGGGGATATCTAAACCATTTTGTTCGCACTCCAAAGATTTCTTATGTCTGTCCCGCTCAATTTTTGCCTCAGCAGATCCCAATCATTCACATTACAAGGTTGCAGCAAGATGGTGCACTTCTTGCAGCTGTAAGTATAAAATTGAGTGTACTCAGCACTTAATTATTACTTATTTACTTATTTCCTCCACGGAGCAAAGTCCTACTTGAGAAGCTAACCGGTTCTCAGCTAGTCAAGAAATTCCCCACATTTTATGGTACCCGCAGGTTCCTTACCGCATTTTATGGTACCCGCAGGTTCCTTACCGCATTTTATGGAACCCGCAGGTTCCTTACCGCATTCACAAGTGCCCGACGCCTGTCCCTATCCTGAGCCAGATCGATCCACTCTATGCTCCCATCCCACGTCCTGAAGATCCATCTTAATATTATGCTTCCACCTACGCCTGGATCTTCCAAGTGGTCACATTTCCTCAGGCTTCCCCACCAAAACCCTACATACACCTCTCCTTTCCTCCCTCGGTGCTACATGCTCCGCCCATCCAATTCTTCTAGATTTGATCACCCGAACAACAGCGGGTGAGCAGTGAAGATCATCAAGGTCCTCATTGTGCAGTTTTCTTTACCCCCTGTTACCTCGTCCCTCTTAGGTCCAAATATTTTCCTCAGCACCCTATTCGCAGACACCCTCAGCCTAAGTTCCTCCCTCCATGTGAGCGACGAAGTTTCACACCCATACAAAATAGCAGGCAAAATTATATTTCTGGGTATCTTAATCTTTAAATTTTTGGATAGCAAACTGGAAGACAAAAGATTCTGCACCGAATGATAGAAAGCATTCTCTGATTTCAATCTGCTCTTAATTTCTACCTGAATAGAATTTTGATTTGTGAGGGTTGGTCCCATACTTGAAATCTTCCATCCGTTCAAAGGGACTATTATCAATCTTCATACTGTGACTTCGTCCCGCGTTCTGATCTCGATACATGACCATGTACTTAGTTTTATCAACTTTACTTCTAGTCCAGTCTCCTTACTAGCAACTACTAAAGATTCCGTGTTTTTCTCTATACTACGTACGCTTCCTTCTAATAAATCAGCATCATTAGCATAAACCAGAAGCTGGTGTGTACCATTTAATTTCAAGCCATCCTGATTACGTGAACCCTCCTAATAGCGTACTCTAAAGCAAAGTTGAAGAGCAATGGCGATAGAACATCTCCTTGTTTAAAACCACTCCTAACAGGGAACATATCAGACAAATGCTTGCCTACCCGGACTCTGCTTTAGGTTTCAATCAGACACATTTTTTTAGCCTTACCAGTTTCTTGTCGACACCAAACTCAATGAGAATACTGTACAATACCTGCCTCCTAACTGAATCATAAACTTTCTTGGATTCTACAAATAGCTGAGGTACGGCTTCATTGTAATCCCATTTTTTCTCAAATATTTGACGAATGCAGAATATATGATCAGTATTTGCCCTGTCGTTTCGAAATCCACACTGATGATCCCAAATAATTTCTTCTGCATATAGAGTTAACCTTGACAGCAGGATGTTGGATACAATATTGTACGCAGCACTTAAGTGATTTATATTTCTTCACTTGTTCGTTTTCACCTTCACACCTGAATGTCATTTAGATTTCACTGATTGAAAACAAAACCACAGACCATCTTGGCTAACAAAAAGCAGACTTAAGTATAGTCACTACATTAAAATGCAGCTTCAACAGTTTCAACACCGTTGGAGTCTGCTACAAGCCGGATAATCGAGGAATTCCTTTTTGGTTCACGGGAATGGAAAGGGTATCTCTCTTCTGAAAAGAGTTTAGACTGACTTCGGGACTCGTCTACCCTCCTATTAAATGGACACCGGACATTTTCCGGGATAAGGTGACTGGGGCTACAAGCTGACCTTTCCTTATAGCTTTGAATTTATGGATGCTAAGAACTATAGCTCCGTTCCCCCCGTACGCTTTCATGTTGTGCGTATAGGCTTTACATTTTGTGTAATTTATGAACAGTTGTATAAATGAAAGTCAGCTGGTTTTACCTAGTTCTATTGACTTTGCAAGTACGGAAAATCCAATCTACGTTATCCGAACTTAAGAGACTATAAATATTTCACGATGATTTTGTTCGTTTTCTTGCAACCCAAATCGGTTCTAGTTTCTCGCTTATAACCAAATAGACGCAGCATTTACTAAATTCATTCTTAGCCGCAAACAGATTTTTTTTAAAAGTAGACCTAAAATCAAACCCCATATCGCCACTGTTTGTTTACTGAAATTTGTGGCAATATATCGAGTGTGGTGTTAAATTGCAACAGCCTGAAAACATAAAATTCTGTTAATAGACTTGCATGAGCGCTAAATGGTGGTGTAACTGTAAGGGGGGGGGGGCGCTATGTCGGGGTCTGACTCTAATTTTAATATAGTTTTTGATTTCTTGTGAATTATTAAAAAATGAAATGAAGTTGAAATGTAAACATTGTGTAGTAGAAAAGTCAAAATGCCAAAGTTACATTGTAGTCTGTGAGACGAAAGAAAAAGCTGAAACTTCACAAGCTGCTATCCCAGTCCCTGCTTTCATCTGTGCTTCAAAATTTCACGAAAGACTGCTATATTCGCAGTGGACCAGTAGTGCTGCCAACTGTGTTCCAGGGTTAAGTATCAAAGTTACATGTACAAGTAAAATGAGTAAACGTTTGGAAAAACATCAGAGTAGAGGGACCAAGGAAATAGTGCATATCGAAAGGATGCACTTGCCTGGATACGAATAGGACATTTTCTTAGTGAGAAAAATTTTTAATTACTACTTGCTGATTCAGCACAATATTGTCGAATGATGTGATGTGACATGATGGTATTATTTTTACGTAAAGACTGCCCAGCACTCTTCATGCAGAACTCGTCAGACAGACATGCAAATACATTTTGGAGCACTTGATATTTGCATTGTGAATGTCGGGGTAGCGTCGGGGTATGCTGACTGGGCTACGCCATGGAGCTTCGAGGATTCGGTGGTTGGATCCCGACTTGACAAGAGATTTTTTTATATACTCCAAATAGTCCACTCAACACTATATTGAATGGTTACCGAGGGATATTTTTGGGAACAAAGTAGCCGAGGTGTGAAGCTGACCACCCACACCATCTAGTGTCGTGGTTAAGAGTGAATGGACCAATACCTCCACCCCCACGTTTGTCTTCATTGCGCGCACAAGTTGACTTGATCGCACTCTTATTTATTAATAGTGTAACATATACTTGGGAGCCCCTAACAGAAATGAGTACCAGGAGTATTTCCTGGGGTAAAAGCGGCCGGTGCTTAAGGCTGACAACCTTACCTCCATCCTGGGCCATTGTCACGTAATCTGGGAACTTTAACTTCCTGGAACCTTCTGGGCACCTCGGGCCTGTAATGGGACTGATTTACCTTAGCTTATACTTGGGAGCGATTTGGTTTTGGGCGTCACGTCAGAGTGTTGCGTCTCGTAATCCCACAGTTGTGAAGCCAAGCTAAACTTAAAAACTCATTCATGAAACAAAAAAAAAAAACTTTGCTAGTGGATTTTACGTTTCGTATAACATGTGGATTTCCGTTGTCATCGTTCTTTGTAGTGCTGTATTACAGTTTAAGAAACGGAATAGATGAAAGTACACCTGAAGGACCAAGGAATTCATTATGCTCTCCGGTCCAGTAAATGCTGTGTCTGAGCGAGCGGCTGACGTAAACAGGGTGAAAACACCTTGTTTACCGAACCATTACACTTGCGGAACTTTGCTCTGATACCTTCTGTATTTTGTTGGACCGGGGGTGGGGGGAGTAAGCAAAAGGAGCCGTGATTGAAAACCTGTAAACAGCATGTCCTTTCCTCAAGAACTTCAAATTTACTGTTGCAATTAGACACTTGATTGAATCCTAATTCTTTCGCCTGCTTACGTCTTTTCATTAGCTCCTTGACGTCACACAAAGGGAAACTTTTGCTTCATGTGGTCGCTGTACCGGTACATTGCATCAGTCTTACACCTGATGCACACGAGAGACTGTGCTTTTGTAAATTCAAGTTTCGTGTTTCTCAACATTTTTGGTCCCACGGACCCCCTAAACGAACCTCGCAGTAATATTTAAGGCAGAATACTTACAGATACATAACATACTTAAAAGGTAAAGCATTCATTACAACAACGTAAAAAGTTCTTACAACAAGAAATTCCCCTTGAGCAAGGACAATACATCTGCACGCATCTCTCTCTACACAGACCATTTACAAAGAATCGATTTCAAGATGAACAGTAATTCTAAATACCTTTTTTTCCCACAAGGAAAAATTTTCGCGATTGCAGAGTTATTCAACAAAGAAACCAGCCGCAAGAAGATTCGTGTCATGTTTAATTAAAGAAATGTTTTATGTGTGACTGACACTGCTGTATGCAATTGTCTTCCTGAGGTAATGCTCCAAATAACTACGAGACAGATACCAGCAACAAGGGAGCAAAATACCTATACGTCGTTACGCAGTGCACAATACTGTACACCTATAAATACGAAACTACTATTGTTTACGACAACTATCACTATTATCTTCACGATCTTTTGGTTTGAGCGATTATTTTATACTTGATCAAATTGTGGGGAAAAATGGATGAATTTTTGAACACAGGAACTAGTTATAATATTTCCCATTAAGATTAATTACAATTTTGTTTCCGATTCGTGAATTTTCACCTCCTAACGCCGAGTTTTCAAGGAACCGATCAACTTTATAAACCGAGGGATGACCGTAATATTTTGGAAGACCTAATGGGCCACGACACCTTGTTCTACGGAGTTGAATATTTTCAATTTACGTGCGCCTTGGGCACATCTCGCAGACCCACGGATGGGAAAACTGTTGGGCTCTACTTCGTACCGCATCTGCTACAAGGCCAGCAATGATATTTATTCAATATCCGCTTCAGTTTTTTCATGCATTTTACGAGTCGTCTCAACACTTACTAAATCGTCCCTGACTGTCAGGTGTAATATGCAAACAAATTACATAAGGAACAAAACACAAGACAAAATAATACATTGCAGTTCACTTAACTAAAATCAGAACTAAAGGAAGAAATTTATACACGACGACTGATAAATAACAAGATTAATAATAATAATAATAATAATAATAATAATAATAAAAGAACGAATATTTAATGAGACACGATAAAGTTTGTGCACATTTGCACTACTCAATATGCAAAGCCTTAGGTATTGAAAATACAGACAAATGGTACATACACATGCCCAAGCCAGTGTGTGAAGAGTGATATGTTTCAGTGTTGTGGAATCAAGCAGTACATACAGACAGAGAAGTTACAGCAAATAGGCCAGATATAATAATTAAAAACAAAAAAGAGAAAACATGCACACT
>Ga0123354_10015862_pt1 | contig 11790 bp, 7 predicted proteins | sample TergutLab28metaG_2_FD_97872 | JGI IMG/M metagenome (GOLD analysis project Ga0123354, IMG submission 97872) | Labiotermes labralis P4 segment gut microbial communities from Petit-Saut dam, French Guiana - Lab288 P4 | ecosystem: Host-associated > Arthropoda: Insects > Digestive system > Gut ... | reverse complement strand
TCTCATAATATGAAACTATTTAAATCAGTGTTCATAAGATTTCTGCCTACATTTTTAGGTGTTTAAGGTGAGGTATCCCCATTGTATTTAATTATGTTCAAATTTATCTCATAATATGAAACTTTTTAAATCAGATAAGATTTCTACCTACATTTTTAGGTGTTTTAGGTGAGGCATCCCCATTGTATTTAATTATGTTGAAATTCTAATCTGTATAATAAAAGTCCGGTTAGACTAAAGAAGACATACATTTTATTAGTTTACCTACTACATTCTTTTTTATTCATTAGTTGAGTATTCTAATTATAACAAAGGTTAAATCTTTAGGGTTTATATATACTTATTATTTTCTTACCCCCAATGTATACTCATCCCTTTATTAAGCTCTTAATTTCAACTGTTTAATCACTTACATGTAATATCTTAATACGAGGGAGAATCAAAAAGAAAACGCAAAATACATTTAACTGCTTTAATGGAAGTAACTGTGAGCAATTTTACATATCATTTTTCTACACAGTCCCCTTGCAACACAATGCATTTGTTATATCGTTCAACTAGTTTCTGTATTCCTGCAGAGAAGAAGCTATTCGGCTGCTCTTTTGGTCTTGCGTGCAGAGTGTTGATGGCCGACCAGAACGACCTTCATCAGTAACATGTGTTCGACCCGATATAAACTTTTCCTCCCACTCATAAACCTTTTGTTGACTCATGGTGCTCTGTCCATACTGAGCCAACATACGACGGTGAATTTCCACAGGTTTTACTCCTTCTGCCCAAACAAACCGCACTACGTCACGTTCTTCATTGGTGCAATCTTGCAAAGGAGGGTCCATGTTTTCGCCCTCGTTGCTGCAACTTGACTGAAGGCAGAGCGCTGTACTGCACATGGCTGAACTCTTCAACAGGCATTGTCAGTACTGCGCAATGCGGCAGCTCCTCTCTGTCCCTGTTACCACGTAATTTAAAAATTGCCTTTACTTTTTGATTCACCCTCATACTTCTGCTTGTATAATAACTAGTTAATTTTATATAACAGGACCTATTATATGCTGTATTATGACTTGTTCTTTTTCCGAAGATTTTGTTACCTATCATGCGTGTCTGGAATGTGAAATAAATTACAGTTACAGTTTATTACTGTCACAGGTTGGAAAACTGACTCCTGAAGAACGGACGTCAAAGCTTGAACCTCTTCTGTCTAGTGGCTGGTCCATGGTGGATGCTCGCGATGCCATCTACAAGGAATTTTTGTTCACCAACTTCAATCAGGTTTGTGTGCATGTGTATCAGGGGAGCTGGGCAGGTACCGTTACAGTAATATTGCATGGAATTTAGGAGATACGCAAATATTCCTTCTTGGTTAATAATATTGGTGCGTTTCTATGAGATGCACATATCTAAAGCTTCAGGGCTGATTTCATACACACTATAGTAGACTGCATGCCTTTCTCCCATTTCGTGCAAGTTTCAGGCAGCTTTATTTCCGTCACAGTAGGTGATGTTGGTTGATGTTTGCACTTGCCCATAAGTTTTACATGTTAGTTAACCCACAATAATGAAATGACAGAGTGAAAGTTAAATTGAGAGCTAGTGGAGCCAACTCTTAGTTGGAGCATATTGTGTTGTAGTGCTGTCATAATCATGGTACAGAATTGTTAGGTGCAGTCAATTTCATGAAAGGAGGTAGTTTGTTTCGTGGCTCGACAGCCACAGTGGGACTAGGCCTCCTCATTGTCGAGATTTTGAGATCGTACTGAGACACACCACACTTGGTATGACTCCCCCGGACAAGTGACTGGACTCTCGCAGAGATCTCTACCTGACAACACACACACTCACAAGAGACATTCATGCCCCTGGTGAGATTCAAACCCACAATCCCAGCATGCGAATAGCTGCAGACCCACACCTCAGACCATGCAGCTGCTGGGATGGGCAAATGAAGGTAGATATTTAGGATTATGCCAGGATGAACTGACCTTTCACCTCAGACTTCACTGAACACATTGATTTAGTCCATCAGCTTTTGCAAGATATCACCATGGCCATTTGGATGTTGACATTTTGACTTGGTACCTTCAGAGAAGGAAACGGAATGCAAGAGTGGAAACTCTTTGTGAAACTTGTGCTGATCCTTTGCAGACCTCACACTTTGGAAACATAGTCTGTTTTTTAATTGCTGGAATGGAAACCTGATGCCTGTGATATGGCCCTCAATAAAGGGGCCAAGTGAAGAAAAGAGAGAAGGCCCACTTGCCTCAAAAAGGGGCTAATGTAGAGCTTTCAAAAACAAAGGCAATGTGTAATATTTGATATTTTTTATTGTAAAGGGTATGCTGTATGAAACAAATTTTTTCCTCAGGGGCAAACTGTTAACCAGCAGTTTACAAAAATGCTTTGCTCTGCTAATATATATTACTTGCTGTTGTGTATTTGGGCCGTCATGTAGGCACCTTAGAAACAGTGTCTCCTGCCCAAAAATGCAAGTCACAGTTTTGCCACATGCACTACGTCCTCCAGGTTTGTCTGAGTGTGACTTTCCTTGTTCCCGTGACATAAACACACACTTAAAGGGATTGTTAAGCTGATACAGCATTAACAAAAGGACTACACACCTTTCCAGAAAACTCCTTCCAGCACTGCTTCATTTACCCACAGAAATAATAGCAATGGTACATCAGTGTAAAGGTAAAGTTCACCCTAGAACAGGCCACAAAGGCCCAGAAGGGGAGTAGAGGTATAGCTCTACTCTTTCTTTAACCTTGGCACAAGATGGGGGTGGGTGGTCAATGCCAAGCCCTGGCCATTTTAACCCCAGAAAAATCCTGGTATCCATTGTATAGGAGGGTTGGTGGGCCCCAGGACCAGTCAGGACAGGTGCAGAAAATCTTGCCCCCACCGGTATTCAATCCCTGGACCGTGCAGCCTGTAGCGAGTCACTGTACCAAGTACGTTATGCCAGCCCGATATATCAGTGTATGAGGATAATATTTCAAAGGCAACGGACACCAATAATGCATATGCATATTAATTTTTCGCCATAATCATAGAACTTTAGGACATGTTGCATATTAGTAATGAGTAAGGAAAATGTTCAGTTTTTCAGTAGGTTCCAGCTCCTGTGCTGTTATTATATGAAGTATATGCATCCCAGTACAATTATGCCAACTGGTAAGGTGGTTTGTATCACTAGGGCCCCAGTTATGTATTCCTACACAATACATTGGTGGGCAAGGATAGTGTAGTTGGTATAGCAACTCATTACAGGCTGGATGGTCCAGGGATCCAATCCCATTGGGGACAGTATTTTCCACACCCATCCAGACTGGCCTTGGGTCCCACTCAGTTTCCTATACAATGGGTAGAGGGTCATTCCCGGGGGGGTAAAGCGGCCAGGTCTTGGCATTGACCACCAACCCCAGTCTAGTGCAGAGGTAAAGAAAGAGTAGAGCTATACATGTACTCCCTCCTCTGTGAATTTTACCTTTTACACAGTAAGGATCTATTACATAGCCATTCTTCAGAGATCTAATGTGTACAAGAAAATGTCATAGAATTTTTTGTGATATGCAAATACACAAATAATAGTTACTCTTAGTCTTCATAATGACTGGTATCTGGTGTCCAAAAGATTCTACCCCCATCAAAATTCTGTGTGTTCTTTCTCATGTATCAGGCTGATTGTAATCTTTGTTTACTCACTTCAACAGAATTAGGTGACCTGTATAAACTAACTCATCATGTGATAACGTAACAGTTGTTGTATGCTTTCTTCTGGGTAATTCCCTGGCATCTGAATTTTATATGCCGACGTATCGGAACACTGTTCCATCTTCATAGGCAAGTACCTACTTGCCTATGAAGATGGTACAGACAGTGTGTTCCAAAACGTCGGCATATAAAATTCGGACGCCGGGGAATTACCCAGAAGAAAGCATACAACATTCAGAACATGGTGAAAGTTTGAAATCAAGAACTTAACAGTTCTTCACAGCTTTCCATTTCTGTGGTCCACATGCAGTTCGTGTTCTTCTCTCAGGATAAAAGACAATTCTCCAAAAATATGAACTGTTACAGGCATTTGGTTTCATGACCCAAGTGGCACTTATGGCAGAGAAGATGAACCATCATCCCGAATGGTTCAATGTCTACAACAAGGTACAGGTGACACTGTCATCACATGACGTTGATGGTCTCAGTGCACGTGATGTGAAACTGGCCTCCTTCATGGACACAGTTGCCAAGACACAGAACCCAGCAAAGGACTGAATTCCAGCTGACAATGGTGAAGGCCTGTTTCATGATGCTGTATGGTTATGTTCAACTGACTGTCACTGTACGCTTCAGTAGACTGGGACTCATGACAGACGTATTCAGAGATGATATGTACATTATATGCTGTGACCTTGTCAAATAAATACATTTACCTGTCTTATGCACATACAGATAATCCTTTTTGCTTTAATGCCTCTTTTCAGTGTACACCGCTTTTTATTTATGCCAATCTCATTTTTGGTTTAATGCCGTTTGGCACTAGAACACTGCCACCAATCATGGGCAAAATTCACAACGTAGAACAAGACTGGACGGCGGTGCACTCGGTGTAAACTGTCTCCATCACTGTGAGCTCACTGTTTAATTCTAAGTGATCTGTGGTATTTTGATTTGCCTTTATTTAACAGTATCAACACGAACGAGAAACATATATCTCTATCCCGTATTGCAGCCTCAACTACAAAACAGCAAAAGGCAATGAGTGTTGAAGAGAAATTATATGTAGTAAATTTGCTTGGAAAAAGGTGAATTCATAGCTAATTTTTGCTGTATATTTGGTTTATTTATACCCTCTGAAAAACCAATAGAAATTACAATACAATTTTCTGTCATTCACATTCTTTAATAACAACTGTCAATATGTAAAATCTATACAGTCAAATTACAACTAACATTGTATTCTGGTTTTCTTACTGTAAATATGGAAAATCTATACAGTCAAATTACAACTAATATTGTATTCTGGTTTTCTTACTGTAAATATGGAAAATCTATACATTCAAATTACAACTAATATTGTATTCTGGTTTTCTTACTGTAAATATGGAAAATCTGTACATTCAAATTTAAAACTAGCTTCATATTCTAGTTCACATACAAAGATAATGCAGTCATTTAATTTTTTTAAAAATATATTTGGAATTGTGTAAATATGGAACAAAAGAAAATTTTCTACTCTTGCATACAACATTAATGTTGGTACCCATCTGTTCCATTACAAAGACACAGGTACACAATACTCATATCTACATGTCAATAAAACTAAACATTACAGAGATCCTTCTCTCACAAAAATATACACTTCAGCTGGCAAAGACAGTACAGCTACCATAACACATCAGTAAAGCACTAAACACTTACACCCTTGGGGTCACTGGCCCAGATTCCTTTTCCACAGCCTTAAATATATTGGAGAGTTCATCAAGCAGAGTTTCATAGCGATATGCTACGCGTATGTCGGGGACGTTTGTTCGAGTGATGTCATTACCTGCAACACCTTCCTTGGTATAGTTTGGTCCTAACCAATGCTGCTTCAGCTGCAGACAGAATGTAAAAGAACCAATGTGATGGGAAGTTGAACAGTCTAAGGACAATCAAACACTTGAGTTAAATTAGTGATGTTTCGGTACGCTTCTCTAAGGATAAGAAGAATGAAGAACTAGTCTTATATTAATGACGTCTACTGATTTTTTTTTAAGACATATCAAAATTGTGCATCATGTTTAGGAATTTATATTTTACTGTACTTATATTCAAAGATATATTTCCTGGCACATTACAGAACTTCATAATAATGTCATAAACATGTTAGGTTCCTACCATGTTCGATCAATGGAACTATTTCATCTAATTAGGCACGATCATCATGTATTGATACTGAGCCCGTTTTACCATCATAATGATAGACAGAGCAAGTCAAACACGACTTGTGGATATTTTATTGCTAAGGAGCTTTATTCACATAGCGTATCTTAGGAACAACTACATGTTTCGGCCTTTTTCCAGGCCATCATCAGGTTGATCATATATCCTATTTGAGGCAACTACACAATATGCAGTATTAAGTCTTCAGTATCTAACGAGATCTCGGTTTCATCGATAAAATTTCATGTTCATTTGAATATAAATTATTGTGAAATTTAAAATACCGTATATTCTCGAATCTAACCCGCACCCGTTGTACAGTTTCAGTGGGCTAAAAAATCAGATGTGGATTAGATTCGCAGTCGTGAGCTGGATTTTGGAAAAATGATTAAGCTGCTGTACGTGCTGTAAGAACAATACAGTAATTTATTATTTTACATATTATTTTTAATATTATATAATATATATTTATAATTTATTATTTGTCAGACTCGCCGTCATCTACATGAGTGTATGAAGCATTTAAATGGCCACTTCACACACGACGCGTTAGTCGGATAATGGTTAAAGCATTGGTAATATCCAATATTATTCAATTAGTCTGCCTTGTAGGCAAGGGGCGGTTGAAAGAAAGGTGCGGATTAGAACCGCAAACATTTTTTCATTTAAGGAATCGGCAAAAGCTAGCGCGGATTACATTCAAGAATATTCAGTAGTTATAAAATGTTTTGCCATTTCACAGACCATTAATCTCCCATTACTTCTCACACTATCACAGTCCTGAGCTACCAAGCTATCATCTGTGTTGAAGGACGTGCAAGATATATGCCATGTCTGGTACGGCCATCCTTTTTACTATCACATCTTCAAACATTACTGACATGAACTAATACACTTTGGTTGACACCATTCTAATTTTATCACAAATGCCCATGCACCAGACATAATTAAGTCATCATGTAACATTCACACACCAACGTTAAAGCTGATCACATAAAGGAAGCAACAGAACTGGTTTAGAACATACTCAAGACATGTCTGTCACAAGCCGCAAGCAGGTCTAGCTAGTGCAGTTCATCTAAGATGTTGTAATGAACGTATAATTTGGAAAATTTAATTTGGACTTTGGGTTATTGATGTTTGATATCATATTAGAGGTGACTCTCTGCTCAGCGGTTCAGTACACTTTAGAATGCCAGAGCAGACATTTCTTGGATAAGTTGATGGCTCTATATAACCCAAAGTTATAAGGTAATCGTCCTCAATCTCACAAATTAAGTTTTGGTATATACATGGAGACAGGCACATCTGGTGAAGAAGAAACTCAGTATGAAGTGTTTGAAAATTTCCCTGGCTTAATTTTGTATAAGGTAAGTCATGCTGAAATCTAATGAATTTTTACACCTTATTCGGTAATCACGAAATTGAGACTGAGCACTTCTGGCTAACAATATTCGGTTTAATTAATTAATTAATGCCTACATCCTAAATTTTGGTAATGCGGTGGGTTATAGGAGAATCGAGGCAAGGCAATTATTTTATTTTGTTTTATTTTACTTATACTTTTGACTGGACCAATTTTAGCATTTATGAAAATCTGTAATGTACCTTATTTGTATAGCTTAACCTATGGTAATGACATAGCACATAGTAAATCAGTCTATACCATTTTTATGCAACAGTTAGAACTGTCAGTCAGCAGTACAAACGTGATACCCACACAACATCATCCTTGAGTTCCCATCTTAGTAATGCGGCTTAAGAGGATATTCAACAAAGTGTAAAAACTGCCAAAAGATATTCCTTAGATGTATTTACGATATATTTGTATAGAACAGCTGTCATTTCACTCAGCTAAGGTTACTGTAAATATGCTATCATTAGTTTTAATTCACTGCTTACAAGTTAGGAGAAGTATCAACAAACTCTAGCTTCTTGTTTATCTATTTTATATCAATTTATGAATAATCAAATACAGTGTTTAATGACCCACTTAGGTGGGGTCCAGAGACGTCCATAGTTTCTCTGAACCTGACTGGCAATAGCTAACTAACACTTATGCCTGAATTAATTATCAATACTACTGTTATATGTTGAGTAAATTGCTAATTAAGAGCAAGAATGCCTCTAGGTAGAAATACTGTTAATTCAGATGATGCTAATTCACAAAAAAATGAGTAAAACCACTACCAGAGAACATAACATGCCATCACATGTCCAGAAAATTAGAAGGCCAACAGCTGATATACAAAAATAAATAAAATATATGTAACGGTAAATGATTAAATAAATATTCGTTTGTTTTTGGTGCAGTAGCCCCCCCCAGTGGGCCATGGCCTCCTCATTCATGAGGTTTCTAGATCACACACAACGACGTACCACAGTCGGTAGGACTCCTCTGGACGAGTGATCAGCTCGTCGCAGAGACCTCTACCTGACAACACACACAACACTGACAACAGACCAAATGCCCATGCACCTGGTGGGATTCGAACCCACAATCTCAGCAGGCGAGCAGCCACAGACCCACACCTTAGACCGTGCAGCCACTGGGACCGGTAATTAAATAAATATCAAATCAAATTCATATAAAAGCAAAAAAAAAAGAAGGAAAGAAAATGAAGCATAAACACACATAGCAAGGAAAACTAATATATTTGGGGTTCTTATACTGAAAGTTTACACAAAAATGTAATATTTAGGGATAAATGAAATAATGTCATGTATTGCTCATATACAGTTTACTACCATGTTTTTTCTTTGCATTATAAAAATGCACCTCTCCAAGAAAGTACCAACAGTAAAATGCTGAAATTTCCTTAACAGAAAACAATTGTTATGCAACATGCATAGAAATATGACAACAAAAATAAACACAATAATAAAAATATTTGATGATTATAATAAATATATTGAGTTATGTCGAATATGATTTCTAGTATTATCAAAATTACCGTGTTATTCTGTTGGTGGTGACGACACTGACGGTATCGACAATCAGCACGTTAATTACCTTGATGGTGATAATCACATAATTAGGCCTACATTATATTAAGCAACGATCATGCATAACACGTACAAGAACTCTAGAACTCATACCTTATGAGGGAATCCACTCATGAGGACACTGTTACGGGCAAGCTCACCCATGTCACATGAGCTTAACTTCCACACTTGTGCTGCAATACTATACTCCTCCATCAAGGGTTCCTGCAACATACACACACCTCCGTCTAATATTAATTTTAATAATTATTACCGCTGTGCAGTGTGGGCCGAGTAGCTCAGTCAGTATAGCGACTGACTACGGGCTGGACGGTCCAGGATCGAATCCCAGTGGGGACAAGATTTTCCGCCTGTCCAGACCAGCCCTGGGGCCCACCCAGCCTCCTGTACAATGGGTACCGGGTCTTTCCCGGGGGTAAAATGTGGCTGGGGTGTGCTGCTGACCACTCACCCCTTTCTAGTGCCGCGGTCATGGAAGAGTAGAGCTATACCTCTACCCACCCTCTGGGCCACACGGGGCCTGTAACGGGAACACTTTACCTTTTACCACTGTACAGTATTTCCAGTCTTCATATACCTTCATGATGTAGGATAAATTTTCAATACAGACATGGTTCCTAATTACACATAGATATACTGTTGTGGTGCTCAATTATGCACAGACACAACTTCACACTTTATATATTCTTATTGGCAATCAAGAATCAGGACATTGTATTCAGTAAACTTACTGAACCACAGGCCGCACAATCTGTGTTCAAATCCTGGCAGGGGCACAAGATTTATCCCTGCCTCAGAATGCCCAGACTGCCTTGGGGGCCCACCCAGATTCATATTCAGTGGGTACAAGGGGTCTTTTCCCCAGGGAGGAAATCACAAGGGATGTGAGGCTTACTACTCCCATCTAAGCCCAAGGTCAGAAATGAGTAGTTCTACCTGTACTCTCCCTGTGTAACTTCATTGTTTGTATGAGGAAAACTTCACCTTAACCCTATTTGAAGTCCCTATTAATGTGGAATGCAGACATTGGTCTTGTGTAAAGACGTACTCAAATTAAGGCATTTGCTCAGGCACAGGATTGGGAAACCAGAACATGTAAATAACTTAAATTAAGAATATCAGAATAAACTGCATATATATGAGAACACACATGATTAGATTGTATCAAAGTTTTATTTATTCACCAACTGATGCACCAGTGAGTTGTCTTAAAAACAATATTAAAATTTACTTTAAAACATCTCTGACATGTTTCAGCGTTACATTTACATGGTCATCAGGGAGCGCATTAGTTTGTGCTTTAGTAAACACAAATTAATGTGCTCCCTGATGATGGTGTAACTGTAATGCCGAAATATGTTGGAGCTCTTTTTATTGTAAATTTTAATATTGTTTTTTTAAGACAACTCACTAGTGCATCAGTTGGTGAATAAATAAAACTTTGATAATATCAAGGTGCATGGTACGAATGTGAAAAAAAAGATTAGAATGTATATGGAAACAAAGAACAATGAACATGGTAAAAGTTGTCTGGTTTGCCAAAAGTGATATGCAGAAACAATGGCAGATTTCTCACCTTTGTGAAGTGGAATTGCAATGGGTCATCTGTCGACAGACTGACACTAAGTCCACGGGCCAAATACTCGGGTAGTGGGTTGCGATGATAGTTGAGGAACAGAGAATTGTTACTGAGAGGTGACATGGCGATGCCAATCTGTGCCAGATAGTACAGGTACTGCAGCACAGGAACCTAAATTATACAATGGGGGTTACATTAAAAAGTAGCAACAAGTGTTTTAATACTTGATCAATTCCACATTCAAGTGCTTATCACACCATGTCACACACCTTACGCAGCAGCAGACCATGAGAAATGTTCTCAGCCATCATGAACCCACAAACAAGATGCTGAATAGGACCTGCCTCACCACAATGTGGGCGCAACACAAATGTGTTCAACCCTTGTTCCCTGAAAAATATCAAGACCAAGATTTTTAAATGTGAGGTCAAGGTAATTTGACTTAAAATAAAGATAAAGTTAAAAGTAAAGTGATCCTGTTACAGGCCCGGTGTGGCCCAGTAAGTGGGTAGAGATATAGCTCTACTCTTCCATGACCGCAGCACTAGAAGGGGGTGAGTGCTCAGCAGCACGCCCTGGCCGCACTTTACGCCCAGGAAAGACCCGGTACCCATTGTACAGAAGGCTGGGTGGGCCCCAGGGCCGGTCTGGACAGGCGGAAAATCTCGTCCCCACCGGGATTCGATCCCGGACCGTCCAGCCCGTAGTCGTTGCTATACCGACTGAGCTACCCGGACCACGCTTGACTTATACATGGGCTGATCATTTAATTCTGGGACTGATTTTTTTGTGAGTGAATGAGTAGACTTAACGGCTAGTTGGTCTTGTCTCCTTCGAAATAGTGTCCTTGTGCTTGTATGCACTTATTCCAGCGCTCCTGCCACTGACGAAAGCACCTCTGGTAGTCACTTTTTGTACTAGCCCTTAGTTGTCTCGTCACGTTTACTTGAATATCTTCAGCCTAATTGGATCAGTGACCTTTCATTGTTTTCTTCAGTTGTGGGAACATGAAGAAGTCACACGGAGCAAGTTCAGGGGAGTATGGAGGTTGTGGGAGCGACAGAATGTGTTTCCACAGAAATTCATTTGTGGTGACAGCCCTGTGGGCAGGGGCGTTGTCATAGTGCAGGATCCAGTTTCCGGAGCGCCACTTCTCAGGACGATGTCTGCGCACAGCGTCGCAGAGGCGTTGCAGGACTGTTTTGTAGAATTCCTTATTTACCGTCTGTCCTGTAGGGACGAACTCATGATGAACCAGCCCGTCAATGTCGAAGAACGCAATC
>Ga0123354_10015861_pt1 | contig 11790 bp, 15 predicted proteins | sample TergutLab28metaG_2_FD_97872 | JGI IMG/M metagenome (GOLD analysis project Ga0123354, IMG submission 97872) | Labiotermes labralis P4 segment gut microbial communities from Petit-Saut dam, French Guiana - Lab288 P4 | ecosystem: Host-associated > Arthropoda: Insects > Digestive system > Gut ... | reverse complement strand
GGGGGGTGAGGGGTGGGGGGTGAGTGGTGAGTGGTGAGTGGTGAGTGGTGAGTGGTGAGTGGTGAGTGGTGAGTGGTGAGTGGGCAAAAACCATGCCGGTCAGCCGCGCCGGCAAGCGGCGCGGACAGGGTGCGGAAATGGTTGGCTCTCACTGTCGCCTCGCGCAAGGTGCTGTCTTTGTTTTGGGATAAGCCGCGTAGTGTGCCAGACCTTTGCCGCCCCGGCCTGAGCCTATCGCAAGCATGGCGCGGTTTGCTGATTTGCCGCAACGCGAGCGCCGCGCGGGCCGGCGCATCCCGCACAATGCGCACCATGCCCGAACGCATCGTTTTTGACCGGCCCCGGCCGCTGTTTGATACCGCCGCCACGCGCCGCATCGAGCAGGCCGCCGCCGCGGCGCTTGCCGCCCACACGCTGATGCAGCGCGCCGGGCTGGCCGCCGCGCGGCTGGCGCTGGCGCTGGCGCCCCATGCGCGCACGGTGTGGATCGCCTGCGGCCCCGGCAACAACGGCGGCGACGGGCTGGAGGCGGCCATGCACCTGCGCGGCTGGGGCGGCAACCCGGTCGTGACCTGGCTGGGCAACCCGGAGCAGGCGCCGGCGGATGCCCGCGCTTCCTGGCAGTGCGCCCGTGATGCGGGCGTGCGCTTTGCCGATCAGCCGCCGCCCGATCTGCAAGCGCAGGATTTGTGCGTGGACGCCCTGCTGGGCATCGGCGCCGCCCGCCCGCCCGCCGGCCGCATGGCCGAGTGGTTGCGCCTGCTGCGCGCGCAGCCCGCGCCGTTGCTGGCGATTGACCTGCCCACGGGGTTGAACGCCGATACCGGCGCGGCCTTCGATTCCCCCGCCACCGCCGGCCCGGCGCGCCACACCCTGAGCCTGCTCACCCTCAAGCCCGGCCTCTTTACCGCGCAGGGGCGAGACGCTTGCGGCCAAGTCTGGTTTGACGACCTGGGCGCGCCCGCAACCGAAGCGCCCACCGCCTGGCTGAATGCCCCGCCCGCTCCCGCGCACCGGCCCCACGCCAGCCACAAGGGCAGCTATGGCGACGTGGCGGTGATTGGCGGCGAAACCCGCGCCGGCGCCGCCATGACCGGCGCCGCCTTGCTGGCCGCCCGCGCCGCGCTGCACGCCGGCGCCGGCCGCGTTTACGTTGGCCTGCTGGGCGCGCCCGGTCTGCCGGGCGATGCGGCGCAGCCCGAGCTGATGTTTCGCTCTCCCGGCGAGTTGCCCCTGCCAGCCCTGACCGTGGTGTGCGGCTGCGGCGGCGGGCAGGCCGTGGCGGCGCTGCTGCCCGCCGTGCTGGAAAAGGCCGCCAGGCTGGTTCTGGATGCCGATGCGCTGAACGCGCTGGCCGAGCAGCGCGCCGCGCTGACGCCGCTGCTGAGCGAGCGCGCCGCCCGCGGCGGGGCCACCGTGCTGACGCCGCATCCGCTGGAAGCCGCCCGCCTGCTCGGCGGCAGCGCCGCCGAGGTGCAGCAAGACCGCCTGGCCGCCGCGCGGGCGCTGGCCGGGCGCTTTGGGTGCGCCGTTGTGCTCAAGGGATCGGGCAGCATCGTGGCCGCGCCGGGGCAAACGCCGCGCATCAACCCCACCGGTTGCGCCCGCCTGGCCAGCCCCGGTACGGGCGACGTGCTGGCCGGGTTGATCGGCGCTCGTCTGGCCGCCGGCCTGCCCGCTTTTGAGGCCGCCTGCGCCGGCGCGTACCAGCACGGCGCGGCAGCCGACCAGTGGCGCGGCCCCGCCACCCTGACCGCCGCCGCCCTGGCCCACGCGCTGACGCCGTGAGCGAACCGGCGGGAAATTAAAGCTATTCAATAAATAGCTGGCCGCGCCTATTGAAAGCTATTTTCAGATATAAAATACTACAAAACTGTTTCAGATAAGGCGCAGCCAGCTATCATATATGAAGCATTCGGCGTGGTCAGAAAAGTAATCGCGCCGGCATGAGCGCACGGATCGCGCCCATGAAAAAGCCCGCCGTGCGTGGCGGGCTTGTGGGGGGCCAAAAGCGTTTCAGGTCGCCTGGGCCTCGGTTCGCAGAAGGGCGTACAGCTCGTCCTTGACGCGCAGCTTTTCCTTCTTCAGCGATTCGATTGCGGCATGCATGCCGCCAGCGTCATGATCCTCCATGGTCGTGATTTGCTGGTCAAGCTCATTGTGCCGCTCGAACAGGTGCAGGAAGCGCTGGTTGGCGCCCTCGTTTTTCAGGCGCGTGATCAGGTCGCGGTATTCAGGGAACATCGTTACTCCTTTCGGCTCCGATCATAGCCGAGCCTCGGGCGGCGGATGTGTCAGCCTTGGCCGGTCAGCAGGTTGCGGAAAGGCGCGCGGTTTTTGAAGCGGTAGGCGCCAAAGTCGCGCTCGTCGGTGGTCAGGATGCGGCCATGCCCCAGATGCTCGGCCAGCAGCACCAGCGAGGCGTCGGCCAGATCCATCGGCAGGTTGGCATAACGCGCCATCAGGTTCGCCAGCCGCTCGGTCTGCGGCCCCGCCCACTGCCAGACCGCAACGCCGCCCGCCGCCACGTCGCGCAGCAGGGCTTGCGCGGCCTCGGTGCCGATCCAGCGCGTGAGCAGGTGCGTGGCCTCGGTCAACACCGGCCAGGTGGTGATCCAGCCCTCGTGATGCACGGCCAGCGCTTGTGCCGCGCGGGTGTGCCAGGCGTCGCTCCTGTCCGCCAGCGCGTAGAAGAAACCAGCGTCGGCAATGATCATGCGCCGCCCCTGGGTGATTTGGCGCGCGCAGGCGGTTTCGGCTGCGTTGGCCAAGGCGGCGGGTCGGGTTCATGCACGGCATGAACGGCAGGAGCATGGTACTGGTGCTTGCCCGCCCACCCCTCGGCCAGCAGCGCCTTGTAGTTGCTGGCGATATCGCGGCGCCCGCTGCGCCCCTGGCCGACAAAGGCCGAAAAATGCGCCAACCCGCTGCGCCGCGCCCGCATCTGGTCATAGTAATGCTGCACGCTGGTGCGCAGCACCTCGCTCACGCCCAAGCCAGTGGCTTCGGCCAGATAGTTGAGCTGCTGCTCGGCTTCGCCCTCGAAACGCGCATTGACTCGCATGGCGGCACCCCTAAAAGATTGTCGTCATACATTGTACGACAGATGAGTTACGCCTGAATTCTTTCCAGCACTTGCGCGGGCGTGATGATTTCCAGATTCCCGATGCGGGTGAGCGCAAGCAAATCCTGGTCGCCGGTGATGAGCCACGCCGCCTTGCCCGCCAAGGCCAGATGAATGAACTTGTCATCGTCGGGGTCGCGGCTGATGGATGCGGTGATGGCGGCGGCAGAAGGCTCGGGCGTCACCCACAACGCCGCGGCACCCATGTCGTGCAAGATGGCCTGACGCTGTTCCAGACTGAGATAGCGGTCGAACTTTGGCCGCCACAGGCGCGTTTGCAGTTCTTCAAAAGTGCTCGGCGAAAAAAGCACGGTGGCATTCGCCAAGACCCAATCCACGCATCGGGCCGGGGGCGATGCGGGAATCAGCGCCGCGCTGATGAGTACGTTGGTGTCGATGACAACACGGTCAACTTTCATCGGCCAGCAAGCGCTCCAGTTCCTGCTGCGTCAGCCCGGCCTGGGCTGCCGCCGCTGTCGTGCCGGCAAGCGTGCCGCGCAGACGATTGGCATAGAACCGGCGCATCGCTTCATAGTCTTCGGGCGACACGACGACGCCGACCACGCGGTTATGGCGGGTGACTTGCACGGGTTCACGCTGGACGCGATCCAGCAACTCGCCAAAGCGGGTTTTGGCATCGTTCGCGGTAAGGGTCAGCATGGCAATCCTCGCAAAGCAGCGATCATCTGGCGCAAATTTCAGGCGAATCGTTCGATTTGGTCAATTTGTGGGCAGTATAGGCGATCACCACAAGAGTTGGGGCGGCGTGCAGGCTCCGCCTGAGAGCAATAGCGTCATGGGCCTCGGCAAAGCCTTTGCGCTTTCCTGCCTAGGCGGGGAATTGCTTGTGGTTGTTCTGCTCTTCCCGGCGCAGTTGGTCGGCGGAGATATGGACCACTTTTCCATCTTGCACGACCACGATGGCGGTATTGGTCTGGATGGCAATCTTGCGCGCCATTGCGGCGGCGCGCTGCATTGCTGCCAGCGAACCGCGGAGCTCGGGATCCTTGGCCGTGGACAGGTCTTTGGCTTTCATGCGTTTTCTCTCCATTCCAGCAGCGCCGGCTTGGTGACCTTGCCCCTGATCCCCGCGTCCCATGCAGGAGCAGCCGACTGCCGTTTTCAGGCAGCCAGCCCGGTGGTGGCGTCGGCGGCTACGCAGTCGGCGTAGAAGCGCACGTCGCCGTTGTCGGCGCGTTCTTCGACCAGGCCGTGAATGTCGGTCTCGAAGCCGGGTAGCAGGCGGGCAAAGTCGCGCGCGAACTTGAGGTACGAGACTATTTTTTTGTTGAACACTTCGCCCGGTATCAGCAGCGGTATGCCGGGCGGGTACGGGGTGATGAGGCTGGTGGTGATGCGGCCTTCGAGCTGGTCGATTCCAACGCGCTCGACTTGCCGCCGCGCGATGCAGGCGTAGGCGTCGGACGGTTTCATGGCCGGGGTCAGCTCCGAGAGGTACATGTCGGTGGTCAGCCGCGCGATGTCGTATTTGGCGTAGAGCTGGTGCACGTGCTGGCACAAATCGCGCAGGCCCATGCGCTCGTAGCGGCGGTGCTGGGCGCAGAACTCCGGCATGATGCGCCACATGGGCTGATTGCGGTCGTAGTCGTCCTTGAACTGTTGCAGCGCGGTCAGCAGCGTGTTCCAGCGGCCCTTGGTGATGCCGATGGTGAACATGATGAAAAAGCTGTACAGCCCGGTTTTTTCCACCACCACGCCGTGCTCGGCCAGGAACTTGGTGACGATGCTGGCCGGGATGCCTTTTTTGTCGAACTTGCCGTCCAGGTTCAGCCCCGGCGTGACGATGGTGGCCTTGATGGGGTCGAGCATGTTGAAGCCCGAGGCCAGCTTGCCGAAACCGTGCCAGCTGGCGCCCTTGCCGCCGCCGCTTCTGATGATCCAGTCCTCGGCCGTGCCCATGCCTTCGGGCGCGAGCGCGTCGGGGCCCCAGACCTTGAACCACCAGTCGTTGTCGCCAAAGTCCTCGTCCACCTTGCGCATGGCGCGGCGAAAGTCCAGCGCCTCGACGATGCTTTCTTCCACCATCGCCGTGCCGCCGGGCGGCTCCATCATGGCGGCGGCCACGTCGCAGCTGGCGATGATGCTGTACTGCGGGCTGGTGGAGGTGTGCATCATGTACGCCTCGTTGAACAGGCTGCGGTCGAGCTTGACGGTTTGCGAATCCTGCACCAGCACCTGGCTGGCCTGGCTGATGCCGGCCAGCAGCTTGTGGATGGATTGCGTGGAATACACCACCGACCGCCGGGGCCGCGCGCGCTTCTTGCCCATGGCGTGATAGGTGCCGTAAAACGGGTGGAAGGCGGCGTGCGGCAGCCAGGCTTCGTCGAAGTGCAGGTTTTCCACGTAGCCATCAAGCATGTTCTTGATGGCCTCGGTGTCGTACAGCACGCCGTCGTAAGTGGACTGCGTCAGCGTGAGGATGCGCGGCTTGATTTTGTCGGCATCCACATGCTTGAGCAGCGGATTGGCGCGGATTTTGGCCTTGATGGCGGCCGGCTCGAACTCCGACTTGTGGATCGGCCCGATGATGCCGTAGTGGTTGCGCGTGGGCTTCAGGAAAACCGGAATCGCCCCGGTCATGATGATGGCGTGCAGGTTGCTCTTGTGGCAGTTGCGGTCCACCACCACCACGTCGCCCGGCGCCACCGTGTGGTGCCACACCATTTTGTTGGAGGTGGAGGTGCCGTTGGTGACGAAGAAGCAGTGGTCGGCGTTGAAGATGCGCGCCGCGTTGCGCTCGCTCTCGCCGATGGCGCCGTCGTGGTCGAGCAACTGGCCCAGTTCCTCGACCGCGTTGCAGACGTCGGCGCGCAGCATGTTCTCGCCGTAGAACTGGTGGTACATCTGGCCGATGGGCGACTTCAAAAACGCCACGCCGCCCGAATGGCCGGGGCAGTGCCACGAGTAAGAGCCGTCTTCCGCATAGTCCAGCAGCGCCTTGAAAAACGGCGGCTGAATGCTTTCCAGATAGCCGCGCGCCTCGCGCACGATGTGCTTGGCGACAAATTCCGGCGTGTCCTCGAACATGTGGATGAAGCCGTGCAGCTCGCGCAGGATGTCGTTGGGCAGGTGCTGGCTGGTCTTGGTCTCGCCGTGCAGGTAGATCGGCACGTCGGCGTTCTTGCGCCGCACTTCCTGGATGAAGTTGCGCAGATTCACCACCACCGGGTCCAAATCGGGCCCGGCGCTGAATTCCTCGTCGTCGATCGACAGAATGAAGGCGCTGGCGCGACTTTGCTGCTGGGCGAACTGGCTCAGGTCGCCGTAGCTGGTGGCGCCCACCACCTCGAAGCCCTCGTCCTCGATCGCCTTGGCCAGGGCGCGGATGCCCAGGCCGGAGGTGTTCTCGGCGCGGTAGTCTTCGTCGATGATGACAATGGGAAAACGGAATTTCATGGGCTTCAGGCTCCGGCAGTTCCGCGATCGGAACGTCAATGCAGCGCGCAAGTGTACGGAAATTGGGTGTTACAAGTTGGCCGTTACAACTTGCCCCGCCATGCCCCACAATGCGCCTTGGCGGGTCTGCTGGCCCGCTCGTGAATATCCAAGGAGGACGCGCGCATGGCTGAATCAACCATCTGGTGGGTCGCCACCGGCCTGTTGGTGGTCGCCGAACTGTCGATCGGCACTTTCTACCTGCTGATGCTGGCCATTGGCGCGGCCGCCGGCGCGCTGGCCGCGCACGCCGGCTTCGGCCCCAGCGCCCAGATGGTGATCGGCGCGGTCGTGGGCGGCGTGGCGGTGGTGGCGGCCTACTTGGCCAAGCGCCGCCGGCCCACCGATCCGCCGGCGCGCGCCGAACGCAGCGTGAACCTGGACGTGGGCGCAACCGTGCAGGTCGATGGCTGGAACCCCGACGGCACGGCCCAGGTCCACTACCGCGACGCCCAGTGGACCGTCCTGCACCGCCCGGACGCGTCGCCGCGCCCCGGCCCGCACCGCGTGGTCGAACTGGTCGGCAGCCGCCTGCTGGTCGAACCGATTACGAATCCTCTTTAACCCACCCCAAGGAAACCCATCGTGGAAGTCGCACTCGTCATCCTCGTCATTGCCGTCCTGTTCATCAGCCGCGCCGTCAAGGTGGTGCCCCAGCAAAACGCCTGGGTGGTGGAGCGCTGGGGCAAGTACCACACCACGATGTCGCCGGGCCTGAACTTTCTCATCCCCGTCGTCGACCGCGTGTCCTACCGGCACAACCTGAAGGAAATTCCGCTCGACGTGCCCAGCCAGGTCTGCATCACGCGCGACAACACCCAGCTCCAAGTGGACGGCATCCTGTACTTCCAGGTCACCGACCCGATGCGCGCCAGCTACGGCTCCAGCAACTACATCGTCGCCATCACCCAGCTCGCCCAGACCACGCTGCGCAGCGTGATCGGCAAGCTGGAACTGGACAAGACCTTTGAGGAACGCGACGCCATCAACGCGCAGGTGGTGCAGGCCATCGACGAAGCGGCCCTGAACTGGGGCGTGAAAGTGCTGCGCTATGAGATCAAGGACCTGACGCCGCCCGCCGACATCCTCCGCGCCATGCAGGCGCAGATCACCGCCGAGCGCGAAAAGCGCGCCGTCATCGCCACCTCCGAAGGCAAGCGGCAGGAGCAGATCAACCTGGCCGAAGGCCAGAAGCAAGCCGCCATCGCCAAATCCGAGGGCGAGAAACAGGCCGCCATCAACACCGCCCAGGGCCAGGCCGCCGCCATCACCGAAGTGGCCAACGCCACCGCCCTGGCGCTGGCCCGCATCGGCGCCGCCATCGGCCAGCCGGGCGGCGCGCAGGCCGTTCAGCTCAAGGTGGCGGAAAAAGCCGTCGAAGCCTACAGCCAGCTCGCCCAGCAGTCGCACACCACCCTGGTCGTGCCCAGCAACATGACCGAGGTGTCGGCGCTCATCAGCTCGGCCATGAAGATGGTGCAGGCGAACAAGGACGCCGCCTGACGCTCCAAAGCGGCGTCCACCTCCCATGACGCCGCATCGGCCCCCCCGACATGCCCGAAACGCCCGTCGCCTTGGGACCGACCTCGGCCCGGGCCGTGCCCGGCAGCGTGTGGGCGCTGGGCTTCGTGTCGATGCTGATGGACATCTCCTCCGAGATGATCCATGCGCTGTTGCCCATTTACATGGTGAGCGTACTCGGCACCTCGGTGCTGGCGGTGGGGTTCATCGAAGGCATCGCCGAGGCGACCGCCTCCGTGACCAAGGTGTTTTCCGGCGCGCTGAGCGACCGGTTCGGCAAACGCAAGCTGCTGGCGACCATCGGCTACGGCCTGGCGGCGCTCACCAAGCCGGTGTTCCCCCTGGCCCCGAGTCTGGCCTGGCTGGTGGGCGCGCGGTTTGTCGACCGCATCGGCAAGGGCATTCGGGGCGCGCCGCGCGACGCCTTGATCGCCGACGTCACGCCGCCCGAACTGCGCGGTGCCGTCTATGGCCTGCGGCAAGCGCTGGACACCGCGGGCGCGTTCATCGGGCCGCTGCTGGCGATCGTCCTGATGTGGCTGACGGCCAGCCATTTCCAGACCGTGTTCTGGGTCGCCGTGGCGCCGGCCTTTCTCGCCGTGGCCGTGCTGATGCTGCTGGTGCGCGAGCCGCCGCAGTCCCGGGCGGCGAAACCGGCGCGCGCGCCCTGGAGCCGTGGCGAACTGCGCCGGCTCGGGGCCGGCTACCGGCTGGTGGTGGGGCTGGCGGTGGTCTTCACGCTGGCGCGTTTCAGCGAGGCGTTCTTCCTGCTGCGCGCCCAGGCCATCGGGCTGCCGCCGCTGTGGGCGCCGGGCGTAATGGTGGTCATGGCGCTGGCTTATTCGCTCTCGGCCTACCCGGCGGGCGTGCTGTCCGACCGCCTGGGGCGCATGGGCGTGCTGGTGGCTGGACTGGCGCTGCTGATCGCGGCGGATCTGGCGCTGGCCTGGCTGCCGGGCTTGGGCGGCTTGGCGGCGGGCGTGGTGCTCTGGGGGCTGCACATGGGCTTCACGCAGGGCGTGTTCGGCGCGCTGGTGGTCGACTGCGCCCCGGCCGAATTGCGCGGCACGGCCTTCGGGGTGTTTTACCTGTTGACCGGCCTGGCGGCGCTGCTGGCCAGCGTGATCGCCGGCGCGCTCTGGGATGTCGCCGGCTACCGGGCGACCTTCCTGGCCGGCGCGGGGTTCGCCGCCGTCACCTTGCTGGGGCTGTGGGCCTTGCAGCCGCGCCGCCGAGCAGATGGCGCAAGCAAATAAAAAAGACGCCGCCCGACGCGCCAAGGCCGCTTGAGCCGAGCTACAATGCGCGGTTCGCGGAGAGGTGGATGAGCGGTTTAAGTCGCACGCCTGGAAAGCGTGTGTGGGTTAATAGCCCACCGCGGGTTCGAATCCCGCCCTCTCCGCCACTTACAACAAACGATGCCGCTCGGCATCGCACATCAAACCACTGGAACGCACGTAAACTAAGGGTTCCAGCGCGCCGAATGCCACAATAGACAACTCAACCAAGCTGAAGTCCACACGAGCGCGTGGGCATTTTTGTAGGCACTTCGCGCTGATGGAGACGCGATGCCTACAAACACCCTGACCGATTCCGCCTGCAAGCGCGCTGCGGCGGGCAGTTCGCCCATCAAGCTCTTTGACGGCCACGGGCTGCATCTGTTCGTGACGCCGACTGGCGGCAAGCACTGGCGCATGGCGTATCGGGTCGCCGGCAAGCAGCAGACGGCAACGTTCGGCCCGTACCCGGCGGTGTCGCTGGCCGACGCACGCAAGAGGCGCGATGAACTGCTGGCCCGGTTGGCGGCGGGGGAAAGACCCAAGACGCCCAAGGCTGTCGGCGCCATGACGTTCAAGAAGGCGTGCGAATCATATTGGTCCGGGCGCTCGGACGTGTCGGACAGCTACCGCGACAACGCGCTGCGCGGCTTGGAGCTGCATCTGTGGCCGGATCTGGGAACGACGCCGGTGGACCAGATCACGCGCGCCTTGCTGCTGGAGCCGCTGCTGCGCATGGATGCGGCGGGCAAGCACGTCTATGTCCGCAAGGTGCGCATGTGGGCCGGTCAGGTGTTCGACTGGGCGGTGGAGTGGGGTACTGCGGCGGCCAACCCGGCGGCCACGATCAGGCCGGAAAAAGCCTTCGGCAAGTCGCCCGTCGAATCGTTTGCCGCGCTGGAGTTGAGCGATGTGCGCCCGTTTATGGAGCGGCTGGCGTTCGAGAATCCAGACCTCTCATCGGTGCTGGCGTGCAAGTTGATGGCGCTGACCTGGGTGCGCACCAAGGAAATCAGGAAGATGCTCTGGGAGCAGGTCGATGGCGACATGTGGCGTGTGCCGAAACAGATCATGAAGCGGCGCCGGGTGCATCTGGTTCCGCTGTCGCGGCAGGCGTTGGCGCTGCTGGACGTGATGCGAGCTCGCCGCAATGGCCCGTATGTGTTTCCAGCGGATCACCGCAACGACAGGTCGATCAGCGAGAACACGGTTTTGGCGCTGATTGCGCGCATGGGCTACAAGGGGCGGATGACGGGCCACGGCTGGCGCTCGGTGGCATCGACCTGGGCCAATGAGGCCGGGTTCAATCCAGACGCCATCGAACGGCAACTTTCGCACGCGCCCGACGATGAGACGCGCGCGGTGTACAACCGCGCGGAGTATCTGGACATCAGGAAGCGGATGATGCAGGCGTGGGCAGATTGGCTGCTGCCAGCTTGATGCCGGCGCGGCGCAGGGTGGACAGGCGCCAGCCGCGAGTACGCCGACTCAGGTCCACGTCGGGCGCGGGCAGCTTGCCTTCCTTCATCCAGCGGCGCAGGGTTTCGTCGCTGACGCCACAGAGGGCCGCGCGCAGGTCGCGCCGCCAGATCACTCGATCTTCGTTCATTCTTCGTCTCCACGTTCAATCAAGGCCGGCACGTTCGGGAAGATGCCCATGACCCGTTCAGCTTCGCAGCACAGGTTTTGGCAGATCGCCACCGGATCGAGCAGATCGAGGTTGAAGCCGAACAGGTCGTTCTCGCATAGCGCTGCGTTCTCGCCTTTTTTGGCCTCGTCGTAGAGCGCCCTCATCTTGTCCTTGAGCTTGGCATCCGGGTAATGCTCCCCGCCGGTGGACAGCAGTACTGCCCGGATGAAGCAATCGAGCAGGTCGCGGAACGTGATGCACTTGATTTCAGTGGCTCCGCGAATGCCCGTGTCAGTGTGCGGTTGGCCGTTGTAGGGGCGGTCGCGGCGCATGTTGTGATCGTTGAAACCGAGGTCGTGCCCGATCTGGTCGAAAAGGTGCGCGAGGTCTTGGCTCATGGCGTGGCCTCTTTCACCGCCGCGCCGATGCCGTGGGCATCGCGGGCATGGTCAGCCAAGCCAACAGCCTTGACGCGCTTGCCGCATGTCGGGCAGTTCGCGTAGCGGTTTGTCTGGCTTGCACAGTCAATGCACCGGCGCGGGAAGCCTTCGCCAGGCCCGATGCCGCAGCCGCATTCCTCGCACAGGTCGCCGTTGAGGATGGAATCAGTAATGTCACCCACGGTCAGCCTCCTTTCTTGCGCCGATGCCGTGCTGCTGCTCGGCCCAGCGGACGCCGCTGCAAAAAGTGTCCGGGTATCTGTATTGCGCGGCTTCTGCCATCTTCATGCTGCACCGCCCTTCGCCGCCGCCCGCTCCAGCCGCTCGATCTCGGCTATGGCT
>Ga0123354_10015859_pt1 | contig 11791 bp, 8 predicted proteins | sample TergutLab28metaG_2_FD_97872 | JGI IMG/M metagenome (GOLD analysis project Ga0123354, IMG submission 97872) | Labiotermes labralis P4 segment gut microbial communities from Petit-Saut dam, French Guiana - Lab288 P4 | ecosystem: Host-associated > Arthropoda: Insects > Digestive system > Gut ... | reverse complement strand
ATTGTACAGAAATCCAGGTTTGCTTGTGTAACTGGTTTTCACATTCTCAATCTTCTGGTTAGTCCATGTCACAATCTCTGTTATCACGGCGTCATCGAAAAATAACTCAAATGATTTCAAGGGGGTGTCTGATTGATATCCATTCCCTCTCGTTCCTGGTTTCTCTTTGACAATATTGCGCAATGGTGTTCTTCTGACAGCTTTTGGCTTCTGCGACCACACATATCCATCTTTTCCAAGAATTTCACCACTGTCAACATGTTGCTTCTCTTCCGAATCTGATTCACTTGCACTTATTTCACTGTAGGAATCTCACACTTCTTTGGACTCGGGGTCGCTTTCATCCCAGCTCAAACTATCTTCAATATCGACCTCATGTTCACTATTGACGTCACTTAACATGTCTAAACACGCCAGAACGTCGTTGCACGAAAATCCCCGTCGTCTTGCCATGATCCCTTTGCCACCGAATGCTTTCTAAACACGTTGCGCAGTGAGACCGAACGACTTGTAAAGATGTCGCAAACAGTGAGTTGGTGGGAGGAATTCTGTTCACTCCTAAACGATACCACTACATAGGTTTCTTATGCTGCGGGACCCTTGAAGGTCAGTATTCTCCTCTGTGTACCCAGAATGAGCCCCCTCTACCCCCTAAACCCCTCACAATACCGTGATCTATATGTCATACGCAGAGCAACTGTGCATTTTCCCCCAGCTGATTAATGTGTTCTAGCTTTGTTTATAACTCTAAATGGTAGACTATTTTTATGGTGAGAACATGGCACGTGAGAGATTTTTTCACATACTGCGTTTTCTGCATTTTGCAGACAATTATCTTTATTACATGGAAGGTACTATGGGGTCCATTTGACCCCGAGTGGAAATAAACATAAATAAAAAATAAACGGAAAGACACAAAACCTACCTAATGTGTGTGACATAGTTAGGAAGGCCTTATGAAAAAATACGTAAAAGGTGATGTCAGTATTCATGACAGTTTAAAAAAAAACGTGAGTCAAAGAGGACTGGGGTCACATAGACCCCATGGTACCAGAGCAGGGTTAAACAGATGGGCTGCAAGGATATTGGCCAACTGGAGCTATGGAAACAGGGGGAGGGAATAGCATCTAGATTTAACTCTCAAATTCAATACCCAAACACAGCGCCCTACACCCTCCTCCTGCCATCAAATAAATAAGGTAATGGTTGCTCTAGAACAGGCCATGAAGGTCTACAGGGTGAGTAGAGGTATAGCTCTACTCTTTCTTTTACCTCGGCGATAGGTTGGGTGTGCGGTTAATGCCGTGCCCTGGCCACTTTACCCTCAGAAATGACCCAGTACTCATTGTACAGGTGGCTGGGTGGGCCCCAGGGCCAGTCTGGACAGGTACAGAAAATCTTGTCCCCACCAGGATTCGATCCCTGGACTGTCCAGTCTGTAGTGAGCCACTACACCAACTGTGCTACCCTGGCCCATAATCAATACATAAATAAATAGATAACAATAAAAAATTAATGACTGAATAAATAAGATTTGCTCTCCAAATTAAAATAGTCCTTTCATGAAGACTAGTTATTGCTAGTGATAACAAACTATAGGTGTTCAATGTAACTTTCAATATATGTGTGATTTCACATGCATCAGAAAAGTATGCTTTATGAGATATTCTTTGAACTCCATGTTTCAGATGGGGAATATGGAGAAATCTGTGCGATCAATATTATTACAAAAGCACAGGCAAAGGTTCAGTGTAATCAGGGTTGACCTGAGACACGTGGGCACTCTAAGCAGGTTAATAATTTGGTGCTCCTTAAAAACCAATATTCTTTAAACTTCTTCCATGTTGGACAGGACTGGCGAACCTTTTTGAGGGCACAAGCACAAACTACGGTTTAACTATTGGAGAAATTCTTTCACGTGGTGAAACCTGACTTTACTAGCACCATATTTATGATTATTCCAATGAATTCTTAGCATCCTTTATAGGTTGGTGCCCAGCTAACCCACCCCTTAGTCCAGCCCACATTATAAAAAATATCTCACAAGACAACTTCACAGTGTTTACAAGCAATGAACATAGAGACACAACACAATCTGTGAGACACAAAGAACAGTGAACTTGTTGATGTAACTTTCATTCCAAACTGCATGAGATTCTTGAAAGCCTTACTTCAATCTCAGTAACCTGCTCTCTGCAGCTCAATGAGTTGACTGCCCAATTTCTCTTCTTTCGTTTTCCTACTCTGGCTCAGCTGCAACATCAGCACAAAGATGTCCACGTCAAAACTGGTTTAATACACTTCAAAGTATGCATAACCTAAGGTTCTGAAACTGACATTAACATTTAACACATGCAGCATTCCTCTGAGAGCAATTTATAACTTCCTAAATGACACCTACTTACATGCAATACATTAATCAACAAAGTGCACTAAGTAAAACACAATAAAACATAAAATACAGTCCATGTTAAGTGTCAACTCATACATGTTTCGGCACCAAGGTATCATCTTCAGGGAGTTTAATAACAAATGCACATAAAATAAAATAAAAAAAAAACAAACCTTACTTCTATTCTCTATTAGATGTTTAGTGTCACCAGAGCTCTGATCACCATTCAGTTCCCTAATATCAAAATGCACTACCTGTCACCTATTAACCCTTTGGCGCCGAACGACATATATATATATATATGCAGTGAGCCCTTTAAATGGCTGAACGGCCATTAAAGTGGATGGGGGGGGGGATTTAATTCTGGCGCCAAAGGGTTAATGTCAAACAACACTCTTTACTTATCTTCATTCACCTCAGATTAAAAGTTCTATAAACATCTAACATTAGTCTAAAAATTAATTAGATGGAAAGTTTCTGAGTTTAGAAATCACATGTTTTAATCTTCTTTCATGTACCTAATTCTTGTATGTGAAATGTGAGTGCAATACGATAATTTAAAAGTAATATGGTGCTGATACCCCATCAGAACAGATGACAGGGTTTACCATCACATGAAGAGGAATAGCTTGTATACCTTTCACTGAGAAGCCTTCAAATACCAGTAAATTCACTGCCGATACGTGGAAATGGAACACACTGCTGACTATAAAATATGGCAATTTTGACGCTATGTAAGCTGATAACATGGAAAGGGGTGTTTCAAAATATTGTTAGGTGACAGAATATACAGAACTAGACTTGGGACAGGCAGTTTCAGGTTCTGCGAATCAATAAGCAGGTTTCTTGTGGCAACACAGACTGTAAAGCACTATCAAAATTTCAACTCGTTATACACATATCTAAGAGTGAACATGGCAATATGACCACTCACTGTACGCTTCTCCAGGTACTTGCTGACAAACTGCTCAACACTCATCTCTCCACCCAGAAAATGCTCTGCAATCCGTTCACTCTCTTCATCTGTGTGCAGAACTGCCAACCTCAGTGACTCCTACATAATAAAATGGAAGAACATAATTAACCCCCACTCATTGCACATAAATTTTTTGTACAAATGAGCTAAAGTGAAACACACGAAAGACATTTTTAAAATTTAGCACATCATCCTTAATGAGCAGGTAAACTTCTTAAAATAGTGAGCCTGAAAATGTGTTATTTTGTTTTTCCGTAATGACCAGGCCAAGCTCAATGCACATTAGAGGTAAGAGGCTTGTCTCCTCTCCAAAGCATCCACCGTTTCTTATTCAGGGCATATCAGGGGCTATTTCCCTGGCAGTAATACGACCAGGGCATAAAGATGACCAGTCACCTCCAACTAGCACTGGGGTTGAGAATGCAAGTTAACTCGCCTACATGCCTTCACAGTGTACAGAGGAACATCTACCTTTTCTCTCTCTCTCTTTTTTTTTTTAAATTGAAACTGACATTCATTTTACTGCAGTATTATTCCCTACATGTAGTATATTAAATGCCTGACTCTTTGCAGCCATGTGTCATGTGCTTCAGACAGGCATTTAAATCTCAGTCACAATAAAAGTACATGTATGTGGCAAATTCAACAACAGACTTACCTTGATACTGCCTGGAGCATATTTGCCAGACAGCCGCTGGTACTCCTGGTTGAGGCTCTCATATGAATTCCTCAGGACTGTCAGAGCATCCAATTTTTCTTGTATGTTGTGTCCCAGTTTTTCCAGCTGTGGCTTCTTTGACAGATTTTCCTCTGAAACAAGAGGCAGCGGTATAATTCTGTGTGCGTGCATAACCTCATCATGAAGATGTACTGGTGGAGTGGAGGTGTGTACCTACACGCATCCTTAAACTTGGCCCTAGAGCTACAAAAATGGGCCTCAAACCTAGGTAAAGCCCCTTGTATAGAAACTTGCACAGGACAGCACAGAAATTATAGACAAGCCAGTCTTTCATAAACTGTGCTGCTAGCATTACACGTCTTTCAACAGACCAGTGAAATGAAACTAATTAATGGGGAAAACTTCTTCTATGTGAAGGCCCAAACATGTCAATTTTTCGGATCCACTTCTGTACTCTGATCCCCAGCAACTGTTATAGTATTTCAACTATGATGACTATACCTTGCTATGCAGTCACTGCAGAGCTGAAGGAAAATTCATAAAACACAAATCACAGTCACCCACTTAAAAATATGACTCCACGGACATCTGTTGTTGCTGCCGGTGCACCTGTAACCACTGCAGAACTCTCATTACACGTGTGTTCAGTGCTGATTCAGTCACAGCACATTATCATCTAATGGAACAGCTCTATGACACACTTCAGTTAGAAAAAATAAATACCAAAACCATTACCAGAGAAGAACAGCTCATAGGTTGTGTGTGAACAATGAAGTGGCCCTCAAATTATTATGAACTCTGCTACACTTTGACCATCAAGAAATGAATAACTTTCAGCCTTCTAAATGCATTAAACGGGAAATCTTGTACAAAAATTGGACAAAACAACTTCTACAGGAAGAAAAGTTTTACATAAAAAATTTATATGCAGGTAAACTATTCTTATGGGAGTTTTGGCAGAACTTCAAGAATCACACCTCTTACACAAGAAAACTTTGCATCTGGGAAACAATGTAACTATGTAAAACATGTATCCAGCAGCCACTCAACAGAATGTTTATGACAAAACACCCATACAAAATTTCAACTTCTTGTCTGATGTCCATTCCAATAAAAAATAAAATGTTAAAAAGTAAGTTTTTGTTACTGAATACACAATATAAATTTGAACTGAATAATGAAATGCAGTTCACTGTGCAAACAGGTATCAGTGACAGACTTTTATCATTTTCAGTACTAATTCCTACTCAAAGTGCTCACTGGCCAGGTCTTCATTCTTGGTGATCATGTCATCCACCCTGCTACTCAGCCTCTGCATAGGCGGAAGCCTGCTGATGAACTCATCCAATCTGTCTTCGCTCTGGATCAGCTGTTGCAGCTGTGTAGTTGACAAGTCCAGCAACTCTGGGAATGAGACTACACGCTGAGGAGCGAAAGCTGGCATCATGTAAACAGGGGATGTGCGTCCATCAGTAGAAGCCTCTTGTCCTGTAACACAGCAAGTGCCCAACTTATATTTTTAGTCATGAAGACAATAAACAACACCCAGTTTTAATACAAGTTCCTGATGGTCATTTGGTGTACAAATCTTCCAGCAACACACCTTTCCTTCAATAATTACCACTTTACACTAATGAATGGACTTCACTTACTTAGATAATACATTCCCCACTCTTACGATTAACAATTACGTTTAAAAAAGTGCTAACAATCAGAATCCATCCATGGCCAGTATGATGTTCACAATTTATTTCTTCATGATAATTACAGTTAAAGCTGTTTTATCTGACGCTGTATAATCCAGAATGCTCTGCTAATGGAAAATTTACACAGACCCATTATAATTCACAATTCCATTTACTGCAGCACCCAGCCTTGTGTGTCCCAGTTCTGAGTGGCTGCAGCAGACAAATATCACATTATTTCACAGCCCAGGCTCATGTTATTTGACTGTGGGCAAAATGCATTTACGTAATTTGCATTTCTATTTTCTGCAGAAACGAAAAGAATGCACCACACATGCAAATATTCATTACCAGATATTCTGGAAAGTTTGTATGTCACATACAATTTGTCTGATCCTATCCACAGGAGCGTAAGGCCTAAGAGAGGAAGTTAATGGGGGGGGGGAGTGGAAGCATCATAGGCAACAACATGTGTTGTGATTGTAGCAGAATCAGATAGTAACATGCAGCATCAAACAGAGGGAAAAAAACTACAGTAAACTTTTTCTGACACCAAGTATAGTTTAAGTTTGCACACACAATTAACAAGAAAGACCATTAAAGCATGAATGAATGTAAACAGACAGTGGTGGTAGCAACAGCTAGGAGTGTATGTACCTCAGTGTTGTGAATATGATGGTTACGGGGTGAAATACTGGTGTCTTGTTGGTTTTTTTGATGATACAGAATGTACCAGAAGGGATCTGCAACACCCCAGGAGAACATTCATTCATTCCATTGGCATGTACAGAATGCAACTATTCCTTGCTGTTCTCAGGAGCTTCTTCCATTCCTCCCTGTTATGTACTTTTTCCTGCCACCCTTCTCCACCAACTATTCTTCCATCGTCTCTCACTTCATCTTGCCATCTATTTCTTGAGTCTACCTCTCAATCTTGTTCCCAAATTCATATATAATACCCTTTTGGGAATTATATTTTCTTCCATTCTCTGTACATGCCCAAACCAACGTTATCTATTTAACCTTATTGTCTCTATAATCGTAGGTTTCAACACTTGCATAAATTTCTTTATTGGTTATTATCCTTCAATTTTCTTTTTCACTGTCATATACTGGGCCTAAAATTGTTTTATACAATTTCCTTTCAAAAATGTTCAATTGCTTTCTATCTCTCTTTGTTAGTGTGCAAGTTTCTGATGCATATGTTAACGTTTTGTCTATTATTGTGTTCTTTAGTCTTAATTTTAGTTTCTTTGATATGTTTTATTTTTAAAAAAATTCTGTAGCATAAAATATGTTTTGTTTGCATTTTTTATCCCCAGGAGAACATTCCTTATATTAAATTACACCAATATAACCAAACACACCTATGTCCAAATTTGAACAGCTATGAACATAATGAAAAGATGAGTTTTAATGAATAAGAGCTGTAATACATTTACTGACTATATATTAAAATAAGGAGGATTTACAGTGTCTGTAATGTTGACACCTGTAGTTAACATCTAATTAAGGCTTCAGTCACACAGACAGCAAGCTAGTACCACTCATACTAGTTTAATAAAAATCACCCTTAGGGTTCCAAGCACTTTATGCAGCAAATGAATGACTATATATTTTGGTATACCACTTGCCAGTATTAAAATACCTGTTTAAAATGAAATCTACCCATTTTAAGAACCAAACACACCAAAGAGTTTCACAGTAACTGCTACAAGTTTCCTCCTTGAATTGATATGCCTTTTTCAGCATGCACCAGCAGAGACTGAGTAGCTGATGCCATGTAGTCATGACAGTTGCATCTGTGTTTTGCTGCTGCTGCAAAAACACGATGACACAGTGTTGCTCTTAAATCGACTGTTACTTCATACACAACTGTCTTCATGTGGCCCCAGAGATAGTAATGAAGCAAGGCAAGATCTGGTGACCTTGGTGGCCACACAAGGGGGCCACCATGACACAACCAGTGGTCAAGGAAACATTCCTGTAAATACGGCTTCACATGCTGGGATTAAAGTGACTCAGCCCCATCACACTGAAGTACAACTGGCCACTTACCAATGGTACATTCCAACAAACCTGGCAATTCATGACTCAGGAAGAATTTGTATGTGCCACCTGTTAAATTGTTGTCAAAGACAAATGGTCCAATCAACTTGCTGCTCAGCAAACCTAACCATACATTCACTAAACCTCTCCTTCAGGATTTGATTACCTTTGTTGTATGTGGATTTTCATGAGACTATGTATACCAAGTTTTGTGGAATATTTATGCTATCCCAGACACAAGAATGTGGCAGAAATCCATACATTGAGCAATGTCTCTTGGTTCAAGATACTGAGCCCTCCGATCAAGATAAGGATATAAATCTGCCTCACCTACAGTTTGGCACACCTGCACATGTAAAGCATTGATGCAACAGGCACTTCTACAAGTATATAATTGTGGACTGCCCTGAATCATCTCAAGAACACTCTCTTGTTTGTTCACATAAGGTGCCACATCCCACAATGATTGTACAGAAACACTTGTAACAGAGCAAGTTTCACTCATTGTCTCGTGAACACTAGGTGAGCCTGGGCACAACAATTTAATGGTGAACCACTCCACCACATTTTTAGACAAACAGACTTACATAGACAAAGAAAAAGAGTACCTCATGCTACACTAAGACTTCCTTTCCACATTACAGAAGGAACTATCAGTTTGCTGGTTACATGGTGGAAAACATGTACATAACAAAATGTAGTAGAGTGAAAACAAAGACAAAAGGGGCAGTTCTCTTGAAACTGCATGAAATATTGACTAGTAACGCAACATGAAACATGCATGAGAAATGGTTTTATCAGAGGGTACCTTGTGTTTTTTGTTATGATGCTGATTTACAATCAACATCATAAAACAGCTGAATAAAATATCTGTTCATTGATTACTTGGAAGAATACATGTTCACCACGAGATGTAAGGTATGTAAGGTATGTAAGGTATGTAAGGTATGTAAGGTATGTAAGGTATGTAAGGTATGTAAGGTATGTAAGGTATGTAAGGACAGAGCAAACAGTCATCAGAGCAACAAATTTCTTAACACAGACGCTTGTGATGTCTGTCATCACAAGCGTCTGTGATCTATGTATTGTACTAATGTAAATGCAGAAGGGCACAACTAACAGTTACGCAGTACAGCAATGCCATGCAGCTTAACTTTTATGCAGCAGGGCAAATAATTAGTAATCTTGAAGTACAATTATCTAAAGCAGGCACAAACAGAAATGTATAAAAAAATTTGCAATGTATTAACTATAAGCAGTCTCACCTAAACGCCTCAGTGCAAAGGAATTAGTATTCTTAAACTACAATACGAACACCGCAAGACTTGGCAGTTTGTGCCATGCAATACTGTGCTGCGTGCCTCAGTAGTGCACCCATGGTGACTTATTGTTCTTACCTTTGTGACTGGTAGCAGATGAGCCCTCAGCTGATTCTCCAGCAAGATGAGGGGGTCTGCGTTCAAACTCTCGGATTACTGCCTGCACAACACGACCCAGATCAGAGTGAACGGTGAACTGCACACAACAAACTACAGTTAGACCATCAGACAGCACCACCACAAGGCAACAACATCACACACAAACCAAACCACTTACATTCATAAGCCCAGGTGCACCTACAATCTCGCACTGCTCATTAACCCATGGGTGGTCAATCTGTGGTGAGACTTTGAGCACGGGCTTCTCAAGAGGGAACTCTGGGGGCAGGGACACTTGGATGGCCATGCCATGTCCTCCAGCACTGAACTCAACTCGATACTCAACATCCTCCTGAACCTCTGTGACACTAAACATAATATTATTGGTCACTCAGAGACAGTTCATCTACTTCAGATTGACCTGAGTATATATGAAATTGCATTTACAAAGTAGCCATGATCTATCCCAGTACACACATCTGAAGATACTAAGCAAACAAACTTATTAACATCAACAACCATGCCTGCTTCCTGTGAAATCATTCTTTCTCAAATTTCCTGATATTTCTGCAGTATGTGTGTCAAAACCATGTTGATGCATGATGTGAAAGTTCATACACATTCTGACAACTAACACTGGTGCGTTAACTTTCAAATTTAAATATGGAGAAATCAGAAGCCTATCTTCACGAATTGTTATGTGTCTCATACTTTCATGTTTGACATGGTTACTACTTTCCCCGAAGGTCTGTAATTTCATTGGAGAAATCAAAATAAACAAGTGTGATTAGCTTTATGTATTCAATTAAAGTGATTCATTAAATAACATGGAAATCAAACAGATGGTGTCTGGAATGTCCATCCACCTGCATACAATAACTTGGCTCCTGCTAGACAGATATTGTGTGGAATTTTATAAGATAAGGGAAGTTTCTTTTTTACTCCAGAGTAAGGAAAGTGAAGTTTCGTTAAAATCGGACAAAGAATAGCAGACATTTTATAAGAAGCACCATGTAAATTTATTATTGCTTTGGTTACTTGTGTTACCTTGGCCACCTTGTCACCATGGTTACCTCTGTTTACATGGTTGCTATGGCTACCTTGGCACCATGTTTACCAAAGGTCCCATTCTTCATTGGCAGCTACAGTACTATCAAGGAACCAGAAGGGCTTTGTTCTGCATACATCTCCTATCATGTTGACCATCTCCAGAACAAAATTTTGCTCCTTAAAAGAAGACAGGAAATGTCCGCAGGACAAAGCCCTCCCAGCGCCTTCATGCAACCACAGCAACCAGTGAACAACAGTAACATTAGTAACCATGGTAACAATGGTAACTCTGATAACCATCATTACCATGGTAACAAGACGGTATGAAATACTGGTATCCTTGATAACAAAGGCGACCGTGGTAACGCTTGTCACCAACACAGCCACAATGTATGCTGCTCCTCACGTAAAGTGCCTGTTATTTTTGCCCTATTTTTTTGCAACACTTCAGTTAATTTAACAGATTGCAGTAAACAACCCTCCCTCACCCAGTATAAAATTTTATGAAAATCCGTCTGGTGGGAGCTGAGCTGTTCCACTCAGAGAGATGGATGGACGGACGGACAGACAGACAGACATGGCAAACTGTCACTGTTTGCAACTTTGTGAAAGCACATAAAAAGGGCCGACATATCGATCATGACCCAAATCTCTCTTATACTACAAGATAATGCTCTGAACTGCTATAATAATAATAATAATAATAATAATAATAATAATAATAATAATAATAACAACAACAACAACAACAATAATAATAATAATAATAATAATAATAAGGGCTCAATGGGTATGGGAGAGGTAGTACCTTTGTAAGGGGTTGACTCAGCACTGGTCCTCACCAGCCAAGGTGTGCAGCAGTGCAACTTGAGGCACCAGCCACTCACTTCCCTGCACACAAGACCGTCCGTGCGTACTGAGTAACTACATCTGACCAGTGGTGAGCCTGTTTAAATGGAACATGGCGGATCTAGAGGAGTAAACCTCGAAAAAAAATCCCCTAGTCCAAGATGTACACTACTGTGCCGAGGGACTACAGATGCATTTGCGGTGGAGGGTAAGAAACCGAGAATGGTGAACTCTGAGAAGTGGCAACCCTAGGATTCAAGCAGCCTTACTGCGGCAGGTGGGGCTATACTGCAGTTGACAGGAGACATCCCTAGCTACTCGTGGGACAGCGATGATGAGAAGAAAACAAAATTGTAATACACAACCAGGAAGAAGGAAAGAGCAGAGGTCCCCTGATAGCACTAAAGAGAATGGTAACCGGAACGAGGAAACTCAACACGGACCATCTCAAAGTCCATCTCACATCAGAAACGGGCAAGAAAATGTAAAGAAATTGAACAAACGAATCCAATGGAGCCGAGAGGAGATGAAGGAAGTGGTGTGGTGTTTCACATACATCAAAGAAAGGATATTAAGAGAGAACTACAAGGAAGTATATAAATTATGGAGAGAGAGGAACCCAGTGGCGAGAATTAATCTGGATGCAAAGGGATTGTTGAACCAGAAGAACTACATTTTAAAAGCTCAGAGATT
>Ga0123354_10015856_pt1 | contig 11792 bp, 8 predicted proteins | sample TergutLab28metaG_2_FD_97872 | JGI IMG/M metagenome (GOLD analysis project Ga0123354, IMG submission 97872) | Labiotermes labralis P4 segment gut microbial communities from Petit-Saut dam, French Guiana - Lab288 P4 | ecosystem: Host-associated > Arthropoda: Insects > Digestive system > Gut ... | reverse complement strand
TAAGGTGAATAACAAAAAAACTATTCGAGATACAAAAATTTTATTTTTGGATTCTGAAACTACAACATGGGAAGTTTTAAATCACATAGTCTTAAAAAGAATATCTTGCAAGTGGTGGCCGTTATTGTCAAAACACTGCTTTAGGCGGATTCTCATATTTCGCATTACTCTGTCAAGCATATCATGTGGTATGTGGCCTACTTCCAGGCTGATTGCATCCTTCAGTGCTTGTAGGTTCCTGGGACGATGTTTAAACACTTCGGCCTTTAGATACCCCCACAAGAAATAATCGCAGGGTGTTAAATTTGGTGAGCGCGCGGGCCACAAAATGTCGCCTCTCAGGGAGATCAGTCGGCCGGGGGAACATCTCCCTCAAAACAGCCATTGGCTTTCGAGCTGTGTGGGCCGTGGCCCCATCCTGCTGGAAACAGACAAGTTCTGCATTTAATTCCAAAAACTCTTGGATCATGGTGACATACCGCTCAGAATTCACGGTAACCGTGCAATCATCTCCATCAAAAAAGTAAGGAGCAATGATCCCAATTCTTGATATTGCGCACCACACTGTAACACGATCACTATGCAGGAGCCTCTGATGGATCTCCCTTGGGTTGGCACTGCTCCAGTAACGCATGTTTTGCTTATTAACACAGCCTGAGATATGGAAATGCGCTTCATCACTAAAAAAAACAACTGCGTCGTCAGGCAACCTTTCAATCAAGTGTTGACAAGCCTCTACTCAATTAATCCAGTCCTGTTGTGTAAGTTCTTGAACAACAACCATCTTGTAAGGATGGAAATGGAGGTCTTGGTGAAGAATTCGATGAACAGAACGATTTGAGATGCCAAGGGCGGACGCTTGTTTGCGTGCAGAGCGCCTAGGAGACTGCAAAATGGACCGTCTGACAGCCTCGATGTTCTCTGGTGTTCGAGAGGTACGTGTTCATCCTCTTCTGTTTTTAGCTGCACTTCCCGTTTCCCTGAAGTTCTCAACCCACAACAGAATGGATTTTTGGTCCGGTACTCGGTCTCGAGGGCGGATTTGGTAGCGAGTACGGAACACACGCTGCACCGCTACGATAGAATGACTATGCGAAAAGTAGGTTTCGACGGCAAATGCGCGCTGCTTGTTGGACCACACCATCTTTACGACTGCGGAGTATTGTAATGGGAACTTCCCAACTACCTGCACCTTTCGAGCCCAACCCAACCCTTCTACGGCCTCCCCTCCCTTCACAATGCCCTACTGAAAGTACGGAGGGTATTTTGCCCCACCCTGTACTTACTACTCCTGCACTGCAACAATGGTTGCAAGAACATGCCTGAATGTTATGTTATATATACATTGCCCATCTTGTTACAGACTAATTGCTTTCCTTCTAGAAATAATGTGTAGCTTCCTAGCAAAGACATGATTATGGACATGGTGACCATATGACAACTTGAGGTGTTTGAGCACTTCAATGTAAATACTGTGAATGTTTGGCTTACTTCTATGTTACCCCATGCCAAGCCATTACCTTGCGATTGCAGGGATGACGCATACAGTTCCTGGTACGTTTGCACTTGGTTTCACATAGGAATTCCTTTTGACAGGGCAGCTCTTTGCTATGAAGGCCACATCGACACTTCTTTGTTACCACTTCCAGACACTGTTAGACAAATAAAGAAGACTAAACTAAAACTGAACAACACTTAACCATTACTTTCCTCTTGAAAGTGAAGATTTAACTTGGCCGAACAAGAAACTCTCTATTCTCTAAAAAACTTCAATGTTATGTATTGTATTCAAAGAGGCTAAAACTGAACCCTTCTTAAGGCAACTGAATCTACTCCATCCACATTCTGTTTCTTAATACATTCAGTCCCATCTCACCTGTTCACCCAGTTGTTTTAACTTCCCGAATAGCCTTTCAACTTCATCAAAACAACCTCCTAAAATCATGCACAATATGAGACAAAATGTTTTTGATACAATACATTCTTGCATAAAACACCCTTGCTGTTCTACATAAGAATAATGGAAACATTTATTGGTGGAGATATGTTTTAACACACTCATGTTCCTTACACTACCGCACTTGTCACGATGACAGCTTCGTGAACAGACGTGAGCACCACACTCAAGTGTGCGTCCACAAGTATCCCCACAAGTGGGTGTCTCTTGTGTACATGGCAGCACATACGAAGCCTTTCCACATGGACAGCATCGAGCCTCTGTCAGTGGACACGGACCACATGAACCAGAATGACAGACTCTTTCACATTTGTGATTTCCACAGCTGAGGGCTCTTCCACATTTCTACAACATGAAAACGAATAAAATTCACTAAGCTCAATTATGACTGTACATTATATTAATTAAAAGGCAGAAAATAGAAGATAAAACACCCAGTTCTTTTACAAAATGAATGAGTAATTCATTCCTTAATTAAATCATGTAGTATACTAACTCAATGATTTACTTTAATGGCCACTGCTACAATGGTAGATAATTTAATGGTGTGAGTCAAAACACTTTACTTCCTATTAAACAAATTATGTGGCATTTCCTTCTAAATTTTAACAACTTGTAAGTGTCTTTTGTAAACAATAAAATGAATACAGGGACATTAATTTATCTAACCAACAACATTTATTACTTCTTGCCACCTAGCATATACATCGTAGCCACTAAGTGGCCTGCCTGCATATGTGCTGTTATAGTCAGTCATGGATAATGACAAGTAGAACTAGTAAGATAAAATAATGATTCTCCAGTATGATGAGCTGGACCATCTGAGGTATGTGACCAGCTTGACCAGCTGACATATCACAGTCTATCACTGGGGAGTTTCATCTCCAGCCAATCTCTTAGCTGTGCTGAGATTTAGAATTTGTGTTTCACAAGTATCACATTTACTGAAATTATGCTGATGCTGCTTCATTGTCAAAATAAAGAAAATAACAGCCACAGCTCCACACATTTTTTTACAGATCACAGATATTAATCACATTATAAAATGGCTTGTTGTGACGGGAAAAAAGACATTCCATTCAAATAGTAACTATTTCCATATGTGTGTGGTTAGAAACTCAACTTGGGTTATGTCTAAATTTGCAAAAGAAGCCCTAAACTGTTAAATTATTCCTACAGTTATTGAACAGCTCTTGTAAGTAACAGCTAGAAATAACATAGATTGAGCCAACAACAGGGCAGCTAAACATAAGTATAAAATTATTAAGGCACATTTAGAAGACTGTCATCACTTGTGAGAAAAAATAACATCTCTCCTTGCATTTTAACCCTCAAAATCCCAAGCTCTGACATAAAAGTGTCCCTCCACAACCGCCAAGCCACACTAACCAGAGCTGAGATTCTGAACATTGTACTTCACCCTACAGCTAACGTAACAAAGAAAGCTCAGGCTTTTTCCTTTAAGCCTGTATACTGTAATGTGTTGCATTGAGTGCGGTATACACTGACACATTATTACAAAACCAATGTACCAATCACAATGATTACATACACCCAGCCAAATTTCACGCAAACAGGCAACAATGTAACAGGTTCGAGACAAACAAGGGTCAAGCATCTGATTTTAAAAAGTCAGCTTAGATAAAGGAAAATATGATAAATGTAGACACTGGGAATGCCAATTAATTTTATGCTAATGAATAATGGTAACTGGTCATACACAAAGTTGATGTTTAAAGAATATTTAAATTTAATGGTATGATAATGTCAGTCCCCAGTACATTTAGAATGACAAAGGGTTAAACACAGAATCAATCATAAGACCTAAGTTTTAAAGAGACACACTGGAGATTTTTACAACTTTACATATATACCATTCCTATATCCATGCACTACAATAATCAACTCATTTGTACCATTCTTGTACCTTGTTTGAAATTTCACATTATCACAGAATCTTTATACATTATGTGTAATGGAATTTACCTGTTCACACTGCCAATATGGAGTAGCACAAGGTCGAAGTACGTTCTGTTGACCACACTCACAGCTCTGGATACTTGTTTTGGGGCAAGGTGGGCATACTCCTGGGTGACATATTTCAGCACATGCATGTCGCCCACATCCCAATGTGTGACTACATTTTGATCCACATGACCATGTCTTGTTGCTACAGCGCTGCAATCTTGGTGGTTGGTTACCACAGAAGCATTCAGTCTTAACCATCTTGGGACATGGAGGACATGGTCCTGAGACACAAAAAACAGAATTACATTTTTAATGGTTCAATGACTTTCTATGAATTCTTTAATTATATTCAGAACAGTACACTTCAGAAAATTCTTGGGAGATATATAAAAACACAACTCATTTTCTTGTCCCTAACAAAATGAAAAATGAAAATGACAACTGGAAAAATGCTTCTGTTTTACATACATTTTCTACGTTTTCTTATATTCGTTCCTGTCTATTCTGAAGTATTATTATCATAGAATGGAAATACACATCACAATGCCTAATTCATTACCCAACTGTATCTTCACAAACTCCAAATATCATTTCAGTTTCCTGTATCTTGAAACTATCAGACCCATATCACACATACAACAAGGGGTATTTATTTTTACTGAGTTCCACTGTGTTAGGTGTAGCAAATGGTAACACACATTATGTGAAAATTAATCAGTTTGGCCTTGTGAGATACAATGAATTCTACAGACATATGACATATTATTTGTTTCATTTGTTTACAAAACAAACAACTGCTTAAAAATGGCTATTACCACAGTGAGGCCTACATATAAAGGTGTCCTAATGTTTAATTATGTGCCACACCATAACAGTGTATGGAGGAGGGGCAGCATACTCCCACACATTTAAGACACATTCATATACTCACAAAAACCGCCTACTCAATTTGTCAAGTCCTTCAATCTGTCTGTCCACAAGTATCAGCTCAACTACTCACTGGACAGATTTTTGTGAAATTTTATATTTGACACTGTTATGAAAATCTATCAAGATAATCCTAGTTTGGGTAAAATGAGACAAAAGTGTTTTATTTTTCTGGTGACACAAAATCACCGTAAAATCATTCTGACATTTACATGTAACAAAAAAGAAAAGGAACACACTGTTGTGTTCCCATTTTAACAGTGACAATATTAAGAGAATGCAATGTTGCTGCAGACGTTGTAACAGAAACACTCTTCAGTGGAAGTAATACATACGCATTTGCGCATTAAACTAGTTACATGAACACACAACATACACTTCCTACCTTGTTCATCTTAGCACTACATGGTGGTGAGCAGTCAGATTCTCCCACTTCCTGCCTTAACCTGAGGGAAGACTCCTTCTTATAAATGATACATTTTTATTCAGTTAACAATAGTATGCCTTATGCTGAGCAAAGCACTAACATCTTGAAGGTAAAAAAAGCCAAAATTGAAGGGGATGGAATCTATCTCATTTTTTGGAACAGGTTCATTTACCAGCTTGAATGTGGAGGAATGTCATCAGTAACACAATGATGAGTGTAAGTCTCAATTCACCCACCTTGCTGAGGTACTGTATTACCTCACTTAGCTTTTTTTTTTGTTATCACTAGTTGGTGGTATATTTTTACAACTAAATTCAAAGCCATAGACATCTAGTTGGTAGAAACAAAAGAGCATGGCACAGTACTGGACTTTATAACACTTAAAAGCATACCTGTATTCCCAAAGATTCTGGAGAATCATGGCTGGAGGGGGGGGAGGTGATTTACATTTGCACAGTAGCCATTTTATTTCTTGAACTTCCATGGGGACAATTCAAATTAACAGTGCTCACCTGGATGACACAGCAGCAAACAGCTGTGCCCACAGAGTGGTTGCAGGGCCTTTCCACATGTCTCCCCACATGAATGTGGTACCAACCAGGGGTGAAATGGTGGGTCTTCTGTGTGACCACAAAAACAGCGATATCTCTGAGGAGCGTCATTCTGTTCATAATCATGACGACACTTAGGGCTAGAAGAAGAATGCCATTCAAATTAGAATAGTGGAAAATTATTTTACACACTAAGACTTTTCTGTAACTACCATAATTAAAAATTAAGTTAATTACAGAAATGTTTTGTGACTGCAGTAATAAACACTACCTCTATTTAAAAACTCAAAATTGTGTGAAAATTGAATATGCCTACCATAAATTCATACAGCAGTGCAAAACCCCACATATGAAACAGTATTTCTAAATTCTGTACTTTCTTGTGTGTCCTCACAAAGTCCACACCAATATGTCTTAAATAAACATGTAACAACAGGCATCAGAAATATTGCACTGTCTTCTGGTTACAGCAACATGCTGCTGAATATGTTAAAAAAACAAAAATTAAAATGCTACAGCAATGTAGAGGAACCTGTGACATCTTTCTTCAGAGTCACTGTGACAGATCTAGTGGATTGTGTAGGACTGCTAATACATAGTGATATGTTAAGGGATCTTTATTGTATACCTTGACACAGCACCATATCCATAACATGAATTAATGAACCTCACAATGAAAATCCCAGGTTTTTTCATGATGAGTACATTTTATAAATGGATCAGGTAAGTATATGCAGTAAAATGTTGTCATATTTTATGTTAGGGATGCATTCCTCAAGACCTCACATAATTCAATATTAATTTTTCCTATTTGAACAAACATGTAGTAGGAAACAAGTGTTCTTGGAGCACATAAATCTAAAACCAATGTAGTGTGTTTTTGTTCTCAATCACACTTTTTAAGCATCACATGACAACAAACCACATCTATGTGGTGCCCTATTACATAATTATGTGCCACCTGAAAAAATTATAATTAGGTATAAATCAGTAAACAAATACAGAGTAAACACATGAAATCTAGATTATTTTAATGCACTATTGCTCAAAACCTTAAGATGAAAGAAATGAAAATTAACTGTATTCAGACAGGTAATATGATAAAATTTTTACATCCTACTATGCGAGTTTCCAAGTCTTGTGACCAGTGGTGCTAACACTGCAGTTGTGGAGAATGGAATTTCCAGTGTAGAAAGTCAAGTGTGTGCTCTGCTATCATGAATCACAGTGCATGGTTACAGTAGAAAGCTGATTCCATACAGCATTTGGTAGGCAACCACCAATGAAATGCCCAACTACAAGTGGTAAAAATTGTTGAATAAGGCTGATTACATTTACAAAGGGAGAAGCCCTAGTACACAACCAGTCACTGATGTTAAGGTCAATAAAATTGCATGGCTTCTATCTGCAGTCCAAGATCAACAAAACACACTTCCCAACAGTTAACCATGCCACAAGTTACAGTGCTCAAATTTCTTTGATGTTTGACATTTAGAAGTTACAAGTATCAAATTTTTCAACACATAAGAGCCTAATACACAGATGTTTGCTACACATATTGCTCTGCACGCTTTTGAAATGTTATGATCATGACAAAATGTTTACAGCAAAAAATATGTTTATTTATGAAGCCATTGTCCAACTGTGCAGGTATGTGAACCAACATAATTAAATGTACAATTGACTGAACCAATTTCAATGTTTTTTTGTGTTCCATTCAAACATCAAGTGTCTGAGTCTTTCCTGTTCACTGAAGACTGCCTGATGTAGGGTACCAGAACGAGTTGGAGGAACTCCTCATGCCAATCTGATTTTGGAAAGTAAGGGTCTGAATGATACACTATTCCAGCAAGCCTGAGGACCTCCACATTTTCACATTGCAGTTTTGGCTTCTTGGATCAAATGTTTCAATAGAAATGGACTGGCAGAGGTGGTCTTATCATTTGGCCACCATGTAGCCACTTGATTTATTCTTCTGGGAGTACAAAGAGGATGCTCTTCATGTTCCACCATTGCCCATGAAATTGACTAAACTTACAGATATGATTCTGCTGTGGTGACACCTGCCAGGCTTAAAAATATGTGGACTGAACATGAATACAGATATTACGCCCTGAGCTACTCACGATGCCCTGATAAAGTATCTGTAAATTGTTGTGTTAGGTAAGACAACCTTGATCACAATACTCATGAAGAGATGTTTATTTTCCATTCTTTAGCCTCCGATTTTTTGAGCAGCATTACGTTAAAATCATCCACACTGCTTTTGTTCACTCTGCATTATTACTGTATATTTGTATTTTTGCCTTAATTTTTGATTATGGAAATATATCTGTGTGGTGCCCTAATTTGTTGAGATCATCAACAGTATCTTTTGCCTCTCTGGATCTATCATGTTTCTTGTATTATCATGAACGTATATTGGTCTTCGCATTAAGTATCTGTTATATTTGTGTGATTTTAACTAAACTCAACTTCGGTTGGCAAATTTTAGTAAAAACACCCAATATAAAATTTCACAAGATTCTGTATAGGTGGGAGCTGATCTGTTTCACGCACACAGACACATAATTTGCAGCTCTTTTGTGAACTAACTAAAAACAATGTATCAGTTTAAGGGGATGGAAAGAGAAATTTTAAAACCAGTACAAGGATTCCCTGGTAACCAAAATTCTAAAATGTCATGTGCAATCCATTAATTGTATTGAACTCTCAGTACAGAATATAAGAATTTGCAACCCTTACCAAGCCCATTTATAGCTGGTGACTACAGATCCCTGCGGCTGATCCTCAAGGGCCTGCTTCTGATGTGCCACACTATCCTTTGCCCAACGCTGGATGCAGGTTAAATGAAAAAAACAGTAGCACTCAACACAGCTCCATATCTGACAAAAAGAAAAAAAAATCACTCTGCACTAATGTTCTGGAAATGTTTGTGAAATCCACACTCAAATATATGGTTTCTTAAGGTGGTATGCATACACCATATAGGCAAATATGTCACGAAACATAAAAAATAAAAAGAAAGTTAACAAAGGGTGGGACATGGCTGAGGCTGCAAGAAGGATAACATGTGGTAATTGGTGGCATGTAATTATAAACCTACAAGGCAGAAAATGAAAGGAAACAAAGACAATAACACAGAGGAAAAAAGAGCAATTATTCATGACACTGTTACTCAACATATGGGTACAATACATCTCACATCTACAAGCAAATATCTTCTGACATCTGTACCTGGACATTCATTCACATGGCAATGTCACTCTAAACAGACATATCACTTAATTAAACTAACTCTGCCACACTACAGAGGAATATGCATACAAGTTTTGCTCATTTAGAACAAAAAGTTCTTTCCACTTTAAGTTCCTATCCTTATAATAAGGTTTCCTTCAGTTTATAGTAACATTCACCATTATATGTAAAAATAAAAAAATTTGGACATTGAAAACAAAGTATCTTACTGCATCATTTCTTTTAACAGAGCCAATACAAATAAGACATGTAGCAGCTCCAGACTGAAAAGCATCCTCCAAGAAACGTTGTGTTCGTCCTAAATCTTCACTCTTCCCTCCAATTTGGGAATACAGTTGCAGTACAGATCCTATAATGACACAATAAAAATGCATTCTTTGGGTTAAATGTCAACTTGAGTTTCACACCTCCTGCAAACAGAAGCTCAGTACCACATAGGTAGCACTGTGAGTACTAATTAAATAACTACAAAATAATGTGCCCCTTTTACATCCCTATTTAGCAACATGATCAGTCAAGACAGCTCAGCCAATAAAGTGACTGGCTACAGGTCTCAATAAATTCCCAGCAATGATAAGAATTTTTTCTCTTCACTACAACCAAACTCTTTATAGGGCTCGCCCAACTATCGTAATTTATCATAATATGTATGGGCAATCCAACAAAACACAGGGACCTCTTACCAAGGATACTGTCATTTTCAAGATCTTCCTCTTCAGATGACGAATCGTAATCTTGTTTGACGTGTTTCTGAACAGATGCCTGTAGTCGTGCTTGTGCTTCCTGGAATCTATTTTTTGCCTCGACTTCTGAACTCGGTTTCATTTTGGTATCATAATTCTGATTCTGACCACTTCTTACTTCACCCCGACTCCAGGGATTTGTACCACGTCCTCTTCCTCGATTTGAATTGTTCATCCTCTGCCACTTGTATTGCTCCAGATCAGTAAAACTGATTACCTAAAACATGAATGGAACTTTATGAATAGTGGTTATATGTGTGAGATCATTAAGAGGGACACACGAATATAACTGTCTTCTGCTAAAATTTCTGTCATACAAACTAATGATTAACACATTACAAACGTAACCTCGCTCTCATCACGCCAACGAAGACCTTTAACTTTTGTACGTGTACAAATCGCCCCGTGCTGCTCTCTGGCTACAATAGACGTTCTTAATCTACTCCAATTGTTTTATCTCGTTGTATTGGAATGACGTTAGGATGCCACCTCGTTGTTGGATCAAGTTACGTGTGGCTTTATCAACGATGTTCGCATCTGATAATCTTTGATATTCCGTATATTAATATGACTTCAGGGTTATCCATGGTGACATGTGATAAAGGACGCAGGAGGGGCGGTAGGAGTGAAAGTGAACTTGTGGTTGGTAGGTGATAGTGACGATCTTACGGTGGAAATTAAGTACAGGTCCAGGTGTAGAATCACAAAATAGCGGTTGAATAGTGTGAGCTCTACGAAGCTTAATACATGCGGGGTTGCTGAGGTTAAGGGCCGTCGCTTGCTGCAAAACGGAGTAATTGCCGTGTTGCCACCGAACTGGGCCCACCTTTGCGGTGAAGACGTTTAATCCTAGACGATCTGTGTTTTGTAGTTTGCCCATTATCCGCTGTTAGCGTGGGAGGCGAAGTTTACGCGTTGCGTTTGTGTGTATTAGCGAAGCAGAGTTGCGGATTGGTTTACACGTTTAAGGCGGTGATCGTCAAATTGACTGTGCTCGTAGTCGTCATACGGAAGGTAAATTGGAGCGAGATACTGAAACAAGACGAAATTATTGGTCGAGGGGGAATATAGAAGTGTGCAAATGACGGTACGCACGCACACGCACGACTCAAACCTCTAACCTAAGAGATCGATCGCGGAAATTACAAACCATGTATTGTACAACTTAGTGCACTATTGCCACTGCGAATGTTGGCGATACAACGTACGTCGAATTCTGTAGCCCTATTGGCCGAATTGTTATCCTTAATGCATGCAGTTGAACCAAGCGTTTTTTTTGCGACCGTTGGCCCGGGTTAATGAGTCCAATCACCCTCTTTTTTTATTGGTCGTCGGAATTTTGGCAGGGGTGCAAAAGCCAGAAGGCAAAGCTCACGATCCATTTCTGCTTGATTCGGCGATTAGTTATTCTTATTTGAAACAAATGTAGCATCTTAACATCACTTGAATTTTCGCAAATCCTAGCTTCATACATACCTCAGATTTCTGAACTTGTTTCCTGTGCTGCTTAAATCTGGCCTGTGTGGAGTTAGAGGCAACCCAGGTCATTCCCTCTTAAAGGCTTGCCAGAAACTTTGATGAATAATTGTTGTCCTACAGCTTCATGACCTGGTATTAGCAAGTTATGTTAGCATATATGGCATTCCTCATCAAAATCACGAAAGTGATATTTAATTTTAACTCTTGTTCGGTCTTGCTTATTATGACTCATACATTACATAACTGTAAAAACAGATGACTGGATAAATGACGAACTTGATGCACAATTACGTTATATAATACATTTATTATTACAATCTACATGTTTCGAGCAACTCTGTGCTCATCATCAGGAGGTCAAATTGTGTTAATGCAGCATCTGGTATAGTATTCGGAAATGAGTAAGTGATCTAAGTCACTAAAACACATTTACATCTTGTTTATAAAATATTAGTAATAAAATCTGGATTAAACGTGTAAGG
>Ga0123354_10015855_pt1 | contig 11792 bp, 6 predicted proteins | sample TergutLab28metaG_2_FD_97872 | JGI IMG/M metagenome (GOLD analysis project Ga0123354, IMG submission 97872) | Labiotermes labralis P4 segment gut microbial communities from Petit-Saut dam, French Guiana - Lab288 P4 | ecosystem: Host-associated > Arthropoda: Insects > Digestive system > Gut ... | reverse complement strand
GGCTGAGTGGACCCCGTTCCAGACCCACTACTACTCAGAAAATCTGGTAGCGCCGGGGATCGAACCCGGGACCTCCGTATCTGTAGCCAGAAACTCTGACCACTAGACCACAGAGGCGGTCGTATATATATATATATATATATATATATACACACACACTTGTGAACAAATCCCAGGCCACTAAATTTTATGAGGTGGCACCTAGAATTTTGTGGCGTCTCCTAGATTCTTGGAAAATTTGCAGACCTCTGTATGTACGTGCTGCTTTCTCTGAAACTCTTATGGTTTACGTCTTTACCACCATTTCCGACGTATACTGCAACTTACCATGTTGCAGCCGCTCAGAACTTCGTGTAAGGCCGTCTTTCTTCTGTTTATACTAGGCAGTGCAAATAAGCTGCAGGCATGAACTACTATTTATTTGATTAATTCACTGCAGTAATTAATAACTTACCTGCCCAAGTTAAACAACCTTAACTTTAAAAATTTGTCATTTGCAGACAAAAATAAAGCAGCATTTTTTAATGATAAGCAATTAAGATTAACACGAGTGGGATAACTGAATTCCACCCCCCCTCCCCCGTGGCGCTGTGGCCCAACGCGGGCCAGGACCTCCTCATTCTTGAGGTTTCTAGATCACACACAACGACGCATCACATTCGGTGGGACTCCTCTGGACGAGTGATCAGCTCGTCGCAGGGACCTCTACCTGACAACACTCAACACTCACAACAGACAAACATCCATGACCCCGATGAGATTAGAACCCACAATCTCAGCAGGCGAGCGGCCGCAGACATATGCCTTAGACCGCGCGGCCACTGGGTTCGGCGGATAAGTGAACTATGCACTTAAATTATGCACATAAATATTCTACATATTTTCCTTATGTGAAGTAGCCAATCATATTGTATTAGGATTGAGGCAATACAGAAGGCCTATGTGTATTTAAGTCAATTAACGCTGTAAAGCACACAAGATGCTGCAAAGAATTTGGAAAGGGAAACAGCTTTCACCACACGCGACTGTATTGTTGGTCCCATAGGCCTACACGTCAAACAATACGCGAGCCCTTTCATTAGTCAGCACTTCTGTAAGTCAAAAATGTAGGTTTGTAACCTAATTGTAAAGGACATTTCAAGTACAGACATTGTTCACTGTTGACTGCATATAATATTTCGGATTTTGGAGAGCCAACCCTTTCACTCGAGATGTAGAGAAGAAAACGTGCATGTATCAAATAGAAACAATTTAATCATGTGGTACTATAGAGACAAATACGAAATGTTCATATTTTGAATGGGATAACATTTTCTGTCTTACCTGCTTAAAATTGTGAGTTACTTCGTATTAGAAAACAGTGTGTGTTTATGACGAGCCGCAACACGTGCGATCCAACTAGTAAAGGTAAAGGTAAAAGTACGGATAAAGTTCACCCAAGAACAGACCACGGAGGCCCATAGGGGGAGTAGAGGTAAAGATCTACTCTTTCTTTAACCTCGGGGTTAGATGGGGTGCGTGGTCAACGCAACGACCCGGCCGCTTTAACCCCTGGAAAGACTCGGTACCCATTGAATAGGAGGCTGGGTAAGCCCCAGGGCCTGTCTGGACGGGTGCGGAAAATCTCGCCCCCACCGGTATTCGATCCCCTGGACCGTCCAGCCCGTAGCGAGGCGCTGTACCGACTGAGCTATCCCGGCCCTGGAATCCAACCAGTAACCCTTCAATAACCCTTCGTACAATGGAAGGTCACGCTGCAGGCCGAATTTAGTACGGCAGTGGAGGTCACGGCGACAGACACCGTACAGCGATTTTGGAGTAATAATTGTTTTCGTGTAAATTTTTGTGAGTAATATGCTGGTCTTCGTTGCAAGATTTTACTGTGGGATGTTTTTCTGTTTAAGTGTGAACAGTATGTATTGAGACCATAACAATTACAATAATTTGCGATAATACTTGAACGCTTGCTCGTTGTAAACCTGTTAATGTAGTTACAAAGCCCGCTTTGTGTAATACGCATATAAACCTCTGCTAGTTAAACTATCTCATCTAGTAATTTCTCGCTTGTATTTAAGGAATCAAGTATATTCGTGTATTTATTCTGAAAATAACATTAAACACTTGTTACATTAGAGAAAGATGGTAAATTTTCATCTTACTTTACTTCTACGATATTATAAAAATTTCACAAGCAATTTAAGTTTCGAATTACAAAATAAAAATTTGTGTCATATGTGTGGGTGAATGAGACCTAAATTTTACAAGGTCTTGGTAATTAGGGTCAGGTTCTTCTGAAGTATAAGGATGTGACTCTTTTGAGGAATATTATGACGTCATAATCCAGAAGACCGTCGTATCTGAAGTGCTGTTCAGTGTGTATTTTGTTTATATAACGCCTAAATTGACGATAAAAGAAATAAAAACAAATCAAACAAGCTATAAACAGATTCATGACAATACATGTGTTACCAACCAGCATGACATGTTAAGCCCCATATATGTAGCCCACACTAATCGGAAGCAAGAACTGTTCCTATTGCAGAGCAGTGCAACATGCCTGCGTCACACTTTTCGTCATTGACAGAAGCCAACCCTTAATTGGCACTTATTTTGCTAGGCTACCTAATATTTTCTCCTGCCTACTCGGTTGCAAATTCGGTGGCGGATGTGGCGACTTAAATGCTGTGGTATCATTTTGTTCTAGATGTGTCAGTACAGAGGAGATAGGTACTTTTGGAACGAGTGTTAAACAAAACAATATGGGTGGAAGTGGGATTATTATAACTGGCTGTGCGTGTGGTGTACTGGAGGTTACCTGTAGCAAAGGTAAAGTATGTATGTTAATAAAAATCCAACCAGATACAACAGTATGCAGATATTTATTTACATAATATCGTTACAGCTACTTCCCTCCAACGTGGTCCGATCGGGCCACGTTGGAAGGAAGTAGCTGTACCAGTAATATGACCTGTACCGGAGGCTGCGGTTACAGTTTTTAGTACTGCTGATGATGGGTGCTGTGACACCCGAAACATGTAGAGTGAATTTGCAGTAAATAAATATCTGCATGTTGTTGCATCTGGTTGGATTTTTATTAACATAGATAAACACTAATCGCGTAAGGTATAATTATGGTAATGGGTTACTGTGGTATAACACAGGCTTTGTAGAACAACTTGTTATGCACCTTAGGAATGCAACACATAACAGATATTCACTTTTTAACAATGAAAATTAAAACACATCCATAAATATTTGTTTACTGTTGCATCTGGTTGGATTTTATTAACATTAAATTACGATGCACGGAACCATGATATTAAAAAAAGTAAAGTGTATATATATATGTATATATATATTTGATTTGCAATAAAGACTGGCATTCTGTTAACAGATGACATGATCTAAGAATCAAATGGAAAGCTCTCTTCCATGGAGTTAATTTGGAAATTTCAAGCCTGTCGTTCATACTTAGTCATACTGATTCCTACTAAATATTAGTAAATTTCTCTGCAAGTGTAAAAAGAAATTATGTATAAAAAGTCTTCAAGAAACATTAATATCGCTAAATATTTCATACATAGTGGGAAAGATTTGTTGCCTTGTTGAAGAAGTTCAAAAATATAACCTAACCAAATCCACTTGGAAATATAGCCCATGGCATGTTTGTGGAAACGTGTACAAAAATATACAACATAAAATATCTAAATCCCCTTAATTGTACGGAAACTTGTGAGTGCGAGAGTTTTTCTAGAATATTTTTGTGGTTAAAAATGTTATGAACTTGAATAGGTAACTGCATTATTTTAAAGTTCGGCCGAAAACGTTTTCGCTTTGAGAAATTTCAACTTATAGAAAATAAATGAGGATAATTTCAGCGACAACATATGACAGCTGAAGGTTATAGAAAAGAACGTAGAAATGTAGAAGGTAAAATTCTGAGCGTTTCAGGCCCTTCTTGCTTCCGTGTTACACACTTTATAATCCGTTGGTTGTGAACAGCATCTTATTATCATGCAAGATTCATCCCTAAACATTTAATCCCAAATACATCTTTCGAAACTAGTTTGCCAGAACCGATAAAAAAGTATAAAAAATCTTAGCGTAGTTGTTGACGTGGTCGAGTCTCGAACCGGTACAGTCACGAGCAGAAGTAAAAAGCTGTTCGTTCTAAACTGATGTATTCTTTATTTTTCCAGTTCCGCAATAATAAATTTTTGCGATCAGGTAGCTGAAAGCAGGAGAGAGATATCGTATAACTTAATACCCAAAATTATATAATGTTCTGTTTGTCATATTCAGCTCAGACTGTGAGTTCTCTTGGCAGTTTTCCATATCTGTCAAGGCAAAGGCAAAGACAAAGGTAAATCAGTCCCATTATAGGCCCGGAGTTGCCCAGAGGGTTCCAGGAAGTTAAGGTTCCCACATTTCGTGACAACGGCACAGGATGCTGGTAGGTTGTCAGCCTTACGCACCGGCCGTCTTTACCCCAGGAAATGCTCCTGGTACTCATTTCTGTTGGAGGCTGAGTCGACCCCAGGGCCATAGTGCGATCGGAAGGATTTTATGTCAAAGAAAAATCCACTGACACCAGCTGGGATCGAACAAGCGACCTTCCGATTTGTAGCACAACACATTAACCACTGTGCTACCGCGGTCTCCCCATACTCGTTAACTCTCCATATTTGGAAACACTGTAGCATGAAGTGTTCATTCTTATCGATCTTAACATTCTAGATAAATATACAATGATGTATCAAACACAACAAAACTTTATTATGTTTATTATTTTATTAGGGCCACATGTTTCGATTCTTATAGAATCATTTTCAGTTACTTCTAAGAAACAGATCCTTACATAGCAAAGTTTAAAATGCGCTGTGGGACTCCAAACGCTTACATTCTTGATGTAACTATGTGTAAAATGCATTTTACACAAATATTTCATACATAATGGGAAAGATTTCGTGCCTTGTTGAATAAGTTCAAAAATATAACCTACATAGACATGTAGAAGGTAAAATTCTGAGGGTTTCAGGCCCTTATTGCTTCCGTGTTACGCTCTTTATAAGCCGTAGGTTGTAAACAGCATGTTATAATCATACAAGATTCATTCCTAAACATTGTATCCCAAACACATTATTGATATAACTATGTGTAAAATGCATTTTACACATAGTTACATCAAGAATGTAATCGTTTGGGATCCCACAGCGCATTTTAAACATTGCTAAGTAAGGATCTGTTTCTTAGATGGGCCTGAAGATGATTCTATAAGAATCGAAACATGTGGCCCTAATACAATAATAAAGATAATAAAGTTTTGTTGTGTTTGACTGATACATCATTGTATATTTATATAGGTGTTAAAACACTTCGGGATGGCAAACATTAAAAAAAATTAACATTCTAGACATAATCTTTGCTCTCCTCATTTTGATCTCCCTGCTACTTCAGTACTGTGGCAGTACAACAAGAATCTTTTCGATGCAACTCTACTTGATCATGTGACGCAGCGTATTATGATATACTGTATACACCTAATACTCAGACAGCAATTCTCCATGCCAACACACGAAACCTGCGGTAGCTTAGCAGTGGCTTGCGCGTGCTCCTTTGGCTGCTGCATTCACATCATGAATTGCAAATTCAGGCTCAACCCTTTTCCCATAGAAACAAGCACTCGACAGACAAACAAACAAAAAGTCAATGAGGAAAAAATAAAGCAGACAAAAGCATAGGAAAAACATACAGCCAAAACAAACACCCCAACTAAAGTCAGTAGCCAAACAAGAAATAAAGTATCTAACCACTAACTGACTAAGTGACTAACTTAACTGTACTGATAGTGCAGTTTATCTGAGATAATGAAGTGTCCTCAACTTTTAAAAAAAGTTGCCCGCGGTTGATAAAACACGGGCCTTCATTACCCATTTCACTACAGCACGCCACTTTTTCTTATCCGCAGAAAAATGACCACCGTCCAACTCTAAACACCCTAACTGTTTAAGACACATTTTTAGTGCTGTCCACCCGTCGATGATTAGGGCTTCTTTATGTGAACTCATTACCTCGAATTTCCTTACCAAAACCCCCTATGAGCTTCATTTCTCCTCCGTGACTGCCACATGCTCCACCCGTTTCCTTCTCCACGGTTTCCGTAACAAAGGACTTGTAGGTGTCTTCCATGAGGTATGAGATAAATTTTTAATATTTATCATTTTTTTACTATTCGGGAAGAAATTAAGAGCAGATTGAAGTCAGGGAATGCTTGCTATCATTCGGTACAGAATCTTATGTCTTCCAGTTTGTTATCCAAAAATTTAAAGATTAAGATATACAGAACTATAATTTTGCCAATTGTTTTATGTGGGTGTGAAATTTGGCCACTGATATTGAGGGAGGAACATAGGCTGAGGGTGTATGAGAATAAGGTGTTGAGGAGAATATTTGGGCCTAAGAGAGAAGACGTAACAGCTAAGTGGAGGAAACTACATAAAGAGGAACTTAATTATCTGTACTGCTCACCCAATATTCAGCGAGTGATAAAATCAAGAATGAGATGGGCGGGGCATGTGGAGCGTATGGGGAAGGGGACAGATGTGTACAGGGTTTTGGAGGGAAACCCTGAGGGAAAGAGACCATTGGGGAGACCCAATAGCAGATGGGAGGATAATATTAAGATGGATCTTCAGGACGTGAGATGTGAGGGTATGGATTGGATCGAGCTGGCTCAAGACAGGAACAGTTGGCGGGCACTTTTGAATGCGGTAATGAGCCTTCGGGTTCCATAAAATGCGGGAAATTTCTTGACAAGCTGCAAAACGGTTAGCTTCTCAAGAAGGACTGTGCTGCATGGAGTAAGTAAGTATAATTTTTTGTACTTCAAATGCTGAAACAGTAATTGTGTGTATTTTTGTGACAAACAGCCTATGTGCCAATGTAAAAAATGTTTATTTGTGATATTAATATATCAATTTAGACGAAGATTGCCCCTTCATGTTGTTTGGAGATCAGTTAGTGTGGAATTTATAAAGCGTGTGAATTTTGAAATTCTCGTCCCTGTACTGTGTGTGTAGATTTACCGAAATGGAACCTACTTAGTAAAATAAGAGCTCAAACAGTAATTTAAAACAGGTTTTAAAAAATGTCGGCAACTGAAGGCTGTGTTCCTGGCCAATTTTGACTCACGGGTTCCAATCTACTTTCAGGATATCATACTGTTTGTAACAACCCTCCTTTTGCCTAAGCGTTTAGCTGTTCTGTTTAGTGCAGTTTATAGAAGGATATCGTGTCATCAGCAATAAATTTACCTGAAAGTTGCTCCACAGAACTACCTCAGTTCAAGATTTTAAACCTGCTGCAGCTGCACGCAAGTTGACACACAGATACACCAATACATAAGCTAATCCGTTCTGCTTTAGAAGTAAATCGTACGGCTGTAATACGAAGACTTGTAAGAAAGTAATGTCTCATTGTTTTTGTCAGCAAGTAGAGTTTTAATTACAGCTGTAATTAAATTTACATATATCATGGCTACGTGCTTAAAAAATTTTAGATTATTTTTCCAAAAAGCCATCTAAATTACCAATACAATTTTCCCACATCTGTGTGGACGCTGTATGCCGGTCGCGTGAAAATCTTGGCTGCAGCGTCGGATCTCTTCGCGCACGCTGTTTTGGAGCTCGTCGACTTGGGCAAATCTGCGTCGTCGGAGTTCATTCTTCATGAGTCATGAAGACGGAAGTCGAATTGTGCTAAATCGGCTCCGTACCGAAGACCCTTGTTCCTCGCTTATAGTTATGTAGGAATCATACAGTTGTCAGTAAAATGGCGGGATTTGTATTAGCTAGACAATATTCGATTCCCGGCAAGACTTTTGATATCATTCCTTCCTTACCACTGATTCCACCAACCCTACAGTCGTTCTATGCAAGGAATTTTCCTTGGAACTAAAATGGCCTAGGCATAAAGCCCTGTAAAGCAGACTTATTTAATACATAGAGGTTAACTTTTGCGTGACATAAACGTATGAGTCTCGATGATGTTTCCTTAAACACTTTCGTTAGATAATAAGATATACATGATTATAAAATTTCTTCAAACCACGCAACTTCCTTTAAAAATACTGGATATGTATTAAATTTCCTAAAACTTTCCTAGGTCCCACTGAGAGATCAGGGTCACAGCCATGTGTAAGACATAGATCTGTTAAGCACTTAAGAAGAATCGCGTGCAGACGACAAATTGGGACCCTCCCGCGGAGTGGAAATGTCTTAGTGGCAGCAGACGAATCTATCATGTTCCATCAATCAAACCCGAGACTTTCTTACATCCGCCTTCTGTTGGCAGTGCAGTTCCGAGCTATAGAAAGTCTCGTCACTCCTCCCGTAATACTTGCCCGCACAACGCCCAAGTGTTTATTAATGCAAATTAATACGTGACTCTTGCAAGGAAAAACGAATTGATTCATAGCTGACTTTACAACTCATTATTTAGTCTTGCAGACAAGAAGGTAACACAGAATATAGAATATAAGGATCGTAAAGTGAATGGTTGGTTCTTTGTAAGGGTTGGACAGTTAGTCGTTTGCTCGGGTTTGCGCTTTGTTTTACAGTTAAAATGGGTTTGTTTTGATGTAGCGATTTACGGCATTGTATCAACTGCCGAGGTTATGTAAAGAAGCTAATAATACAAACAAAATGAACATAAAAATTGCCGAAAACAATTTTGCTTTATTGACTTACTGTGCTATGTGTTCCGGCCTGAGCGGCTGTCTTCGGGAAGACCACTCGTAATGTTATTTATATCACTTAAGATGGTCACGTAGGTCGAAAGGTGGATGTGAAGAGTTCAATAAAGTGTATTTGAGATGTAAAACTTGATGTATGGTTATTTGGGTGCATTCGCAAAACTATGACAAGCGACTTGTCAGCTTCGTCATGTCTGTCTGTCCGTCCGCCCATATCTCCGTCCGCATAAGACAACTTGGCACCCACTCGAAGGACTCCAATTGAAATTGATTTAAGAATTATTCCAAAATCTGTAGAGAATATTAAGTTTCTTTAAAGTCTGAAGGGAATAAAGATTACATTACATGAAAATCTACGTACATTTATGACATTATCTAGCTGAATTCTTCTTGGAATGAGAATTGTTTCAGACAAACGTAGAAAAAATTAAAACACGTTCTATAGTCAGTAACATTTTTCCGAAAAGTGTCATTTTTTAGATAATGTGGAAAAATTATGGTACAGCCAGACAGGTTACACTTCAAAATATAATACGGCGCGTGCGCATTATGTGTTGGATAACTAAGGCACCAGACACACACTCAGAACATGTAATATTTACTGCTTTTCCACTGCAACAATTGTTACGCGCACACGCTCCAGTGTTATGTTATAAGTACACTGCATGTCTTACTAGGTTTTCGCAGAAGCGTGAAGTATCCGATCGTCTGGGACATGAAACAGCATCGTTGGGTGTTTGATTCCTGATGTTTTGAAACGACGTAGCGCTGTCGTATTTAAGGGTCGCAATGTCAGATTTATCCCAGTGGCCACGCGGTCTGAGGCGTGGGTCTGCGACCGCTCGTCTGCTAAGATTGTGGGTTCGAATCCCACTGGAGGCACTGATGTCTCCCTGTTGTGAGTGTTGTGTGTGCTGTTAGGTAGAGGTATTTGCGTCGGGCTGATCACTGGTCCAGAGAAGTCTTACCTACTGTGGTGCGTCATTGTGTGTGATCTAGAAACCTCGTGAATGAGGAGGTCCTGGCCGATGGGGGGTGTTGCTCCAAATAAAAAGAAAGACAGAGTTAAAGAATAATGCAAACCCCTTCCCCACTTTTACAGAAAAATCAATTATATCATCTTCGAAGTTGAGAGAGTCCAAGAAGAAGTACTTGGGACATTTCGAATCAATTACGCAAAAACTTCTGTCACTGAATTTATATTGCAAGCAAACTAAACTCTCTTTCTGAGCCGAACATTATTTATATACCAGTAGGCTGTGGTTTAACAAACCACCAGGACATGCCTGAACTTCTGACATTTTGCTATAAATCAAACGTACCTTCCAAATAATCAAAATTGTGACTGACTTGACAGAATTTTATGTTAGCATACTTTACTCCACGTCTTAACCACAAACGTTTCGAAACCAGTTCCTTCCAAACTACCAAATTGTTCTCTGTATATGAATTGCACTACTGATGGACTAAAGGCTATCGTTTTGGAGACTGCTTTGTCTGAATCGTCCAGACCAGTGTGGTGAGGAGCCTCAAGACTCCAGTATACTCACATATGCTGCAGCGAATCCGCCTATGAACATACAATCCGATCGCTATTGGTTTGCTGGTCTAAATTAAACGTCGTTTTCGGCTGATAGCTCGATTAGAATTTAATGCATATGTTCGCCTCCCAAGTTTCAAATTTTCAGTATATAGGTTCTAAGCCTACATCATTTTAGTTGGGAATTTTGGAGTGGAGGACGAGTGTTTTATTGTCGGCACAGGCTGCAGATATTATCAGATTCATCAGGGTCTATTTAATTCAGCTATATAGTGAATATACGGCAGTCTCTCCGGAGGGCTAACGCATTGTAGCCCTGGGCTCGACACTCACCTCCATCTCGCACCTAGATAAGTTGGTTATGATGTAATAGTCTCATTTCAAAATGACAGACACACAAAACAATGTAATCGATCACGACAAGAATGCTTTTTCAAAAGGAGTGCTGGCTATTCAAACTTTCCGTACGGATACTGTGTTAGAAAACACTTAATTGTTTTGCCCATTAAAAGCTGGCTTCTGGTGTATCTATTACAGATCATGACATCAGTAAATTAACAGAATTCTCTTTGTTTGCATGAGCGGTAATATAATTTCTATTATCTAACATAATGTTTTTACTGAATAGTATCAAATTATGCTGTGCATCTAAACACAATTATTTTATACGTTGAACTGGATAGCATCTAAATTGATTCCACTCCTTTTAACAAGCAGCTCTCATATGCCCCTTATCTTCTGTGAACACAAAATGTTTAACATTCAATAATAGCCATGATATTTTCCATCTTACCACAACAATAGGCTTAATGAATCCGTCACGTAACAAGCAACAGGACGGGTCAAAATTTTTCAATTAATACGCAGCCATTCAATTTATTATAAGGCGAATTTTGTTATAAATCTATATATATGTTTAGAATTGGTCTTTAGAAATTTGCAGACGTCATGCCAAAGCCTTTTCTTCTCGTTGTAGCAATACAAGTGAAGATATAGTCATAAATCCTAGAGATGATTAGATTAATACATGGTCTCTCATTTATATAATGTAGTTGCCATTGTGGCGAAACACAGAGCGGCTAATCGTACAGTTAATTATTCATTAGGTTTATCCAGTTCACAGCCGGCCAAAAAAGGTCAAGAATAAAGGAGAAAAATAAAGAAACCTAATTTTAGCATATAACTTTTTCCTGTCCTTAAAATTTCCATTCCATATGAAGTTTATGCCGAGTGAAGTAACATAATTGCCCTTCAGAACGTCGTGATAATATGCGCTGTGAATATATATATGTAACAAAATAGGAGGAAAAGAGTTCATGTAGGACAGTAAAGTAGACTAATATTGCGGGCAGGTGACATTTACAGTTATATGTAATTGTTGAATAAAGATAGACCAACTTGATGTCACTTGCTTTATTATTTCATTATTTAATGCTCAACATGTTTCGGGTGTTAATACATCCATCCTCAGGAGCTTGCGACTTATTTGTTGAGTTATTT
>Ga0123354_10015852_pt1 | contig 11793 bp, 5 predicted proteins | sample TergutLab28metaG_2_FD_97872 | JGI IMG/M metagenome (GOLD analysis project Ga0123354, IMG submission 97872) | Labiotermes labralis P4 segment gut microbial communities from Petit-Saut dam, French Guiana - Lab288 P4 | ecosystem: Host-associated > Arthropoda: Insects > Digestive system > Gut ... | reverse complement strand
TATTATGCCTTTGTTTTCCTTATATTATGCCTTTGTTTTCCTTATATTATGCCTTTGTTTTCCTTATATTATGCCTTTGTTTTCCTTATATTATGCCTTTGTTTTCCTTATATTATGCCTTTGCATTTCTTATAAATTCTTGGCTCTTGTTACGAAGAACTTACGTTCCGCTAAGATAAAGCAGTGCTCAGAAAAATCACACCATACGTTCTGTTCGCAATGACATTTTTTTTGACAAGAAATAAGAATGAATAACTGCAGTCATCATTTCACAGAAACATTTGGTGCAAATTATAATGCATCCTCAAACTGCCGAATCTAGAAACAGGGTACACGTCAAAAATGTAGGTAGACGGCCGTTCCTTGGGGGACTAAAGTGTTAAGTTTTTTATTATGTTTATTGGACCGTGGATCATCTTAATAGTTGAATAAAGTGAGACCAACTTGATGTCACTTGCTTTATTATTTCATTATTTAATGCTTAGCATGTTTCGGATGTATTAACATCCGAAACATGTTGAACATTAAATAATGAAATAATAAAGCAAGTGACATCAGGTTGGTCTCTCTTTAATCAACTGTAAAGTTTGAATAGCGATGATTAATTAAACTGTTGTGTTAGGTTTGTGACAATGTGTGGCACGAAATTGCTCTCTCCATTTTCAGGATGTGATTCTGCAGATGTAAGAAGCAATTTCTATTTTTCAGAACTGCTGGCAACCTTCACATGAATACACGGTGTTACACCTGAGAATATTCCTACACCAGACTTGTTCTTCACAACATTCGGGTACTTAAATATTAAAAATGTATATGTAATTGAAGGATTCTTACAAGAATTTCTGTCATTGTCACTGGAAAGTTTATTTGGTCTGTACGTGTAAACTAGTTGCTATGTTTCTAGTGTTTTTTTCATCCGGTTTCTCACAAACATAACTGTAATTGTCCAGCACAAGCTACGCCGATTTTAATAGAATTTCGGTAGCGTAGTATTTCTCAGACCTTCTCCCAAGAGTTTTCCGAACGTAAACATGGAGACCGAAAAATGTGCAAACTGAAACAGTAATTATGAATTAGATATTCATGAATTTTGTTTATCTAATTCTGCATTGTATAAATTCTTATTTTCAAATCAGGACCTAAACTTCAGTGCAGAATATTGGCTCTCTGTTTCAGTTGCATACACTCCTGGTATTATAGAAGTTACAAAATTCTTATATTTCTTATTCGTCTCCCAATTTAAGTCCAGTAGCTTGTGTAAATAATTTTTTTGCTCTTTCCCTTTCAATTAAAAGACGAAAGATTTCATTAATATTTGAAATAAGCCTGGTGTTTGGACTATTCACTTCATGTCAATTATAATTTTTTTACCTAATTTTTACTGTATTACAGTAACTGTATTTACCCCTGCTATTGCACACAAACTTGACTTACGCTGACTTAAAACTGCTGCGTTGAAAATTCAATGCTTTCTGCTATTGAAGGTTATAAGTATTGCAGTAATTAAGTTAATAATAAGAAAGAAAAGCTTAAGCCCATGACAGCAAATGTTATACACGATGTGAAAATAGAAATTGACAAAATAATTACAACACGTTACACACATGTTGCAGTAGAGTAGGGGAGAGTAATCTGGTCTGTGTGGGGTCTGGATTTCGTCACTACATTACGAGACAGTTGTTCATATCAAGCAGAGAAATTTAAACACTGTAACAACTTTAGGCCGCTAGCTGCTCCATACTAAAACACAAATTTATTTCTTGTGAAGAAATAAGCTTTCCTTCAATGTATCCTAGTTTACCACAGACCACAGCACCGTATATTTTAGATGTCTGAACCCGTCCAGGGAGCATAAAGTATTTTAAGCTAGGTCACAGCTGTGACATGACATGAACTTATTTAACAGTAACATGATCGTCAAAATGGTTATTTGACATGGATACTTGACGTCAGGTCCAGTGGAGAGGAATAACTTTCACTTGGTAAGAATTCACACGAACGTGTGTGCTCAAGAGAGCTTTGAAGATCTTTCCAGCTTGTCGCTTCCTTAAAACTTCCAAGAGGGAGCAAAATGGACTACAAAGCCATAATATGTTTTACAACTGTCAATTGACATGGATAATTAACATAAAATGGCGCCAAATGGAAATGTATACATTTATTTTGAGATTTTAAACATAAAATTCATTTTATCTGCTATAAATATTATTATCATCAGTGCACCTGTTGAACTCAGGATAGACCAGCGGTGGACTGCTTTGTGCACGAAAATGAGCCTTACAAGTTTATAAAAGACAGGAATTTTTTTGAGTAGCTAAGTGCCTTATCTCTTCTTAACTAATAGGCCTGTTCTTCTGAAGTCTGGTTGTTATGCACATGCAGAGTAGAGGAATATACAAAACTGTTGTTTGAGGTATTTATGTAGGATCTTAAAAAAATGAATTGAAAGATATACTACTGTGTAGATTAGTTTTCTTACTCTGAAGTTCTTTTCGCGTTTACAACAAGTGATGGCGCACTTTCCTTTAAAATGTGGGCAAGTCGCTCTGTATTTTCAATTATACGTTTTTATCTTTCAAGCACACTGTAATTTATATCGTATTATTGAGAAAACGAGGAAAGGGATAATTTTCACTTACACCTTTCACTAACAGAAGCATCAAGATAGACTCTTCCTATACGAGATACGAGTTAAGAAAAATATTTTGATCTCAGAGATGAAATTACAGAAGAATCCTGAAGAATGCATGACGACAATCTAAATGATCTATGTGTATGTACGTACTTCCAGGAAGTCAATATAATCATTGCATTTTATAGTGTTATAATATATTGTGGATGTGCCTGTTTCGAATCTCGGTCGGGAAGTCGATTATCCTTAAAGAACTTTCTCTTGATTCTCTGAATTCCTCTTGCCGAATGCCGAAATGGTAGGTACTTTAAAATATGCCACACCTACTTCATGCCCATTGATTTAAATTTCAGCAAAAGAAACTTCATACTCATTTTATTCTAAATAACTGCTAAAACTGACAGAGTGCCGTGATGTAATCTAGGATTAATTAATTAATTGTTTAATTTTGCATTTTAACAGGGACTAAATAATAAGCAAAACTCTTACTAGGATATACGAAAGCAGAAACACTGTTGTGCCTAAACACTGAGCGTAATTGGGTTGTCATTTGAACTGTGTGTTTCAGCAGTAACTGCTATGCAGTACTGATGTTATACAATTCTGAGGTCTCTTGGATGCTAAACCCGTTTAAAAGTATTACATACATTACAGATAACTCTACTATACTTTGACGTCACATTCATAAATAAAAGCAGTCTGTGGCTGAAACAAGCACATATGTAATTCGTAGGTGTTTATAAAAGCAGTTACACGTAACGAAAGTGTCCATTCGCTCATTACACGTTACACCTTAGCATTGTTATGTACATGTTAACAAACCGTTCGGCGTCAACAACGAATCAGAGGCATGATCAAGGACACAGCGGACTGTTCCCATATTCAGACCATCTGACATCTGAGTACGCGTGCAATCACACGCAAGTACTAATTACCTGCATCTCAATTCTTCATTAAATCCTTACATTCTCCAAGACACTAAAGATGTTTCTCATCTTCTCCGAAACAGTAACAAGTTTTGTTATATCTTTCAAACGAGTCTGCCAATGGACGTTATCTTGGCCTTGCTGAACCACACATAATCCTTCTAAGGTCCCTGACTAGTTCGCTACAAACTTTGATCATATAATATTTCATGATTGGGGTCTATGTATTATAAAGTTCCACCTTAGCTAACACCACACTTCGATTTAGCTATCAGATGTTTTAAAACTTCCAACATTGTTAAAGCTTTAGACGAAACAAGTTAAGTTACACAGACTTAAGTTGTTTGTTGCAAGAATTTTCTTAAAATTTGCTAAGTTTCACTGAAATTTTTCAACTCATCCCAATCTCGTTAATATCGGATAATAAATACAGACACATTTATGAAATCTTATCTACTTGGGCAAATATCGTGATTAGCTCCGAAAAATATTTTGGATAAAGTTTGAGGGAAAACAGATATGTGTGGCCGATATGTTGTTTCCTTAATTCACGAATTTGGAGACACTTTAACAAATGTGTGTAATTCCACCAGAAGCCTACATTTCCTAACTTTTAAACACTGAATCACACACAGGTGCAGACAAGCCCATGTCCAGTGACTGCTCGGAACAAAGCCTCTGTGTGTGTCCAAGCCTTGATTTGTTGGTTGTGTTGGCCACCATGCGAGACACCAAACATCACGTAACCATAGATCAAAAGGACGCAGGAAATAGCTACGTGTTTCACATAAGAAAACGCCACATCCAATCTTGTAACCATAATTACACTCTTCACGCTTACACACATGCACATTCAGCTGAACGTTTTACTGTTTTTGTTAAAGATCTGCTTCAACTACATGCAGCAAGCAGCAACTGTACAGGAAACAAAAGCTTCTAACACTTTTATTATATGCATGCTTGAAAAGATGTAATTTATGAAATGGGTAATAAAACTTCATTGGCTGACGAAGATAATTGAGTCATGCAATGTAAATTCATGTATGTGTGGCTGCCTACAGCTCGAAATATCGCGTGACTGTTTAGCAACCACCTGCATTTACACACATTTTATCTGTCTACTTTGAATAATAATAATCGGGTACCAACTAAGAAATTATTCAACTCATTTCAACATCTAAAAAGTATCATTTACTGATTTCAGAGCTGCTTATTGTGCTGCAGATTTCAATTGAATGATAATAATAATAATAATAAATACCGCTGTTTTAATAAGGCACTTTGAAATTAACCAAAGGAGAGATATGAAATGAGGCACACAATTTTCGAAATGCGAATTACCGTTTCTTTAAAATGTGGTATGGCATGGGAGTATATTATAAGAAAATGGAAGTAAAGTTTGTCTCTACACAGGGCATGTAGATATAACAGGAAATGGGAGCATAACTTTACTTATTCTTGATCTCAGCCTGAGTGGCTCTCATTCATGCCCTGGCCGCTGTACATCAGGGAAATGGTCCCGTTACTCATCGAATATGAAGCTGAGTAGGTTCCACACACATTCTTGTTGGACGCTTTGGAAAAGAACTGCAAGTATATTGTACGTGCTGCGAGACGAAACACAAATTTCCGGACACCAAGTCTGTTTTCTAGTCAGTATATAAAAAAATTTAAATAAGACTAAAAAAGAAGCATTTATAGAGCGTTGACACAACTTGATGGATATTAATGTTAAGTATAAATTAAGTATAAATAAGGTAACACATTTCAACCAATCATTTTTCAAATTCAGGACATTCTGTATAATAAAAAGTGAAAATATTACACTTGCATTGAAATGTTTGTTGAATAGACTGAACTGTCGATCTGACAGTTTATGTAGTACATGCTGATTGTCACTCTATAAATATTAGCAGAAGCTGAAGGTTATAGTGTGATCTTCAATGGAGGATTCGTTTAGGGTGAGGTGTTGTGTAGAGGAAGTACTACATCCTTTAATAATTTTTCTTCTAGTATTAGTGTTTTGTAGGTGAAATTTTATGTGGAAAATATTCCAAATTCATGTACGTGCATTTGGCGAGTACCAATATGTTACTCGCTGTGTATCCAAATTATCTTACTTGTTATGTGTCGTATTTACATTTCCTGAAAACGGGGTTTGCTATTCTACAAACTGTCACCATCGAGAGGGCTCTTCAAAATGGTGATGAAATTTTAAATTTTCCACTTTTTAATATATTGGATGACTTGAAGATGAACATGTTTGTTTGAAACATGCGCCTTATTAATATGACTAATTAACGTTAATACCATTAAAACCCTACTGACAGAAAAATTCTTCTTTAGGTTTTTATTTTTTTTTATAACGTAAGAGCCCCCAGTAGGTCAGGGCCGCATCATTATCAAGGCGTCACAATCACACTCAGACACACCACACTCGGTACTACTCCCCTGGACGAATGATCAGTTTATATTTTTATATGAAATAACAGGATGCCTAACATAGAGAATTTAAAAATCAGAAAAATGTAATAATAATAATAATGGTGGCCAGTGTAACTGGTATCTTAGGTTGTAATGTAACAGAAATAGAAAGCTTCTTAAAGAAACTACGCCCTCCTGATACTTATTTCAAAAACTTGGACAACCGCCAACTTAAAGAAAATGGCGTGATGCACATGTGTACTTCACTGGGTAGGTCTATTAATAACCAAGTAAATAGGAAACTGAATAAATAATAAGTGTAGGACACCCGCAGGGAAAAGACAAGCAGGCCATCGATTACATGAGGGCGTATCTTTAGTGGCAGAATCTTGCGGTAAAATTCATTTGGCAAGCAAAATATATTTCGCAGACTTTACATTCCTCTACTGCGAGACATGCCGAATGTCTGGTTCGTATTTGCAAGGCAAATCATCTTCATGGGAAGAAAGAAACATTTTTTCTCAGCAAGATAACAAATGAAATACGTCCTAGAAATATATTTCATTCACACACAAAAAGTACAAGACTTCGTCCTGACCAGCAGTTTCTAAAGTTACGACACAAATATCCTGAAGCCGTAAAAGTTTTATCGGGAAATTAATTTTCTGTGACAGTGGCTATTTGTTGCCTTTATTTTAGAAATATTCATTAGACACGACACCTCGGGAGTTGACCTCACTCCTGTATCAGCTTCACCGGTTGTCATCGTAACGACACGGGGTTTTTGTCTGTCCAGTATGTTGACATCTGGTCAGTTCGATTACGGATGCCACTGAAAACTAGGCTTGTACTATAACAATTAAAATTCATAACCGAAAGATAAATCCATTCCATAGGAAGTTTACTTTGTTCTCTCAGTCAATACCGTAAATTCAACGGAAGATCTGTCACATAGGAAAGCTGCATGTGCCGGGAATTTTTTGTCCGTTTCCCCCTGCAATTCAACTTACCCTAACACATACCGGAGTCTAATTTGTCTAAATTCTTGGTCTATGCTGGCTTCCTACACTATAAACCTGCTGAACTCATCGAGCATCTTTATAGTTAGAGACAAAATTGAAAATTTTATTGAATATCATTTTTTAAATTTAGGTTATGTTATCAACTCGAGGTAGAGTATTTGGTGTTCGTGAATTTACTCAGATGTAGATATTCACCACGAAAGTAGGGGTGAAGTTGCCTTTGAAACTGTTAATAAGGAAAGATACGTTGCCCTGTTTTGGTATTATACAAGTAGATTGTGCAGCCTTACACTCACCAAGAACTGCTTTGACGCGGTAATTATAAACATTAAAAACGCGACAATAATTTTATTCGGCTGATCATTTTCTGTCAAATAAACGGTGTTATCAACAGACAAATGTTACTGGTACGGAATCACAAGATACTGGTGTAGGAAATAAAATGCTCACTTGTCACTACCGTCGTTCACAACACTCAACATTATTCAGTGCCTTAAGATAGCCGTTTATCTAAATTATCTATATAAATTCAGTTCCACACAACATAAAATTCAGGCCGAGATTGTTACAAAAACCGATTTGTTAGTGCTGTTTAAAGTTTGGTGTTATTGTGCGACAGTACGAAGTCTATAAATACAACGCGTGTACAAAGCACGGCATTTTTTTTTAAATCAAGACATTCAGTGCGTATATTTGCTACTTAGCTTTCAAATGTTAATATCGGAGGTACGGAATTCAAATCTAGGTCAGACACTGCCACCTATATATTTTCTCAAATTTTCTTTAATTGTTCTACACCGCTTTCTTTTTATTTTTCTCTAAGTGCTGGATCACCATTATGCTGTACAAACCCTTGAATACTTCCTTACGTAATCTATTCCACTTTGCCATTCACTGTCCACAGTCACCTGAGCAGTCGACACTGCAACTTACGCAACATAACAGACTGATATAAAGCATTTGAAAGGTGACAGTCTTTTAGGGACATGACACCATGTAGGGTGTAGATACTAACGCTTCCGATAATCCTGAAGATGGAGGCTGTATGTTGCTCGAAATCGCCGGTATCATCACACAAGACTATAGAGTATCACAACGAACATACTCACAGTTTCATTTTCTCTAACGTACAAACACGATACGTTAAATCAGTGTAGACTTACTCAATTATTGCACCAACCACTGCACATATATAAAATTTACACATTAAAACATTAAAAACGCTCCGACATGTTTCGGTCCTAAGACCATCATCAGGGAGCGAAGAGTGCCCTGCAGGGCACTCTTCGCAACATAACATTACACAACACGGCATGCTGCCACAACACCCAACTTGTACAACGAAATTAATCTGTGATTATTTCTAGTGTGACTTTAGCAAGGAATACGAGTATATAGCTCCCTGATGATGGTCTTAGGACCGAAACATGTCGGAGCGTTTTTAATGTTTTAATGTGTAAATTTTATATATGTGCAGTGGTTGGTGTAATAATTGAGTAACTCGATAACATGCACGGTGTAACAATAAAAACAGTGTAGACTTAATTAATCAGTCATCAATCGTCTGGTTGGCCAAGAATTGCAAAGTGAGAATGGGGAAAAACGAGAAAGTACCTAGGCCTATGGAAGAAAAAAAAGCATAAAGTCTACGGATGAATATAAAATGCTATAGTGAGGACAGTAAGATGTAACCGTAGGTATTTTATGAAAGATAAAAGAGGTGAATGAGCATGACTAATAGATTTAGCGCTTTTAAGACGAAAATTAACATATATTACATTTAAAGACTTATTGTGTACAGCTCAGTGAATACATTCCAGTAGTTAATGCTTTTTACAGAAATAATCTCTTCTTTCCTAAGATCAAAGTAATTTTTTTGAATTTCTGCTGCACCTGGAAATCCCACCTGAGCTGGCACTGTTTCTTCTGCAGGTATCATGGTAATAAAATTGCTTAATGCCATGTGTCAGTTTGGAGGCAGAGTGGAGTCAGAAAGGCTGGTGGTAGTTTTTTGTAGTGTCAAATTTCAAATTGTATCCTAAAATACATTTGTGTTAATGGGAGAAGCACAGCTAGGCACCAGTAATGTAACAGAATGGCCAAACTCGTTGAAGCAGGACACAAGTAATAAACAAATCTTGTAGTAGTAGTAGTAGTAGTAGTAGGAACTATATAATAATGCATGAATTTAATTAATCTTGGTGGTCTTGTCGTTTGAAGGTGGGTTGAAGGCAATTTGTTTCCAGACAAAAACATAATTTACTAGAATGGTGACACTTGATTTATTTAGCTGAACTTCAAGCAAAGTAGTTTCAATGTAAGGGGAAAATTTGGTGCTATTATTTTTAAATGGTATTTACAAAACATGAAATTTTGAATTTTATTTAACCATTGATGTTATTCTAGTATTCTTTTAAATGTGACACACTTCTGTCAGCAAGGTTCCGCTACTCATACAAAATCTCACTAAAGTACAGCAATCCCTGTACAGGCCTGTACATGCCTTTAGGGCTCCAGGAGGCTGACGCTACTAGAATTTCTAGATAGTCAGCACATTAATTTGGCAAGGTTGTCAGCTGAAGTGAGTCCGATTCTTGAATATGGGGCTTCGTGCTGGGAGCCATACAGGGAAGGTCATATAAACGTGTTAGATCGTGTGCAAAAGAAAGAGGCTAAATTTGCATATCATACGAACGATTCGGTCTGGGAAACCTTGGCCCTGTATAGGAAGATAGCTCGCATTTGCGCCATCTTCAAAGCATACACTGAAGAACTGGCATGGAAATTTATAGGGGACAGGTTAAAAGGACCATGCTATCTTAGCAGGGATGTACACGATCGTAAAGTTTGTGCCACGATATAAAGGGCAGATGTCGATAAATACTCCTTTTCAAATAGGACAATCAAACTGTGGAGCCAACTGCCTACAGAGTGGCTCGAGACTTTCCTCTGTAAATTACGTTTTTTAGAAAGAGGCTTGGGAAATTAATTATGTGAGGATAAGTGACGGTTTTTAGAAGCATGGTGACGAAACGTCCAAAAGTGGAAGGAGGTGAAAAATGGAGAGTGAAGTGTAGTGAAGTGAAGTGAACTGAAGTGAAGTGAAGATCACCATCATTGATTTAGAATTAGGTAGCTGTGTGTAAGTTCTGTGTAGAACGTTGTCTCATTATCATTTGCTTCTCTGTGTTATTTTCTAAGTACTCGACTTGCATTTTTTAATATCCTTGTTATGTTTGTGTTCTTGTTTTGTACATATTTTTATATATTGTGTATTCTGTGTTTCTGTATTGTTTCTCCTTTTGTATACAGCTGACTCTTTCCTACTTTTGCACAAGTTTACCGACCACTACCACCGGGTGAAAAACCAATTGCGGTAAATAAATAAATAAATATCATATCAATACAATAGAAGTAAATATACGGAGAGGGCAGAATGTAGGAGTTTTGCATGTTAAAGTTGGCGGTACGTAATGCATCCACTGAGCTTTAAAGTGTCTTGGAATGCTTTGATTATGTACAGATAGCTCTTAATTATAGGTCTAATAGATAATAAAGTATTAGTCAATATTTTAAGCCTGCGAAAAGGCGCAAGAAGAAATTTTCTACTATTGGCTTTCACGTACATTTTGGTCTAAACCTACAGCCGGTTAAGTCTCTTATTGTACGCATACGAGGAGACAGTTTCCTGTCCATCGAAATTGCTTATGGATTTTGTATGAGGTCTGCGTATACGGTAGAGTCCTTGAAGTAGGTGCATCTATGGTAATACCAGAACCGTCCAGGCCTGGGGATTCAAGGATCCTAATTACGAGGCAGAAATGGTAACCGCTACACCACCCTGCACAGACGTCATATCCTATTTCATTAACATGCCATAATGCAAGAGTGAATCATCCTCAGCACATCCCAATATGACTTCTACAGCACTCCTACCAAACAAATAAACGGACATGACAAAATTAAATATGCATACTAGGTGATAACAATATAAGGTGGCTCGAAAATCTGTATTCATCAACATTTCCCACTTTGAAGTTTCGACCTTGTTAAAGCACGTTATGGAAATGTGTGGATTTCACGAGAATCTGAACCGGGATTGGGACCTTCGTTATTAAATAGGTGTGTTCTGTTGAAAGAGATCTCCACACTGTGAAACAATACGTCGTCATTCTCTTATAACTTCAAAAGTCGTGACACTATTTTATATAGGTTTTTTAATATTAGTTGAGTTTCAAGTACATTGTTTTGGATATGACACGCAACACCAGGTTTTTTTTAGTGTAGGTCCACTATAGCCTATCGGAAGGTCACTGGTTCGATCCCAGCTTGGGTTGTTGGAATTTTTCATTGACATAAAATCCTTCCGATCGCACAATGACCCTGGGGTCGACTCAGCCTCGAACAGAAATGAGTACCAGGAGCATTTCCTGGGGGTAAAGGCGGCCGGTGCGTAAGGCTAACAACCTCACCACCATCCTGTGCCGTTGTCATGAAATCTGGGAACCTTAACTTCCTGGAACCCTCTGGGCCACTCCAGGCCTGTAACGGGACTGCTTTACTTTACTACCACTATAGCATATTGCTGACCGCCTCTGTGTTATAGTGGTCAGAGTTTCTGGCTACAGATACAGAGGTCCCGGGTTCGATCCCCGGCGCTACCAGATTTTGAGTAGTAGTGGGTCTGGAACGGGGTCCACTCAGCCTCGTGAGGTCAATTGAGGAGCTACTTGAATGAAAAAAGTAGCGGCTCCAGGTCTAGAAAACAGAGATTAACGGCTGTGGGGAC
>Ga0123354_10015850_pt1 | contig 11794 bp, 6 predicted proteins | sample TergutLab28metaG_2_FD_97872 | JGI IMG/M metagenome (GOLD analysis project Ga0123354, IMG submission 97872) | Labiotermes labralis P4 segment gut microbial communities from Petit-Saut dam, French Guiana - Lab288 P4 | ecosystem: Host-associated > Arthropoda: Insects > Digestive system > Gut ... | reverse complement strand
TAATACATACCAATGTTCGAGCACAAGTGTTGTATAAATTTCTCCCACTCGAAATTTTGTACATTTTGTTACCCCCCCCCCCCCCCGTTGGTGCAAACCAGTCGTACAGTCTGATATATACCGTAGCCCATTTCGTGCCTATAAAGTGGCGCTGACTTCGCTTCCGCCTTACAAATTTACGCCCCATAGTGTGAATAGCAAGTTTTATAAAAAGCGACAGACTGTTTCAAAAGTTCGCATGAGGCAAGCACGCGCAGACAAAAGCCTACTTTTACAACTTTTTGGGCTGGTATGTAGGCTAAAATGGCAGCTTTCCAAATTTGTTTCCCCTATCATTTATTACCGTAGTTATTACACAAGAAAATGTAAGGCACAATAATTTGAGTGACTTTTATATATGGAACTATAAACCTTTCACCAACGAAATAAAATAAACGCTTTTATACATAGCAGAGGCAGTATTTATGGAAACAAGAAATTCATACAGCATGTTGGTCACAATATCTGATGGGAAGGGACAACTTGGGAAACCAGTGTATATAGGATGATATTAAATATGACCACAAGAAAAAATGGGATGTGTAAGTGTGAACTGGACTGAAGTGGCTGATGATAGTGTCAAGTGACAGTCTAATGAATAAGGACTCTCCCTTCATGGAGTCAGTATTAAGTCCTAAGCAGTTACAACGATTTTCTCCTCACCAGTTAAAAGAAAAAGTCAAAAGTATCTTGGTATAAAAATTATGAACACATGCACAAGACTGAATGGCAGTGGGATTTATGGCAGAACAGCGATGCACATGTTCAAACAGCCTGTAACGATTTTCTGCTCTACCCAAAATTAAAAATGTTTGGAAATGTACATAGAGTAGCAGTTCTTGTATCTCCAGTCCATATTGTTTATGTTCAACAGCACTTGTGGAAAAAGTGTACTGGGCATAAAATGTGTATTTCCATTTTTTCCTCTACAATTTTTGTTTGAAAAATTTTTCACTCCAGAGACTATTTAGCACACCAAGCTTCAAATGTGTGTCAGAACACATGCAGGTTTTCATGTGTATCTGTTACTAGTGTCTGATTTAAACCAAAATTAGGAAGTGCTAATAAAGTTTAGTAAAACTCCCCATTATCAGATTTCTTTATAATCTGTTCTGTTTGTTACATGATAAAGATACAGACATGCTGAAAGTAATAAGCACATTTCTGCTACTTTCATCGAACATATGTCAAAAATGCAACCCTCATAATTTGTTGAAAGCAAAGTCATTTTGATGTTTATGACCCCTTTTTAAGCGTTTGCAAAAATGCAAAATGTGATCATTAGCTTTGTCATGTGTGTCCATCTGACCGCAGAGAACAGCTTTGCTCCCAATGAACAGATTTTCATGAAATTTGATACCCAAGTATTTTTTGAAAATCTGTCAAGAAAATTCGAGTTTCATTAAAATATGACAAGAATAATGGATACCATATCACTATAAAATCCACAAAACTAAATTGAACAAAAAATTATAAAATAAAAATAAGGAGCTAATCCCCCTTAATCTTAACACCAAATATACATTTTTGATCATATCTTGCTTAGTTCTTCTTAGAATGAGAAATGTTTCACACAAATGCTGCAGAGAAAATCAATACACACATTTTGTGTTCAGTAACTTTTTTTTTTTTCTTAAAAAATTGTGCAGTTTATGAGATGTGGAAAAATAATGTAGAGCCAGACAGGCCATAAATGACAACATAATACAGCGCATGCACATTGCATGTGGACAACTAAGGTTACAAACATGCACTCAGAATATGTAACAATTTTGATTGTAATGTAGTTTTGGAAGTAGGATTACAGTACAATTTGTGACTTCATTACGATGACTTTCATTCAGTCAATCCTGCAGGTTTGGTACTGCTTCTTGCCAGTTGATATAGGTGTTTCTGAAAATATCCTTTTTCTTCTACACATTTTGCGGTTTTCTTTGGCAGGTGTTGTTCACGTGACCGTCTGAATTTGACTGAGGTGGGTACTGAACTGATTGGGAGGGAATGTTTCAGTTGTGTTATGAAGGTTTCTAAGATTGGGGGCTAATCAGAGCTATAAGGAAGAAGAGGGTGTTAACACACTTCAGACTCTCAGATGTCATTGATTTAGTACAAGATCTGTACCTCTCCTAATCTCATAAACTGCAGCAACCACCTTAACCAGACAGTGTCACTCTGAAATGTTGGAACAATGCATTATACTACATGGTAAAAAAATCCAGAACATAATCCTTCTGTTTGTTTGCCAAGTAACATGGGACTGTTGGCCATATAAGAATCCCCATATATATGCATGTGTGACAATGCCATGCACTGCTTAAAAGTACCAGTTCTGTAGCCAGAAAATACTGCAATTCACATATTTACATTTCTACCATTAAGTGAGAACACTGCACTAAATGTATTGACTGCAGTTTTGGTACTGCTGTGCGAAAAATTACTTACTTACTTACTCCATGCAGCAGAGTCCTACTGGACAAGCCAACTGGTTTTCAGCTAGTCAAGAAACAAGAAATTCCCCGCATTTTACGGAACCCGAAGGTTCATTACCCCATTCACAAATGCCCGCCATCTATGCCTGTCCTGTATCAGTCCAGGTCCAAGGCTGATGGTATAAATGTTTCGTAACAAAATACATTTGTACGGTGAGGAGTTGTTAGCACTTCACCCAAAAACTACAAAATGAAGTACTTCCTGTGCAACATCTATGATAAGCAGTGTGTAAATTAGCTAGCTGGTTAGTGAGGCTGGTGCATAACATAAGTAGTGTGGTGGAAAGTGATTAGCGAGCATGCGCATTTAAAATAATGGTCCTGTACTTGCATGTACAAAGTAGTATACTTGCAGTTATTAGTGACGTCTGTGTCAGAATGATAGCACAGTGTTTAATATGTACATACACATTTTGATGAAAAGTTTTGTACTGAAACAACACATTGTTCTTATAGTTGGATATGCTATACTAAATTCCATTTAAAGGCTGATAAATGCATGTACAATAGTACATTCTTTTAAGTTAGTAAGAACATTACATACTTCACTGCTGGAAGTGAGGCTTCAATTTGTCACACTAGTTACACTGAAACATGTAAACAAATTGTTTTCAGTTATTCAGATTTAGCATTCATCACTTGTCATAATATAGGAAAAGGACCCACAGTCTGATACTTTCACTGTATCACCCACACATCTTATTAAGGCTTGCACTAAGCACATACACTTACTGATGCCAAAGACACTACAGATATTTACCTTGTTTTCATTGTCTTACAGTTTCGTAAACACATGCTTTATCCATATCTACAAACAACTCAGACATCCACCATGCTCTGTGAAGTCATATGGTGCAAGAAATTTGAGGTTTTCTTTATGGTAAATATTTGGATTCTGGGTTATACTATGTAATCTAGTATATGGTTCTTTTACAAAGATTCAAACATGGCAAAGTGATTTTTGCCCATGTGGTCATGGCAGTCAAATACAACCATACATAATAATGAAAACTTAATTCTGTCATAACAGACCAGAGTCTTAGAGCTGGTTAGTTGAGTGATTAACAAAATGGGCTGTGGAATTTCACTGGTCACCAGTCAGTACAACATGTTCCCTTGATATTCAAACATCCTATGTACACCCAAAATACAAACCAAATGCCCACCCACCAAATTTTGTAGTGTCATAATGCAGGGCAGCAAGATAAGCAGAGGAGGCTGGATTAGTCATAACACCTTACATTTATACTCAGAAAGTGCAAGTTTCAAGCCCCAATCATGACATTGACTCTCAAGACTGAGGTTTTCCATGGTTTTCATCAGTCACTGCATGCAAATTCTGGGCAAGTACTTTAATCAGGCCATCACCACTTTCAACCACTTTTTCATAACTCATCTTTGTAAAACGTCTTTCCACTGACACTGTATAGTCTAACAAATTAACAGCCTGTAAAATAAACCACAAAACAGCAATTTTATGGTACAAAGTTCCCATCCACATCGAAGTTGCCTTGCTGACCACACCAGTGCTTCTCAAACTGTTAACTGCTTTGGCCTTATCATCTCCCTAGAAACAAGCGTAAAAACATACACTCCACTCTGAAGTACATACTACCCAGATTAATTATTGCAGATATAAATCTAACTGCTGCAGATACAAATCCACTATTGCAAGCTAACCACACTAAACATCTGAGACTCTCCACAGTTCATGTGTACTGAATGTGACAAGTCTGTGGAGATTACGTAAAATGACAACACAGACTAAGATATGTATGAAATGCACAGCTGGTACCATTGAACTGCAACTAACATTATCCAGGCAGCTAATTTTATTCACGTCATCCGTGTAAATATGTGTATTTAAATTTTAATGACCTCTAACACAATTGAGAACCACTGTCAACAGTATTGCTACACCAGTACCAAGATAATGCCATACAGATCACACTATTAACCCTTTAAAGACGAAGCTCAGATTGCTTTATTTAAAGACCCGGTTCATACCACACAGAAAACACTATTCATCTGTTATAGAAACCGATTATTTTATGTTATATGGGACAGAGGTTGCTGTTTGTTCTGAGATAAATACACAACAAACATATAGAGTGTGGGCAGAATGTATAATTCTTAAGTGTTAAACCTGTTGGTGCACATAAGCAGTAGGCTTTAAATGGTTAATCACTGCTGCTTTAAATGGTTAATCACTGCTGTTGCAGTGGTTGATTTAATTTCTGTACAGAAGAGTTTTTAAATATATTTGTATTTCTTGTATATGGATGTTTGTACAACCTTCTGGATATCATTCAGTATTTGGGATATAAGGCTAACAATTGACTGACTGGCATTTTATTAAAAGTTATCATGATAAAACCAAACTTTAACCTAGCCTATAATGTTTCGGCTTATGCTATGAATTCAAGCAATCAACATGAATGGCATTACTATGATAATTTGTTTATATCCAGTGGTCAGTCTAGTTGTCTGTCTTGAATAAAGTCTGCAGACATTTTGCCCTAGCACATGTCGATGTCATTGTTCTGGAAATATATAATTGATGGCAGAATTCGCATTTCATATTACAGTGCTTGGAAATGATTTAATGATATTGGTCTATCAGCAAATCTTCAGGAAACCTGTTTTTAAGTGTATCTTCCAAATGTTTATAAAGTAATTTATATTTCATGATAATTACTAATGACATTTAATGCAACAAAATTGTATCAGTACACAGTATACAAAAACACAGGACTGTTCACTTATTGTGAACTACTGTACTTCTGGAATAGAGGGCAAATTTACTAGAATGTGGCTAAACTGGTCACTTTATATAAATTCTTGAAAATTCACTGCTACAGGAAACAGGATAGCTCATTCAATATAGTGACTGGGCTACAGGATGAATGACTGAGAAACTGTGGTTAGATTTTTGACAGGGACAAGAGATACATACAACTCCAAAGCCTCCAATCCAGCAATGAGGCCCACCAAGCCTCCTATTCAGTGGGTATCAAAGGATCTTTTCCCTGGGATAGAATGCATGGGGCATAAAGCTGACTACTCACTTTCATCTAATGTTGAGGTTAAGAATGCATGTACCTATACCTTCACTCCCCCATGTGCCTTTATAGTGTGCACAGGGACAAGATTATCTTTACTTTTAAAGGCATTACTACAGCAACCCCACCCACGAACAACACACTCGAACAATGGATAAATTATACTTATGATGTTTACAAGAAGAAGTTCTCAGCATAATTTCGCAGATTTCTGAAATCTGAATAATACTGTCTTTTAAGAAGTGTTACCATGTAGTCTGGTTGAAGTTTATGAACGTTTTGGAGGAACCTTCTCTCTTCATCAGTAGTTTCCTCTAAAATCTCTATACATGTTTACCAGAATACATGGCGTCACACCTCAGAACAATATTTTTTGTAGTCACCACCACGAAAAAACCTCATATATTCATAAGCCAGACTGCAAAACATGTATTATTCCCAAAAGTGGCATTACAGTGGCTCTCAAATGAATGGTCATGCACCTACATTAATGCTGCCCATGTTCCTTCATATTTTCTTTTTTTTTTGGGGGGGGGGGGGGGGGGGTAAAGGGTGGTGGAATTAACAGAAAAACAGGTAACCTATCATACTGACTCTAAGACAAAATATCATTTAAATCCATAAAGAAATTTCAGGGACAGAACATGCAGCCATACCAACACATTTTTCCCATTAGTGCTTGTTTTATAAACTTTACACAAAGAATATACTGATATGAGAAAAAAATCAAGCATACCTTTGTATTTGTATTCAGCCAGCAGTCAGCATGTTTATCTGCTTACTGGCACCTGCAAGGCATGTAAACTCATTTGAACTGTGTGGCAGCAGTATGGTTTATATACCATCCAACCTTTGACTTAGAATGTTTTAAACACATATACTGTTAGACACATGTAACACACAGTGTGAAGCTCAAAATGCTGAACACTGTATAATTATATTTTCTCTTATGCAGCCCCAGTTTAACTTCTGGTCTTCTGGAGATAACTACAGACATATTATTCTGGCACCAAATGGTTAATAAACTACAGTATGACTGTAGTGACTATGGTGTTTTCACAGCACACATAAAATGAGATGAAGATGATGGTGGAGCATCACTATAAGAAGATTTTGAAAGAGATGGTCATGGCCTATTTGAAGGCACTTCCATAAGCCTGTCTTCTCCATTGTAATGGACAACACTTGTTGTTGTCCCAGACATATGAAACAAGAACACTCACAAATAACCATATTTTGAAGAATGTGAATGCTGGTAATGTATTCACAGCAGAGATTTTGATCATAAAGTCCATCTTCAAGCCTACATGTACCAATGCATCATTTTACAGACTCTAAATTCTAGTGCTTTACCTTATCAGTATGCTAGCACTTTGTTTGAAAATAAGGACTTCTCTCCTCTAAGTGGGTTAAGGGTAATAAGTAGCCAAAAGATCTAACAATTAAGAGATGCTCTGCTGTGCAGCCACAGTTTCTAAGGTCCACAGAAGCAACAGATGTACAAAAAACTTCTGTCACACAATGATAAATATTTATATTTTATCAATTATCTCCTACAACATACTGTTCTGCTGGTGTTTAAACAGATCACATCATTAGCAAAGCATGAAAACCAGTTCTGCACATGTCACAATTCCTCTGGGCCACTCACATGGCTTAACTCAGACTCTGACAGCCCATCATCCAAAAAATATACTTCAGAAACACTGTCAAGTCACAAAAGAAGGAATACAACGCACTACAACATTCCAGACTCAATGAATAAATTACATAAGCCACAGTTCATAGTCAGTTTTGCACTTAATTAATAAAACGTACTTGACAAACTGTGATGGTCACATCCAATAAAATTTGAGTTTCAGCTTTCATACAAAATGCTCATATTACTAGTCATTATGAGCAATGTAAAGAAATATAAGCAGCTTGAGATTATGCTGTATGGTTAGGAATGGACCAAGTAATAAAAACATATGTTCTGCATGTGCTGTGGTAGCAGGGAACACATTATTAAATTAGTCATTGGCTTATACAAACAGGATAAAGTTCATCACTACTTATGTTATGTTAGGTATCTCTAAACCAAATCCTACTGCATTGACCAATGTGGATTTGTCAATTTTTTAAAGTGAGATGTCATTTTTATCTATGTATACTGGACCACACATTTATTTGGCACTTTTGAGAACAGCTAATATGTAAAGTTTCTATTGTAAAGCAAAAAAATGCAACTACAAGTAATAACCAATTTTATGGATTTGCTATGGATTAGAAAAAGATAAGGAAAACTTATTCTAAAAATAAATTATATATACATTTTGAACATGCTACTGCAACAAACAAATTTGTCTTATTATAGCCAAAGTCTCCAAGTTTTCCTTACAATGACTGAAGAGTTCACATGTGTCAGTGTTATAAATAATCTCTACTGCGGTGACAGACATGGTAATTTCTTAAAAATGTCAACAAACACAATGGAGAGATGTTTTCTGCTTTACTAAGTAAATTCAAAACAATAAATACAACACATATTTAAATGATTACAGTAACTATGGTAACGGAAGAACTTCCACTGCAATGGAGTGAGGAATGCTGATCTCCACATTTGGAGCACTCACCTTGGTAGTCACGTGCGTAACCTTAACACACAATAAAACAAAATATACAGTCTTCAAATCTGGCAATATTTTAATCACAAATGGAATCTTTGAGCTTCTCCGCATACATCTCCATTCACTGTTCCAATAGCATCAATTGTGGGTAAACTTTCACCTTCATCATGTATTCATTCTTTCACTGTCTTGTCTAGACCTTCCCCTTGGTGAAGGAGTATCCATTGTCATTGAATGATCATGCTGTTCACAGTGAATCACACACTGATGATATGATACTGCAGATGCATGTCCTGAGCGTCCGCTGGTGAGCGGCTGACCCTCCTCCCACACATCACGTTCTGGGTCATACACCTCCACAATGTTCAGGAATGTCTGTCCGTCATAACCTCCTAGGTCAGAAAATTACATTACTTTCTGCACATTCCCACACCTTGGTCCACGTAATTTTTTAAAGTCATACACAAAAGTTACCGTAGTGAAAAAGTTTGAATGTGTAAAGCACATGATACCCTTACATTCATTTGGTATAAAATTTTTGTAAAAATGACTTTATGTTAACAAACAAAAAATCAGTATGATGTCAGTTAAGGCAGCCTGTGGTTCTCAACACTTTCTAGGTTCAGAGAATAGTAAAACAATAGTGGAAAGTCTGAGGACTGGTAACCTGCTCTCTCACACTGATATGTTATAGAAATTAAAATCTAAAAAGATAGTTAATTATTACCAGCACATCTAAAAATTGTTACATTACTGTCTACTGGTTATTACCCCGAACAGTCATTTAAGTGGTTATCAGTGTTTCAGGTTATCTGCTGCCTCTACCGCCTCTACCTTTTGTACAGAAGCATGCCGAGATGCAGAGCAGTCAATTATGAAAGGTGTGAAATGTGTACAAGAAAAAGAAACCCTAAAATTGGCAAATTACGAGAAGGCCTTAAAAAGTGGAACTTGCAAGGAAGGCCATTCATTGTAAGGTTCGCAGGTAGAGGAACGGCATATTTACAGGGGACACTCTATATGCCTGATGCTTTCTTCAGCATATCATCTTTGAGAGCACTCTGCTGATGTGATTAAACATAGTGCAAACATAAAGTTAAAAAATCCACTAAAATTGAATCCTGTCTATATGATGTGACCCTCGCATACAGATGCTGGTTGCTACAGCCATTGTGACTGAATGTACCACAAAAAAATGCCATATCTGTGTGAAGACTAAAGTGGTTAAAGAGAGCTTTGACTGTGAGTGAAGGTGGAAGGCATGGCCTGTTTGTTTAGATGGTGGTGCAGCTTGGCATTCAGATAAAGGATGGTGCTGTTAGGTTCACTGTATACTCTATAAAATAAGGAGCTATTAGGTCAGCCTTCTGTATACACTAATATTCAGCACCACATCCCCACCTCCATGGTGAAATGGATTTGATGTTCTATGCTGCTGAGGTGGTAATGGTGTTCTTAACTTTGTATGATCCACACAGCCAGATTAGTAGTGGTTCTCAATGTATAGAAAATCTCAGGGTGGCTTGTCAATTGCCCTGATGAGTGCTACTTCCTTGAAGCATCCTATGAAGAAGATGGCAACCACAGGTGACAAATGTATGAGTAGAAGCACAGCCACTCCACCCAGCTCGACAGACACACAGAGATGAAGTGGCCATGAGGATGTCCCTGCTAGTCATAACTGCCACCTTCTTCATGCAGGTCTTTGAGGAAAAAGCACTAGACTTGGCAATCCACAAGCCCCTCTGCCAGTTCTGGTACACTGGTAACATGCTCATGATGTAGCCCCACAAATCCCAGGAACTGAACGACTTCTTGACCACCTGAAAAGCATACAACACACCACCTGGTTCATGATGGAGAGAGAGAAACAAGATGGCCAACTCCCATTTCTGTACATTATATACAGGATAATGACTCTCTGGATACATTGTTCTGTACCCAAATTTCAGGTTACATCACTATCTGGCCAACAAATAATAATCTGTGCTCTCCACCTTGGCATACAGGACTAGTGCCTTCATACAAAACTGGACTTTCTCCACAGTATATTCTAGCAAAATGCCATAGCAACCAGCAGATTCTCCACAATCAATCTACATGAGAGGATTACATGACAAAGACCAAATCCCACAATGGTAGGTTCCCTTACCATATGTTGGCACCACCTCAAAACACATCAACAGGGTACTGTGTAAGCATGTCATGACTTCAGGTCTTCCACTAAGGAATGCCCCAACATTCTTCTGTCCATCCAGGATGACCCAGCCCTACAAGCACCAGGCATACACAGTATCCCCAAACCAGATGTTCCAGTGAGATCAAAGGCAGCACCAATGGTTCTCCTCACTCTATCATTATCACCCACATAAGGCAGAACACGGTACACACCTGGGCCACAGCATCCAGGCACATATCACCTGTGCTCAGATCAAGAAGCCCAGTTGCATGGACCAAATATCACAGAAGCAATACAAACTGAGTTCCATCCCAACCATGTGAAGAGGGATGATGGGACATCCAAAATGTTACTAATTTACATGCCAAAGGAACAAGAGAAGCATCTCTTCTACTCAGTCACCCTTTACCAATAGCCTTTATAAAGACCTTCCCTGAGAGGTGCCTCTTTTAGGGCCCTTCTTACATGTTTTCCATTTCGCAGCCTTCTTTGCAAGTTGCTGATTGTAGGACATCTCCTTTTCCTTGTTCCAACTGGCCACTCTTCCTACACCTGTATCTGTACTTGACTCAATTATACACTGCAGAGGGAGACCACAGACTCCTCTGTAATGCTCTTAATCACCTACGAGAAAACTAAAAGTTATCATACCCCAAAGTGCTACTACCCATATATGAAACACCATGAAAACCTAAAATATGATACATCGCAGGATTAACACCTCCATACAGTATGAAAATCACAATGAATGATCACCTTAAAATTCACAACAGAAAACCATGCATAAGGGCATATGAAAGGTAATCATAACTGCATTACCTAGTCATACCGTCTAAAGTGTTTATAAATGCTTAACACTTACTACTAAATTGAAACCAAAATGTAAAACAAAGTGGTGTTACTTCTAAAATAGTAATTATTGCAGCCATGGTAAATCATAATAAAATAAGAATTTGCACACTGTCATGAATTAAGACATGGATAAGAAAGAATGACTTTAAGTACAGTTTTTGGTAGTTACAATTTTCTTACTGTGAAACAATCATGAAAGAAATATTATGTAAGATGTGGTGTTCTCATAAAACTCCAAGGGACTACATGGACCTAAAGCTGAAAGCACTACAAACCTCCAAAACATCTGAAACTATTTACCAGTTGTCATGGCGTAACACCACAGAAGACTTGAATCTTCAAGGGAACACTGACCTCCTGTACAGAACTTTTGTACCACAGGGTTGGGCAATGAAACGGGAAAAAAGTAAGGGAAGGTTGGGCTCACTGTAGTAGAGTGGAGAGGTGGGGAACGAGCCTCTCCCCTTCTGTAGCTCCTACCATTTAGTAGCAATGCAGCAGTGGACGGGTGAGGAGCGTACTTTCACCGTTAAGGCTTATTATCAAAATGGAGAGAGTTTGGTG
>Ga0123354_10015846_pt1 | contig 11794 bp, 6 predicted proteins | sample TergutLab28metaG_2_FD_97872 | JGI IMG/M metagenome (GOLD analysis project Ga0123354, IMG submission 97872) | Labiotermes labralis P4 segment gut microbial communities from Petit-Saut dam, French Guiana - Lab288 P4 | ecosystem: Host-associated > Arthropoda: Insects > Digestive system > Gut ... | reverse complement strand
CGCTACTTTTTTCATTCAAGTAGCTCCTCATTTGACCTCACGAGGCCAAGTGGACCCCGTTCCAGACCCACTACTACTCAGAAAATCTGGTAGCGCCGGGGATCGAACCCGGGATCTCTGTATCTGTAGCCAGAAACTCTGACCACTAGACCACAGAGGCGGTCTTTACTTTCCCACATGCTGTCTATAAATCGGACGTGCGATTGTATCAGGTCTGCAATATCTGAGTGTAAATTTATTAACCCTTATCCTGCTAACGTGGAGAATATGGTGAGCTCCTAATAATGCCAGCAAATGGCAGATGGGATTTAACTCGGCGATTAAAGGGTTAATCATCTTTCTCTTCCTTTTGAGGATGGACTTTCAAGCCTGTTATAGCTTCAGTATAACTTTTCTATGTTCTACCAACTTCTCTTCTTCCTTGGCAATAAAACAGTGTTGTTTTGTAATACAATTTTACCTTGTACTTCAGATTTATAAAATAACGCTGATAATACAAAAAATTGTCGAAGAATTTAAATAATTTATGCAATATTGGGCGCCTTGGAAAAATTTAGAAAAGTGACTACGAACTTCGCCATCTCCGTCCGTCCGTCCATCCATGTGTCCGCACTGAACAACTCGACTCACTTCGGAAGGAATGTCATAAGATTTGATAATTAAGGATTTTTTTTTTGAAAATCTGTAGGGTAAATTCAACTTTGCGTACTTTGGAATCTGACCAGAATAATAGGTACTTTGTAGGAAGACGTACGTGAAATTGCGATACTATCTCTCTAAATTCGTCTTAAAACATGAAATGCTTCAGACAAAAACTGTATAGAAATTTGGAACACTATTTTATGCTCTGTAACTCTTTTCCATAAATAACGTCCTTTTTGGGATAATGTAGACTATTATGATAGAGCCAGACAGGTCACACAAGAATGTATAATGCGGCGCAGGAATGATGCCCTTTGCTAGCTGGACAACTAAGGCCAAAACACAGACACACACTCATAACACTCAATTTCTATTTCTTCATAACTGACTGATTCCTTGTGATCTCGTAAAAAGTTCCGCGGCAACAATTAACAAATCTGAGAAACCTCAAAACGACGTATCTGTCATTACGATCTGTGTAGCCAGCCAAACTGTACCTTCTAAAGAAGGCCATAAAGAAACGAAAATTTTGTTGTTTCATTGTAGCTTTGCGCATTTTATCTACCCACATTTAAGTGTTACCAGCGATATAAATTTGCCGTGACAATATTTTTATAGTGAAATGTAATTCAAAGACCAAAGAGAGTGCATTGTTGTGTTTCCACTCGAACAGTGGGTACGCAAACTTGTCATATTGTTACATTATACATAAATTAATATTTTATTGATGCATGAATATGTACCCTTTCGAATTTCATTATAGGATAGTAGAATAGGAGTTTTATTTATTTATTTCACCTTCTACTCTCTTCAGAATTCCCGCCCTTTGAGTAAAGGCTATAACTTACTTAACATCGTAAACGTGTTTTTTTCTCCTGTAATGTCATCCGTCTTTACCAATTTTATCCATATAAAGCCTTCACATTTCTCAACAATACTTTTAGCAGTCAGTATGGTGCTGTCATACCTTTCGCTTTCTCCTTCTACACTACAAAAACGGTTTAAGCTACAAAAAGTACAATATGAACTGCTGTTGTGTTGTTTTGTTATCTCAGCACATTTTATCTGGATACACGCAAATCTTTATGTCCAGTCCGTTGGGTTGAATTCAATTTGGAGCAATCGAGTGACAAGGTGAGTCTGTCGTTAGGAGACAAATGTCTTATGAAATCCTGAGACTTCATTTGACGTTCAGTTGACCGTGCATCTTGCTAAATTCTTGTAATAAAACCAACTAGATGCACTAATTTCTCAAATTTATTTTTGGGTTAAAACTCTACATGTTTCGGACAGTTCCCTTGTCCATCATCAGGAGTTTTTCACTGTACACACAGCAACTGTATATGTCATACGGGTTTGCTGACAGCTTGCGAGAAAGATCAGGAAGGAGTTACGCCCTGATCTTTCTCGCAAGCTGTCAACAAACCTGTGTGACATATACAGTTGCTGTGTGTACAGTGAAAAACTCCTGATGATGGACAAGGGAACTGTCCGAAACATGTAGAATTTTAATCCAAAAATAAATTTGAGAAATTAGTGCATCTGGTTGTTTTTATTATAAGAAGAACCTGATACTTCATTTTACTCTACAAACCTCCAGTAATCGCGCATCTACGGCAATACAGGACTTCACGCACCAAATGTCCGCATTCTGTATATTTTTTAATGAAATAAAATATTTTTCCTGTAACAGGATTAATTATTCTTGAGACGGCGAAATTCCTTTCTCAGTGCCTCTGGAGAGGTAAAGAGGGAACTGTGATAATAAGACATTTCAGGACACAAGCTGACCAAACGCTATCATCATCACATCTTGTGATAGATCGTTCTTTGTTTTAATCTGTTCATGTGTCACGTAATAAAATTATCCCAAGTGGAACGAACATAAACGTCTAAAGGCAAGTGGCAATTATTTAATTATAATCTCTATAACACTTTAAAGCTACACATTTTGCCCACACCCTGTACTATGTATTTCACAGGCACATCGCAGTAAACTGCTGTTGTTTCCCTCAGAACTTTTGAATGACTTCTGTTTCTTATGGTGTCCAAGTTTGGGTAATACTTTCGTGTGGGTTGTTACACCATGTCACTGGGTAATTCTTGTCTGACCTTTCCAGACAACTGCATTGTCTGGAAAGGTCGGAAAAAATTACCAATTTACACGGCGTCATATCTCATAAAGTTGGATATCTTGGTTAGTCAGCTGCGAAAAACTAAAAACTCGCGTTTCGGGTTTTGTTTGGCAATTTTAGGAGGATTGTTGTAAAGATTTAGTCGAATTTTGACCGTAAATATTGTAGGACCCATGGCTAATAAGTTCTGGGTCACAAAATCTGTGTGTGTCGTGGGTTGTCCTATGACGGTTTATTTCCTTTATCTTCTTTTGAGTAAAATGTTTCAGCGAAAGTGCCAGAGACTATAATTAACTGATTGGCCTGAAAATTAGTAGATTGTTGTGGGTGTATTTATTTATTTTTTTTTTAGGTTTTGTTAGCATGATAATTTTGGTAAGAAAGAAAATTTTGGTAATTTTCGACAATTTTGGCAATGAATGTTACAAACATTCGACCAGTAAATGTGAGCACATTGAAGCTATTATTCCGATTCCGCCTGACTGCTTTGCTGGTTTTAAAGCGGGTAAAGGTAAATCAGTCCCGTTACAGGCCTGGAGTGGCCCAGAGGGTTCCAGGAAGTTAAGGTTCCCAGATTTCATGACAACGGCACAGGATGGTGGTAAGTTTGTCAGCCTTACACACCGGCCGCCTTTACCCCCAAGAAATGCTCCTGGTACTCATTTCTGTTAGAGGCTGTGTCGACCCCAGGGCCATAGTGCGATCGGAGGGATTATATGTCAATGAAAAATCCACTGACACCAGCTGGGATCGAACCAGCGACCTTCCGATTTGGAGCACAGCTCCCTAACCACTGTGCTACCGCGGTTCCCCGTTTTAAAGTGGAAGAGTAGCAGTTCTGTGTCATGGTGAATTGTTTATCGTACAGAAGGCTTACAATGTTGACTCAGAAAATTTTGAGCATTGTGCTCTGCGTCTCTAGAGAGGTCAGGATTTGTGTAAATATTTTGGGTCAGACGTCGGCGAATAGATTTTTCATTTCTATCTGAACGACTGCAGATTCTTTATTGAGTTTTAAGAAAGGGATAGTGTCAGTGCTGTTGTCAGATTGTTTATACGTCACCGCCCTTTTATACAGGGTGTTTCACGACTTGTGGACATTACTGCAGGAGGTGATTTCCTAGGTCTTTGTGATCAAAATAATTCATAAGAACATGTGTCCAATTTTGGACGGCTACGGAGTTATGACCACTTGAAACTTGGGATAGAATGTAACGATTATTGACAATAAACGGAACAAAATATAAAACCAACATAATTCATGATACATTTAAAGTATAAATGTAAAGTTAACTTCGTGAAATTACCTTTAATTAATAACTAGATGCTACACATTCAAGATGCCACTTTTTACAAAGCAGTTTTTTATAGCTGGATTTATTCATTATCTTAGAACCTTATGCAGAGAGGCAGTGATGTGTCCACCCTGCTGTAAATTGTGCGGTCGATTCCATTCTTGAATTAGGGGTTTTAATGAATGTTAAATTTTGATTATGATACTAATAGTGTACGTCAGCACAACTGTTTTTATTACACAAGGTAATTACATAGGCTACATGTTTCGACTATTGAACAGTCATCTTCAGGCCTTTTCTTTGCAGTTTGACACAGGATGCTGTGCACACATTGTGATCACAGTGTGTAATAAAAACAGTTACGCTGACATACGCTATTAATATCATAATACGTATCCAAGCACAACGTGATACCTCCATTCAAGTTCAGGTTAAATTTCTGTTTATCAGAAATTTTCAGTTCAAAGTCGTGTTGGTTTTTAATAAATCTTGTGAGTACTTTGCAGATTGCAACTGCGCGATCAGTTTATTAGGTTGCCACAACGCCCAACAAAGTGACATATAGACCGTGTTACGTCATTTGAATATCTTCCAAATTTGATTCCACGAATGCGTACTTACTTTTTGGTTCATGTTTTGGATTGGGTGATGGGTTGTAAAAAGTGCGTCTCATGTGAACACGACTGGACGCTGAGTGTTCATTTGCGCATGAATGAAAATTACTAAAGACTACAAAATACAAGGTAACAGTGATAGAATGATTGCTATTTTTAGTGTGGGTGGGACTTACATTAGTTGTGATTAAGTGGAACGCAAATTTCACGCTATAGCAGGACATGGAAGCATGGCGGGGGGGGAAGAGGTACAACTTTAAACAGACACAACCTCGGCGCTGGAACGGGTGGGTGGTTAACGCCACGCCCTGGTCGCTTTGAGCCAGGGAAACATACCCGGTATCCTTTGCACAGGAAAATGGGTGGGCCGTCGGGACGGCGTGGACGAGTACAAAAAATTGTGCTGTCATCGGAATTTGAATAGCGGACACTTCAGCCCGTAGCATGTCGCGATATGATTAAGTAGGTTTTCAGAATACAACCAACAAAATGCAACGTTTCACAATTTATTTATTTCTGTAAGACGCTCTACATGTTTCAGACGGTTTTTCTGTCCATCATCAGGAGCTCAAAACTGCACATACAGGGTCATATATTTGTCAGACCGTTACTGATACCTGCTGCTAGCAGCAGGCATCAGCTGACAAATACCTGAAGCTGTATGTGCAGTTTTGAGCTCCTGATGATGGACAGAAAAACCGTCTGAAGCATATACAGCGTCTTACAGAAATAAATAAATTGTGAAACATCGCATCTTGTTGGTTGTACTCTGCGAATATATTAGCGATGCACGGACTTATGAATGTTAAAAAAATGATTAGGTAGGGTTATAAATTGTTACTGTAATTATTTAACGAAACTTATTTGCTGGCTAGTGTGGTCGAGACTTCAATATAAGAAAGATTCGCGCCGGAATCCACATTTACAGCAACGTCCTTGCTTATCTGAATAAATATACTCTATCGGTCCTAACAATATATATATATATAGACCCGTAGAAATGACGTTGTTTTACAGTTGCTTGTACGCATTTCTATACAGAAGGCTTCCAATAATTGGAACTTGGATGATCAAACAAGCTGTAATGGTAGAATCTAACACCGATGACTTCGTCTGATCATTACTGTTGTGGGAAAGCAATAACCATTAAACATTATGAGTGTGTCGGTCTTTTTGTATTCTTTATCCGACATGCAGAGTGCGCATGCGTCGTGTTTTATTGTCCTCTTATATTTTTCCACTTTATCCAATAAAAGGCACCATTTCTGAAGAAACGTCATTGATTCTGATTTTCTGTACAGCTTTTGTCTGAAATATTTCTAATTCTAAGAAGAACTGAGCGAGAAATGATCAAAAATATATATTGATCGTCATATAGAATACCCATTATTCTTGTCATATTTTAATAAAAATTTAATTATCCGTAGAGCTTTTCGAAAAATACCCAAATATCAAATTTCATGTAAACCCCTCCAGTGGATGCCGACTTGTTACATGTGGATAGACAGACGGACGGAGACCAGACAGACAGACATATAGACAGACATACAGACCCACACAGGCATGACGAATATTTTATGTATTCTTCTAATGGCAGGTACATTGATTGTTTATCATTGACCCCCCCAAAAAAACATAATCGCGAAGAAGTCTACGTCATATTTAACCAGATTTAGCTACTGTTCGGTTTTCTTATATCGTGATAGCCCTCCGGCATTCCACTGGAGGATTTTTAGGTCGATGTGTGTGTGTGTGTGTGTGTGTGCTGTGGGAGGGGTCTCTACATCGGTTCCTTAGTTTTCTCTGAGAAGAGCATTTTCTTACTTTTCCTTTCTGGTTATACATATCCACAAATTTAATCAGTTTACTAATTACTTAGTTAGTTTGGTCGCTATGCCAGGATTGTAGGTCACTTAGCCGTAAAGAACGTTGCCCAGGGTGCACCACTTGGAGGTGGATCTACTTTGCACCCTACATGACGAACATAATAACCGATATTTGCAGTTCGAAAACGCATAAAATTATCCGAATGTTTAATCCCCTTTATTATTAATGTGACTGTGCTTCATAGTTCAATCTATTCCCTATCAGAAAACTGTAATTATTTTTTAGATGGCGCAACACCCCCTAGTGGGCCAGGGACTCCTCATTATCGAAGCTTTACGATTACACTCAGACACAGCAGAGTCGGTAGGATTCCTCTGATCGAGGGATCGGCCAGTCGCAGCGACCTTTTACTGACAACATCCAACACTCACAAAAGACAAATATCCATGCTTCCGGCGGAATTCGAACCCAGAATCCTAGGAAGCGAGCATCCGCAGACCCACGCCTTAGGCCGCGTGGCCATTGGGATCGGAATGTAAGCAACATTTCAGACAATTTAATTTTATATATTTGGTTGATGGTAATTCTGTTAGGGCAATAGACATTCTCTGGTTCCAAACTTGTAAGAAATTCCATTCTTTCTCTGTGAATCCCTCTGGCATTCCACTGTTGTGTTTTGTCATTATGGTTGTGGAACAGAACCGTGAAAATGAAGAAGATGCTGGAAAAGAAAAATGTTGAAAATTGCCGTAGGGCTTCTTACGACGGATGCTGTAGAAATTGGAAAATGATGGCTGATACGCACAGTGTCAAATATTGAAAGAAGACAGAAGGATTGACACATTCCTATCTGTATTGAGAGTTTCACAGTGCTGTGATTCTGCTTTAAAATTGCCTAATCTACGCTCTTGCCAGTAATTGTGCGCAGCACTTGAATTGCGTAAGGGGAATTGGCAGCTTTCAGAGGAGACATCTTTCCTTACCGGCTGGTCTGTGAAGAGATCCTTTTGTTCTGCAGTTGCATATGTTAAAAACTACTCAGGAGACTCAGACTTTAGGTGGATCTTAGAAAGATAACATGGGAGGCGGTGGGCTGCATTAGAATGTTTGAAAATTAGTCAAAGTGGCTGGTTCTTTTGAATTCGGTAATGAAACTTCGGGTTCCATAAGACGTGGAGAATTTCTAAAGAAGTACTAGGATCATTGCAGTCAGTTAGTTGATTACTGGATTGAGTTCGCTCCGTGTAAATTTGTGTTTAGGCATGTTGAGGTGTTATTTACCGCATTTGTAAAATCTGAATTTAAAGTACGTGGACCCTGTGCTGTGGCAGTCATGTTCCTGTACGTGATGCTTCAGAGAAACAGGACATTTCTGTGCGTGGGCACTGTTCGGGCCTGGCGATGTATTGTTTACCACGCGCCAAACAATTGCAAAATTAACGTTAAAAACGCTAGAACCGTGGGTAAGGGATTTCAGAATTGGCATCAAGGACAATAAATATATGACCAAGGCACCTTAAGTAACTGTTTTTTACATACAGACACACACACGCAGACACACACAGACACAGACACACAGACACACACACACACACACAGACACACACACAGACACACACACAGACACACACAGACACACACACGCAGACACACACACACACACACACAGACACACATACGCACAGTAACTGACACACACACACACACACACACAAACACACACACGCAGACACACACACAGACACACACACGCACAGTAACTGACACACACACACACACACAGTAACTGCTTAAATCACGTCAAATATTTTGATGTCTTCCTTCAATATGAACTTACCTACATGTCCGATTTGAGTAGATTTTCTTTAAAGCTCATATATATAAACTCGGTAAGCCTTGTCCCATCATCAGTAAGTACTGCCACATCGGAAATAACCTGATCCTGAAAATTTATAAATCACTTTATTTTCCCACATTCATACCGTGCATCTTGATATTATCAAAGTTTAATTTATTCACCAACTGATGCACTAGTGAGTTGTCTTAAAAACAATATTAAAATTTACATTAAAACTTACATTAAAACAGCTCCGATATGTTTCGGTCTTACAGTTACACCATCATCAGGGAGCGCATTGATTTGTACTTACTAAAGTTACAGTTCTTAAAATAATTTTAATGGAATATTTTTAACAACTGTAACTTTAGTAAGCACGAATTGATGCGCTCCCTGATGATGGTGTAACTGTAACAGCGAAACATGTGGAAGCTGTTTTAATGTAAATTTTAATATTGTTTTTTGAGACAACTCTCTAGTGCATCAGTTGGTGAATAAATAAAACTTTGATTACAAATCACTAATTGGGTCATGACAAACAACTGTAGGCATACCTGGGGATATGCAGCGAGGAAAAAATCTTCGACAAACTTCAAGTTTTGTATAACATTTTCTTAGAAATTTTCAATACACCTCAAATTGTGACATCAGTTGGGACTTCATATGAACAATCTGACATGGAGAGTATCTAAAACCATTTCAGTAAGATAAATTACCTTGTAAATTATTAATTTTAAGTGGGAGTTAGTGAAGAGCAGTGGAGGCAGGTTGCTTGTTTGTTTCGCCACAGCCCAAGTTGAAAGTAGGCAGCCTCATTGTTGAGGTTTCCAGTTCACACGCAATTAGACACACACACACACACACACACACAAACACACACAAACACACAGACAAACACACACACAAACACACACACACACACACACAAACACAAAACACACATACAAACACACACAAATATAATCACACACACAAACACACTCACATATACAGACACACACACAAACACAAAACACACATACAAACACACACAAATATAATCACACACACAGACACTCACACACAAGCACACACACACACAAACACAAAACACACACAAACACAAAACACACACAAACACACATACAAACACACACAAACACAAACACACTCACATACACAGACACACACAAACACACATACAAACACACTCACATACACAGACACACACACACACACAAACACAAAACACACACAAACAAAAACACAAAACACACACACAAAGACACACACAAACACAATACACAAACACACGCACAAACGCAAACACACACACACACAAACAAAAACACAAAACACACACAGACACATATACAAACACACACACACAAACACACACTCACACGCACAAACACACACACAAACACAAACACACACAAACACACACACAAACACAAACACACAAGCACACACACACGCACACAAACACACACACAAGCACACACACACGCTCCATAAGAGTCCTCTGATCCAGTAATCAGCCTGTCGCACAGCCAGCTACCTACACAACACACAGCACATGCAACAGACCAACATTAATTCGCTCAGGGTGATTCGAACCCGCGATCGTAGCAATCAGACCTTCTTCTTAAATCACATAACCATCGGGTTTGGCATGAATTTAGACAGAGCAGCTGAATTTTTGTTACATGGTAAGGTGAAGCGTCCGTCCCCGAAACGGCTGGCGCCTTGCAGGAGAGTAATTGGCTGGTCGTATTATTCAAGCAACCATTACGTCGGTGCGCCGAAGAACTAATTTCTTGCTTCTCATGCGAAATTTCTGACTTAAATTCAACAATACGTTTCCCATTCCTCTAATGACATCCAATTTCAGCAAATTATCTTAACAAACAAACCAAAATTCCGTAGATTTTAACGTAAGCCACTTTTTACTGCTTGCTACTCCGATGTGTTTGTGTTTACACTGGAACAAGAAGGACGAGCGGACGAAATCTGGAAAACTTTCCACAAAGTAATATTCCTCCGCCCCCTGAATATAGTGTTTGTTTTTTTGTTTGTTTGTTTCCAACCACACTTTTCCCTTTCGTATAATCTGATGTTGCTGTTTTTCTTCTGTCTCCTGCTATGTCTACAAAGTCGATAAAACTAAGATTCTTCAAGTGTTGAAACGAATGAAAACAGACGCAACTGAATCAAACCATTTTCGTCTGAAAATTATGGGTACTGAGGCAAAAAGAGTAAGGCCAATTTCGAATTAAGCGAATGCTTTAGAGGAAGCAAATTTCGCTCCGGTGTGTGGTTTTATTAGACTGTTTTTTGCAGGCAGCAGGAAGGTGCACTTTTCCACGTTTTTAACTATTCTTGAATTATGCTACTGTTTTATTTCATTTCATTAAGCTTCCGAGGCCCTAGGGCTAAGACACAAAGCCAGTTCCCTTTGATCTCCTCTCTGTTATATTCCCCTCCCTTGATGCTTAAACAGCTATACAGCAGAATTCAGACGTAACAATTTGCAGCGTGCTATGTGTCCAAACCACAAACGAAATTATGTGCTCTAACGTTCAGAGCCATGGTGACGGGCTCACTTCTTCCCAGAGCGATTCTATAAATTATTTTTTATTATAAATCAGATATAAATTAATTACCCGGTGTCGTGAGGTAACTGTCTTGGTACGTAACAGTAAACACGTTAGAAATTATGTAGGTTTATGCGAGGGTTTTCTATATTTATAACAATTTAAATTACTTGATTTTAAGCTTTCGCCGTGTTCTATATGTAATACAACAGGTTGTGGAAGGGGGCAGGTATATAAGTGCGAGTGCTGGTGGGATCACTGTAGTGTACTCGGTGGCTGTTTCAACCTCAGCAAATCCTGGAAATCACTGCTACACAAACTTAAGAAAAGGAGACAGCCACCCGGTACACCACAGTGATCCCACCCGCACTCGCACTTATATACCTGCCCCCTTCCACAACCTGTTTTGCATCTACCCGCCCACATCCGGTCACTCGCCTTCCATTGGCTCCTCCACCAGCCTTCCAGAACCCTGTCAGGTATAAATACACCACACATCCCATCCCCTCTCATACTTCATCCACCTGCCTATGAAGATGGAACTGATAGGGGGTTTCGAAACGTCGGCTATTGGAACTCAGACGCCGGGAAATTACCCAAAAGAAAACATATTACAACTTAAATTACTTTTGGTGTAACCCAGTTTGCTAGAAAAATGTACATGCAGTAAAACATACAATTTGCACAAAACTTCTCCATTCTCTCTCTCTCTCTCTCTCTCTCTCTATATATATATATATATAGATTGTCCCAGGAGGAATGTGCCAGACTTCGGGAGAGTGTTCCTTATGTTAAAGTATACCGATATAACCCAAAACACCTATATCCAAAGTTGAACGGTTACGGAGATAATGGCCAGAGAAGTTTG
>Ga0123354_10015845_pt1 | contig 11795 bp, 7 predicted proteins | sample TergutLab28metaG_2_FD_97872 | JGI IMG/M metagenome (GOLD analysis project Ga0123354, IMG submission 97872) | Labiotermes labralis P4 segment gut microbial communities from Petit-Saut dam, French Guiana - Lab288 P4 | ecosystem: Host-associated > Arthropoda: Insects > Digestive system > Gut ... | reverse complement strand
ATAAGGAAATTAATCAGGGAGTGTTTTTAAAAATGTGACTTTAGCAAGAAACGTTTTAGCTCCCTGAAAATGATCTTAGGATCGAAACATTTTGGAACGATTTTAAGTGTTTTAATGTGAAACGTTATGTATGTGCATTAGTTGGTATGCTGATTAAATAAATATTCATATTTGTTTAAATTGTGAAAAAATAATTAAACTCTTAATAATCAAGTGCTTAAGACAACTGTGAAGTTCCCCTTTATTTTAGTTGTTATGGATCTGGTGCCGAAGTATAATAAATAAATTTACAGAACAAAAGTGACGCAGCATTATGTTGTAACGAACGCAGTATTGGCCGCAATAAAACTTAAAATGTGGTTGGTAAAGCACAAGGCGTTTAAATAATAAACATCTCTCATCACAGGAGGAAAATGAGAACTTGCATAAAATGAAGGAAGATCTTACAGATAACCAAGAATTTTGCATTCTGTGCTTAAAAATAAAGTATGTTGGTCTCTCAGAAGAGTCCTTCTGCTTTTCAGATAACAATCTTTAAAGTACACAAAATGCCTTGTGTATAAGACAACGATTTCCTTCGGAAAATGTTGCCAGAAACAAGAGAGGTTCATTTCTTAAGTATTAAGGAGCGTAATTAATCATCATCTAAACTCTACGATCCTCTCGAGTGTTCTTTCTTTTGATGCATCTTTGTCTTTTTTTCTTCGTCTGTTCTTTCGTTCTTCATCCTTTTCGTCTTTCATTTTAATCCATTTACTCGATTAATTATTCCCTTTTTATTTTTATTGTTTTAAATGGTTTATCTCCATTTCATTCCTGTATGTTTGCCCTTGCCTACCTGCATTTTCCAGATTTAGGATCTTGGCACAATTAGACTAAAGAACTCAGGCTTTTTGAAACATCACTAAAAATTCTGTCGTTATGTAGCTGATTATGTTAGAAGTGTTACACTGTTAAGTAAGGTCGGTTACTTTGTGATCTTCATTTTTCTGTTATAATATATACCTCTTCAAGTCGTATCTGTCATCATTAAAGATAATAACACGTTAGGCCTACAGTTTGTATCCTAAAATCTGTAGTAGTTTTCCTGGTAGACATCGACCTAGAAGTACGAAATAAAGCATGAAGATGTGTATGGAAGTGAAGTGGTTAAGTTTATGATATAATGAGATGCTTGTTTGAATAAGGCGCAAATCACGGGTTTTAAAAGAGCAGGACAATTCGTGACCATGTTTATAATTATAAAAATGTATGAAATAAGTTTGTGTGTTACTGAGAATGTTAATGTTAAGTTATGTACTGAGCAATAAAATATACTGGGATTTCGACATTTGAGAGACCGATGAAGTTTTCAGTATCGAATATCTTAAATAAGAGCCCTGGTAATGGGGAACCACCTGAAGGAACTATCAGCCCGAGATTCCATTGAATATCTTCGCCGTTAGTGTTTCAAGACAAATACATATCACACAATTTTTTAACAGCACCTAAATGTGACTTCCCCTGCATGGCAGATTTCTTAAAATAAAGTCTCTTGTATGAAACATAAATTAAAAAACAGGAATATTTGTCCAAGAAATTCAGAAGATGTAAAAAAATCCTTAGTTTTCAGTGCTGTCAGAGTGAAATTTCTAACATCTTTCTTCAGAATCAGAAATGTTGCACGAAAAATTTTTGAGGGGCAGCAAGTGGGGAAAAGAGTTGTTCGTGAACTTAAATTTGTGTAAACAGAGTCTCAAAGCGGGAGAGAAAATCTAATAATAACTAAAGGAATCAACTTCCCGCACTGTAAGGTTATAACAGGATTCCGAACTGCTGACGGGCCGAATATTCTGCTTCTACATACGTACTGGAAGAAAGATGGCCTTCAAATTCCTTGACATAAATTTACCAAGTTATATCTAAATGTGAGCACTGCTTTCGTGTCTGTTACTAGTTCATTGGCTGGGTAGAAAGCGGCGTTTTAAACTTTACGTCTCTTAATATACAAGATTTCCTTTCACATATATTTTACCTATATTTGGAGTAAATCTACTGATGACAGACTACTGACCTACAAATGGATGTAGGTTGACATTGAGCAGATACAGTTGTTTCCTTGCTTTACTTGCTGACTCAGCAGCCTAAATACCAGTTACCAAATGAGCATAAATGCATAAATCTACACATACATACCTATAGAAATACATACATAGTTAGAAAAAAGACATGATAGAACACAACAGAAGTAGTGTGATACGAATCACTTAACCAGCAAATCAGAATGGAAAAGAGAGAAATCATCCTTATTGATAATGAACAGAATTTTATCTAAAACAAGGGTGTGCAGTAAACAAAAGATAATTACGAGCATAAAATTTCAATAAGAGTAATAATTAGTTTCATCAAATGGATATATATGTGTATATTATATGTAAAGTTTAGAGTATGAGTATGCACATAAGCAGCTGGTTCTGTGAGGCAGAATCCTCCTTCAAAAACTAACACATTCTAAGTTAGTCAATAATTTCACTGCAGTTGATGGAGCAAGAAAGTTTGGACCATTCATGAATGTCACTTGTCTCTGTCTTGACCCACATGAATCCAGTTTACGCCATCCCACCCTATCGTTAAAAGATACACGTTAATATTATCTGTCTATCGAAGTCTTCTAAGTGTTCTGCTTCGTACAGTTTCACCACGAAAAATCTGTATGCATTTTTCTTCTTTCCTTATGTGTCATATGCATATCCACCTTGGTATTATCACTACCTCATTCAGTCTGCAGGCTAGTGGGCCATCTCTTTTTGCTGTCGGCGACTGCTTATTCCATATATTCGCGGCTACGCTCCATAGCGGGAAGTTTTCACGTTAATCCGCGTCATGCCTTGGTAACAAGGACCAAAGTAGCATGGACGTAATCTCTGTCACTACATTACGATACCTTGTATGAGGTATCTGTGACGATCTTATCTCATCAGAAACTTGGAATGAGACGTGAAAATATATCAGTAATTTTACGATTGTTATAGATGTGCCAAGCAGAATACTATAAACAAAGCTGGGAAAAGGGAGTGAGTCGTCCACGTACCTTTTGTGTGAGGTCTTATGTTATCATGATTGCTGTGCTGTGTGAAGTACGCGCTATGGTCCAGGAATACATGAATATTGACGTTGTGTTAAAACAACTAAGATGCATTTTCTCTGTGAGGTATGCATTTATTTGGAATTGAGAAGAAACTGATGAGCGTCGAGCACTTACAACTATGACAAACATAACTCATCATAATATAAAGTTACAAGTTTGGAATTTTAGCAACAGTTTTAGAATGATAGCGAGATGTGCTGTGAAAAATGTAATTAATATCGGAACAAGGGAATGGGTCAGACGATGGTAAAGTTTCGGCCCACACACAGCTGATGCCTTTAGTGTGCTGATTTGCACTTCAAGAAACAATGCTGTATCGAGTGTGTAATAAAATACATAAACCTGTGTTATTAATGAGATATGAGCTGATGCTGAAGATACAATTAAGCACCGATCCTGAAAGTGGTGAACCATAGTGTATTTGTAGGTACGCTGCTGCCGTGGTCCATACTTATTTGTAGTCGCGATTTGGGCAGGGCAGGCTAGGCACAAATATTTACTTAGTTACCGTGGACACCTCGCGACTCGTGCAGTCAAGACACTACATTTTAAGTAGTTGGAATTGTAGCCTCACTACACAGGCAGGCAGGGCACACATATGTATGCAGTTTCTGTGGAAATCTGAAGGATGTGTGTGTGTGTGTGTGTGTGTGTATGTATATAAAGTTAAAGTAATCCCTTTACAGGCCCAGAGGTGTCCAGGAGTTTGGGGCTCCCAGATTTGGAGACAGTTGGTATGTGATGGTGGAAAAGTTGCCAAGCCTACGCAATGGCCTCCTTTACCCCCCCCCCCCCATCGGAAATATTCCTGGTACTCATTTTTGTAAGAGGCTGAGTTGACACCAGGGCCATAGTGCTGCCGGAAGGATTATGTCAATGAAAAATTCCAATGACATAATCCGGAATCGAACCCGCGTGCTTCCGTATATGTATGTATGTACTTACGTACATATTTTTGTATGTACATAAGTACGTGTGCATGCTATACTGTAGTATTAATGCCAGGCGACCCATTATAAAGTTACTTGGAAACCTGAAGAATGTGTGTGTGTTTGTGTGTGTGTGTGTGTGTGTGTGTGTGTGTATACATGCATGTATGTGTATTACACTGTTGTGTTAGAGCCCGGCGACCATTTCGGTCGTTACTGTGCACACCTCTGTTAGTTGTATCCTTTACATATCATCTGCGTTTCCACGAGTCTGAATTATGTTGAGTTTCGTCTCTTGCCATCTGTGGTCGCTCCGTGGGACTCCAACGTTGAACCTAGTGACGTCACTTGCCATCTGGTGGTGGTCCGTTAACTCCAAAGTGGAAGTGTGACAGGACGGACATTGTTAATATATATATATATATATATATATATATATACGTATATATAAGGTATGCAACTGATGATTGAAGCCCTTTAATTTTGAAATATATTTATTTCACTTTCATGAATTGTAGTCACCCTGAAAGATTTTCATGATTTTTCGGGCTATTATTATTATTATTATTAAAGATAGTCGATCAAGAGGCGCAAGAAGAATAACAGCATCAGAGATTAAATATTTGGGGAAAACATCAGGATACGTTTGGACAATAATTCTTGTAATTATGATGTGCTGGGGAATTGGTCAATGAATTAGAGAGTCAACAAGACAAATAATCTCATCACCACAGCTTGCCACCAACTCGGCCATGTCTTGAAGGTCCAGCATTCTTCTGCATGTGGTGTGTAGCTGCAAAAGTCGCGAATAAACAGGGATAGTCTACATGGGGTGGTACTCCGGGTTGCAGACCAGACACTGGACTTTTAAGAACCCTTTCCTGTAAAAGATGCTGTCTTATATAATATTAGGTACAGTACTGAAATATTGCAGGTTATGATATGTTGGAATGAAATATGTTCTGAGGGTGGATGATAAAGGAAATATTTTTGATTGTTTTCTTTGGCTTTTTAAATTTGGAGTCTGTGTTGAATATTCAGGGTTTACTGCCAGTTAATTAGCAGTGAAACTGCACTAAAGCTTCCACCAGAACAAATTGGTTGTCATAAGTTTGCGGTTGTGTGTTTGGGGACACTTACTTGTATAGCAGACGAACCCAACCTTCGGTTATATTTTTGTTCCTAACTCCTCGTATAGGCTCTCTTTATACGACGCTATATTGTAACCAAATTAATACATTTTCAAGCCAAACTCAGTAAATGAATTCTGAACTTTTTTATTCACATTTCGATCAGGATTTATATCACGAAAATGCGTTACAGGGAAAGTATCTCCGGTGTGCGTGGAGAAATGGAATGTATTTGAAATTAAATCGAAGTCTCAGAATTTCCTGGAGACAGAATGCTAGAAGCTGATCATCTTTCAGCGCCATCTTAAAGTTGACGAGTAAATCTAGTTAATTTCAGACAATCCCGAAAGCCCTTCCTATGGCGTCACAGTCTTCAGTCTTTCCTGAGGAAAGAGACGATAATATTAAATGATTCCAGAAGACTGAATCTGAGTAGAAAGTGGCTTCTGAAATCAGGGTGGAACTGAAATTCGTTGAATTCCGTCTTTGAGTTATTTTGTAGAGAAGATAATGCTACATGAAGATTAAGCTTTGCGATTGCAGATTGAACTGAATCGATATCAACGCCGAGAAAGTAAATCACTGAAGGCGCGAATCGACTGGCCGAGTCCTCCTGAAATATGTCACAAAGTGTCAGGTGCATGTTTATGTAGTGGTGACCCTCTCTTATTCTTGTGTTTCTTAGGTACGTGGTGCGACACTCAGAAAAGTTCTGGTTATTCTGAGTAATTCTGATGGTTTTCCTGAAATAGGTCTAGTGTCAAAATATTATTTTTATTCAAACAAATCACGGCTCCTATTTCGAAATTTAACCATTTCCGCATAGCATTCCACATTTATCTGAAATAACCTAAAAACCAATAGGTTTCTTTTGCGTCAACATTTTAGCCAATTTGAAGACTTTTGTAGTGTCGCCAGAAGCCGAGATGCATGATTTGTTTCCTCTAATCTGACAGTCACACATGAGTGGCTGCTTTTTATTTCTTAGTTATATTTCCATATTGCATTTTTCTCCTGAAATGTTTGAAAGAAGGAAGATAACACGCTGCTGGTAACGTTCTTGTTCAGTGGCACAACTACCCAATTTATGCATCTGAAAGAAGAAAGGCGACAAAAACTCTCACATAAGTCCGATATTTAAACCAAATTTATTCGGAATGAATTACAAGCTCTCTACTACAAATCTAGCCTCCTGTGTAGATAACTGCCAAATTCTGTTTTGTTTCCATACCATTGAACCACATTATTTACATATGAGGAAACTTGAATAAATTATCCAAACTTATTTTTATGGGTCCACAGAACATAGACTGATAGAAATTTCACCTTCTGTTGTTGTGTTAGAAGAACTGCTTTAGAGATTACAGTATCAGGATGAGAAACACTGGTCGTTAGTTTTGTTGGTAACAATACAGGACTATTCATAAGCCCGTGAAACATGTTAGAAAACTGGCTGATGCCACAGTTGAATGAAGACAGTAATGATTACATCTTTCAACAAGACGGCTCTCCGGCTCACTACAAAGACGTGCAAGGGCATCTCAATCGAAACTTGCCACAAAGGTGGATACGACGCACAGGAAAAGAAGACGACGCGTTAATGCGGTGGCCACCCCGGTCCCCGGATTTAACCCCGTGTGACTTTTTCTTCTGGGGGTTTGTGAAGGACACTGTCTTTGTGCTTCCACTCCCCGCTAATCTCCAGATTTTCGCAACCGTATCACCACTGCTGTGGCTCTGGTCGACCGTGATAGGCTGGCACGCGTGTGGAACGAGATGGACTATCGCATAGATGTCTGCCATATTACCAAAGGTGGACACATTGAGCACCTGTGAAATACGTTAAAAAACTTGGAGAGTTTTTCTCTGTCTTTCGGCTTAATAACTACCATGATACGTTGAGTAGTTTATTTGTTGCGAATTTTTAAAATGTTTTAAGGACTTATGAATAACCCTGTATATGTCTTTATTCGATTAAATTAGTATTTGAACGGGAGTAAAAAAAGTAAATATTTTGAAAATTTGTGATATAAAACTAGAAGAGGCATTCGAAGGGCCTTTTTGTTCTTAACATCTTGCCTTCTTTCTAATGGCGCAACAGCCCTAGTGGTCCACGACTTCTCATTATCGAGGTTTCACAGTCACACGCAGACACACTACAGGCGATAGAACTTTGTACGAGTGATGAGTCCGTCACAGAGATCTCTACCTGATATCATACAACACTCACAAGATACACTTAACATCCATTTTCAAGGCGGGATTCGAATCCGCACTCCCAGGAAGCAAGCAGCAGCAGGCTACGCCTTAGACAGCGCAGCCACTGACACCGTGTGTTGCCATTACATATACAAAAGTTCTATACTGGCAGTGGACTTCATATGGTATTCGTGCCGAATATGGTCATTTCGATTACAGGCTACTAAATGCTATGTACTTTTTTGCGGATTATGTATACTGTAAAGACATTTGGGAAACAACTCAGTTGATCAAACGGAACCAAGATTATATTTATTCGTGAGTTTTCGTGTTTACCTCGGTACTAAATACTGAATAGGTGTGTGCAAATATCGTCACCGATCTGGAAATTTAGTCTTCAGTTATGTTTGACTGCTGATATGTAGTTTATTTCATGGACGCCACCTACACAGCAGCACGTGAAAGTAAAAATATATATTTCATTCACGAATATGTGACATTAAGCATACACAAGTAGACATACATTAAATTTTACCCACTTGAAAACATCGCAGAATAGCCTGATTGGTTATACTTTTCCTGTTAAGGGTAACATTTTGAAACATGACCTTTACAAATTTTTATTTAAAAATCAATTTCCTGTTTCAGGGTAAACCACAGTACCTTCATTACAGATGGAAACCTATTAAATTTTGATAGGGAAATAATAACTTTTTTTTGTAAGTACCCTACCGTAAGAAACATAAGAATTCACTTTCTGAGCACAATGCAGAGGTATCTAATATTACAGCGGACAGTACAATGTAGTAAACACCATGCCTTCAAAGGTTTAGTAACTATTAAACAACCTGGTGACATCTGTCATACTTGTCATTATTGTAAACAGAGTAATAATCGCTGTTTGTTGTAAGTACCCTACCATAAGGAACATACTAATGCACTCTCTGAGCACAACGAAGAGGTTCCTAATGTTACAGCAGACGGTGCATTATAGTAACCACTGCGCTGTCAAACTGTTAGTAACTATTAAACAGCCTGGAGGCAACTGTCGCTATTTTCATCCTTGTAAATAGAGTGATAATCGCTGTTTTTTTGTAAGTGCCATAAGAAACATACTAATGCACTCTGTGAGTAAAATACAGAGGTTTCTAATTTTACAGCTCATAGTACATTGTAGCAAGCACTGTGCTTTCAAAGGTTTAGTAACTATTAAACAGCCTGGTGGCATCTGTCATACTTGTCATGTTGTATATGTAGTCGTCACCCTCCGGCAGTTTGATCTTGTACCCCTGTTCGTTCGGTGAATCCAACATGTGCAGTTTCGTATTCCAGTCTTTGGTTGCGTAGTATTTCCATTTACAGAATAATTGTGTGGATAGAAATAATATCCGGCAACTGTTAAAGCAGTACGACTTTATTAATTAAACGTATTTTTGAGTCTAGAGTTTTTTTTAGAGCTAGTCATTTGAAACTGCAGGCCGTTTGTGTTATTTTATTTCGTGTTCAAATTTTTCATTACCTTCAGGAATATTCAGGCTGCTAACATTACGATTTGGTGTGGAAGTGATTTTTTAATAACTTAGAAAAAATGGTGTTTCCGCAGCTTTTACTAATAACGTTATATTGTGTAGTCCTGAAATCCTGAGCTACTGATATTGTCTTGTGGATAAATTACCAAATTTGTACGAAAGACACGTGGCGTAAAAATGTAGGATATTCGATAGAACTTCCTTTTATTTCCTTGCATATACGTAACAAAATGTTGTTCCTAGCCTGATGCGATCATGATAATCGAAGCTAATTATTATTAATATTTATATTTGTTAGGGTGCAGAATATAGCGTTGAGGGTTCTTCTTTGTTCCAAACTCAAATGTTCGAAGATTATCGTAGGTGGGGTTTTTAAAATTGCATTGAATATATGATGTCGAAATGATTTTGATAAGCGACACAAGTTACGTTTTCATTGAGTCTTTAAAGCCTGAAATTCATGTACGCACTATGTAACATATGATATATGCACAGTATATATACATAAACACAGAACACGATGAAGCTGCGAGAGACTTCAGACTTTTGCTCTGGCGTAATTGTGGTTTTGCGCGGCGTGAATTGGTAATTTCTTACCGACAATTCGGGGCAGTATATCGGTTCACTTGGACATCTTAACCTTTAAATATTAAACCGTAACACTGTCACGGTATTTCGTTAAGAAAGTACGAATTTAAGATACGCAAGATCCCAGAAGAGCGTAAACCAGGACGAGGTACTTTGCTCTGTCAGAAAGCAATTTCCGCCAACCATCTGCACGTTGTATGCAGTAGAAAGATTATTCTATTACCCTTAATTTCGTGGGCTTAAAGTATAAGTTACTGCCATCGGTCTACAGTGTACTTCGACAGAAGAACTGCATTAACACACTGTGTAAAAGTCAACCAGAATACGTCCTTCTGCATGTATGTGTAGCATCTGGCTTTCGCATACATGTATAATTCTTCAAGGAAAATTACATTCAGACCCCCCTTATGACCTATACAGCTGTCAATGAGTACTACTGAGGAAAAAAAATAAGTCAAGCTACATTGTGAGTGGTAATTACGATTTAACAAGCTTCCTTCCCCCCCCCCCTGAGAACAGATGTTACATGCACATAATTGAGTTGGCTGCTTTTGCAGCATCAGCTCTGCAGTGTGCCTTCTGCAGCACAGGCTGGAGGGAGACTAAGAGATCAAAGTTATTTTCCTTGCTTTTTAAAATGTTTTAAATTATGTATGTATATATATATATATATATATATATATATATTTCACTGCATTCCGTCCACAGTTGGGAACGTTTGTGTTTCGTCACGCATTGTTCCCGAATGGGAACAAGATTATTATGTAGTAAGGACTTGGACCGCTAGATGGTTGCAGAAAACCTTTAATCAGTGTTTCAGATGAATGTAAACATGTAGTCTCATAAATATATATTTTGTGCTCCTATATTTTTGTTTTTATAAAATGTAGTAGAGGGATATATATATATATCCTTGTCATGAATTACGAATATTGTAGACCGTCTGTGAGGCCAACCCATTCTCATAAACAGTGCGTGCTTAAGGCTTTCGCCTAGCGGTAAACAAGCTGAGCTACGGATCTGACCACTTACCGCCGTAGTAACGAGGTAAAAAAATAAATGATTGTGTGCACAACGTAAAGTTTCACCTCTTTGCGCTTCTAAAAATATTTCTCGAGTATTTTTTGGAGGCATTGAAGGGAAGTAGGAACCGCGTATTTCAGCGGCCGAACATTTAAATATGAGACCTTTCGGAAACCAAACAAGGAGTCCTAAGCACTGGAACGCTATTAGCTACAGACCACAAGCATGGGGCAAATTTTAGCAAAAACGTGGAATTTTAGAATATTCTAGTACAAATAGTGCTTTATTATTCAGTGGATAATTCTGCAGTAACTTGTGTGATGTGTTACATGGCACTTCTTTGTTGACCTGTGTATAATGACGCAGATTGTGAGTGACAGGGATCACAGACGGGGCGACAGTAGTAAAGGGGGGGGGGGAAGGGGTGACTTCAAATATTAAGTGAACGGCCAGGAATCTTTGCGTCCTGCACATGCGCATGTGTGCTTGTGTTTGTTCGTTTGCGCGTGTGTTTGGTTAGCAGAACTGAGCACAGTTTCTCATCGTTACTGCCATAAGACATTGCGTACTCGAGTTTAAAAGAGTGTGGCAGGACTAGCAGGTAACAGGAGCGTGGAGGAAACTACAAAATTAGGAGCTTAATGATCTTTACTCCTCACCCGATACTGAACGGGTGATCAAATCGAGAAGAATGAGATGGGCGATGTATGTAACACGTATTAGGGAGAAGAGAGTCGTATGCAGGGTTTTGGTGGGGAAACCTGAGTGAAATAGACCATTTGGAAGACCCAGGCTTATTTTGGAGGATAATATTAAGAAGGATCTCCATGTAGAGGCATGGATTGGATCGAGCTGGCTGCGGATAGGGACAGGTGGCGGGCACTTGTGAATCTGGTAATGAACCTTCGGGTTCCATACGATGCAGGGAATTTCTTTGATTAGCTGAGAAACGGTTAGCTTCTCAGGAAGGACTCTGCTTCATGGAGTGAGTAAGGAATTAAGTAAGTGGCAGGACCAATAAACACAGCGGATGAAACGTAGCTCATCCGCTTCTTCAGATGTCTTCGTCATGCGCTGCCTCCTAAAGAGTGGATGGGTCTGTCGATAGTTATAATTCGTCTGTTTTGTGTCAGATATACTAATATGAATTAACCTTTTGACGCCTAATGTCAACTATAGTGGTCGTACCGCACCGCTAACCTCTAAAGTTCCATTTTATATATTTATTCAACAAATATAGGTACTGAATATTTTAAACATGGTATATACT
>Ga0123354_10015841_pt1 | contig 11797 bp, 11 predicted proteins | sample TergutLab28metaG_2_FD_97872 | JGI IMG/M metagenome (GOLD analysis project Ga0123354, IMG submission 97872) | Labiotermes labralis P4 segment gut microbial communities from Petit-Saut dam, French Guiana - Lab288 P4 | ecosystem: Host-associated > Arthropoda: Insects > Digestive system > Gut ... | reverse complement strand
ATTACATGTTAAGTACAGATATTAACATTACAGAAACCACATATTCCTGCCAGTTTTAATATGTATTTGGTAATCAATAAGTGTGTAACAGCTGTCAAAATTTCAAACTTCTCTGGCCATTATGTCCGTAACCGTTCAACTTTGGATATAGGTGTTTTGGGTTATATCGATATACTTTAACATAACGAACTCTCCCGAAGTCTGGCATATTCCTCCTGGGACACCCTGTATATATATATATATTTTTTTTCTGCTTGACCTACAGAGTGCTCAGTCCAGGCTTTATTTAAGTCAGTCTACTAACTGTAGTAAGCATGGAATATACTTTATAGAAAATTTCGTATTTTACAGGATCCCGTTTCATTTTGTTTTAGCAACTAAGCAATTGCTGTTAAACAATGCTGTTTTTAACAAACAGAGAGCTTAGGAAGTTAAGCGTGGTGAGACTACTTTCTTTCATATACTGGACCACTCAATATGGGGCATTTCTAACACCTCAGATTGTTTTATATGTCCTCTGCATAACAGTGAATTATGAACTTTTAATGTGATTATAACATCCTTCAATTTTGATACGACATTAAGGTAATGCTTTCTGTACCTTACATAAAAATGTGCACATGTATTACTAATAATTAGATTTCCTGCTTATAATATATTCTGTGTAAGTAAGACAGTGTAGTCAGAAATGTGGCTGCTGTTTCAATGCTCTTTGAAAAACAAAAAATTCAGAAACAACACTTCAATGGGAAAATTTTGGAAATTCATATTCATGTTCCCTAACACTTGTTTACCAATAATGTAAATGTACTGCAAGAAAGGTGTGAAGAATGTATGCCTCTGCTTCACTGGTAATGTACATGGTCCAGGGTTGCCACAAGTGTGTGTCCCATTTCTTAACGTACTTCATAAAAAATGAACACCCAATAATTTATAAACCTCACTTTCAGTTACATTTAGAGTTGGCCAATGTCAGCCCAAATGCTGTAAATCACCACTAACACATTTAATCTTAATATGCACTGTGCAAAGAATATGAAACTGACTCCTACTGCAAATATATATACTACATGTACAATAAACTGAATGGCTCAAACTGAGTCATATGTATAATGCTGCACATATGCTAAACCAAACAGTCATTCACATGACTAAGGCACAAGCCAGTGACAGTAATATCTTGTATATTATGATACACAAAAGTTCACCCAAGTTTTCCTGTGGTATATTTAAATTTACATGCAACACAGCCACTTTAAAACTTCCAAATTACCCCTTCTCTCTCCATGTATTATACTTCACACTGTGACTGAATCTAACCCAAAATATGCTTTAGAACACTCACATATATGGTTGTAATGATCAGACTTATCATCCAACCATTTCAACCTTGGGGACAGACTGCACAGTATCCACTGTGACCCACTGCACAAAAAGCTGTGTTCAGTACAGAGAGTAAAAGCCAATTGACTGTTATCTTCAATCTTGGTGTTTTCTGGTGAAAAAGACATTTCAAAAATTTGAGACTATGCAACTAGTCCATATTTAAAATTTTATCCCATTTCCCTCCTACCTACCTCCCCCCTCCACCACCATACACACCCACACAAAAAACTGACAAATGTACACAAAAGATGAAGTCAAGGATTAATATAAGAAAGTGCATTATGAGAAATAAATATTTTAATTTTCATTGCACTTAAAAGAAAATAATATCTGAACAACAATTTCTTCTGAAACCATTTCTTTGGTTAAACCAATATGAAGATCCCAGTAATTAATTCCTAAGACCTAAAACCAAGTCAATCTGCTTCCATTACCACTAAGACCACACACACTGTATAACAAATACAGAATGCTCAAAACAAGTTAGACAGGTTTTATAATATATCTTCAAATAAGAGGAAGAGACAAATATGTGCACCCTCTTTACATGGTCCATACAGTCCTAGAAAATGCAACACGTACAGATGAAGTTCTCTTTGGAGACTCCAAATTTCTAAGTGAATACTTTTTAATGGTAAACTTACTGATGACAATCTACTTTGGTCACACCACTGCAAAATGAATGGTATATATCTGGGAACAGAGTACATCTAACAGATGCAGCCAAGAATATAGATCATGCACATATGATAAACATGTTAACCACAGACATATACAAATTGGAATACTCTTTAGCTTTACTTTCATTTCCTCTTTAAGAGGGCATTTGTTATGCCAACACAACATTACACTTTGCACTAACATATCAATACATGGCGGGAATCAGATGTAATTCAGGTGGACTGTTAAAAAGTCAGAACAACTTTTTAACATTTGTAATACACCAGACTTTTGGCATTACACAGTACTGGTAGTGGTTACCTAGCAAGTTATAATAAAAGACGAGGTTTTCCCAAATGTCAGACACATACAATATGGTTAAGGAAGGGAAAATGTGTGCTTACTTCTCAGCACTGTTAAAATGGAGACACAGCAAAACAAACATTAAGGAAAACTGGTTTCAGATATCATGTGCACTGTTAGTAATAACACCCATACTCATGTAATATTTTGGTGATTACAGGAGAGGTTTCTGCTGCAGGAATAGCCTTTCTTTTCAAAAGCTGAAATCACTTAAAAGTATATTTCATGTTTATAAGCTACTATACAATGCTGAAAACCTGACACACAATTCGAGCAATTATTTTTTCAATAAATTAACTTTTGGGATCTGCTGGGACTTAACTGTAATAGATATTTAATGTAATCAAAGACAACAGTTGCTTAAAGAATTCTATAACAAACTGTATAAACATTAAATTCTTGTGGTGGTATTTGAAAACCAATGAGCAGAAATCAGGTAACAATTAACCACTCACTGAAAACAGAATGAAAGCAACTTTATTAAATAAAAAAATATGGTAACTTATATGTATCACATAACAATAGTGATGATGATGATGATAACGATGATGATGATGATAATAACAATAACAACAACACCATGAAGGAATGAAATTTCATAGTGCTGTCAGTGCTTTAGTAGAACTCATGACAACCTCAAATGGAGGTTAACAGAACAGTTTCTGCACTTAGACAGCCTTATCATAAGACATGTGAAGCCGGCCACATAGTTCTAGAGTTCAAAATACAGCAGGAATAATTTTCCTGTGCAAGGACACCAAGCATCTTCAATATAAATTTATTATCAAGATCAATAAAGAACTGTATGCTTTCTTATTATTAGATGTTTTCTGTTTCATGGGCAATTACTTCTTCCTCATTCTCTCCATAGATTTCATCCACTGGGGACTGTACAAAACACCCATAGTCTTCACACCTATCAGATACATTCAATAGGAAATATATTTCCTAGTTGAAGTTTTCTGCAGTATGTCTGTGGGAAGAAATCTGATATTCGTGTGCCAAAGAATCAGTCCAAGATACATTTGTATAAAATGACCAGTACATAGTATTAAACATCAGAAACCATACTGGATAATGTGCCAAATGCGAAATGGTAGAACCAACATAAAAGTTAGCATGACGCAATATAATATCTTAAATGAGCACTGTGGAACATCTAATACAACCACTATACTTGTGTTTTTACACTAGCTCAAAATGTTTCAAACCATTTGGTTCACCCTTAGGTTCCCAGTCAGGATTTGTACAGCTTCTATGGCATATGATAATTGACACTTTAAGTATTTTGGTGCAAGCCTGTCCAAGTGAAACAAAACTACAACAAATACAGTGGTTATACTAATGATAAAACAATTATGTCAGTGAATATAAAACTGTCTTAAAATCTGCCCTTGAGAACAGACCTTGTAATACATGATTCCTACCCCAGTAAATAATGCCCAACCTTCTCAATGGAAGTTTGTTACTCCATGATCAATTACCTGGATGGTTTACATGCAGTTGTTTAACATATTCTGTGACTGTTGGAAAATACTGGCATTCTCTACTGATCTGTAGACTAACAGTGACACTGACTGAACCACAGGAATTATATGCATCAGACGACATGGGAAATTATCATGCATATGTTTTGAAAGGTTGCATACATGGCCAATTTGAGGTGCTACACAAGCACACACTCAACTGGAGATCTGAAGAAAACCAAAGTAATTATACAATTATACATGAAGATGTATTACCAATGGGCATGGAGCATTTAACTGCAAAGTACACAGGGTAAATAAAAGAAGAATGCCAAGCAGTATGGGAATAAAAATTATATCTCCACTGTCCAATAAAAGACATAAACCTATCTTCATTTTACATGGGCCCTTAACTTGGTGTGATTCTTCACACATCCACCTCACCTAGCATGTTGTCTCTGCACTGGTGTCACAAATTCCTCTGCACTGATTAGCTCTTTGGGATCCTTCTGACTCACTTTCTGTTTGTCTTTATGAGCAGTTTCTTTGGAAATAGATTTTTTTACATCCTTCTCCCTAGCAGTTCTGCTCGGCTTCCTTGAATCACATTCTCGCTCTTTTCCTTCCCCTTCTTTCTTCTTGTTACAGTTTGGACAGCACCATTCTAAACCATTTTCCTCCATCTGTTTACCTGTTGAAGAACAATTCCAAACATCTGTCATCACTCTTAGTAACTTGAAACCTTGTAATAACAAAACTTCATTAGAATATCCCTCTGCAGGGCAACAGACATAAATTCAAACACAGGACTTTAATTATCCTTTATTGACAGTGTGGTGCATGACTGTCACAGCATACATATGCTACTCCACCTGAATGAACTTCAATTCTGTATCACTAAGACACCCCACTACTGCATTTAAAGCCAGCCTATAGCAACTACAGTAATGGAATTATGCCCACCACTGGACACAGACTTGTGCTTTCCTAGCCATTACAAACAGTACACATCCCAACTTTCAGGTTAGCTACTGCTAGTCTGCAACGAGGACATTCAGTTACCTCATCGTGCTACTTGTTACTTGTTCAAGGCCCTATCACTTATCGGAAAAAGTCTGAAGAAATATAGTAATAAATAAATAAGGGCTTTTAATATCACTACAGTTGAGGGTGAGGGAAGAGGTATGCCACCAATACAAATTTCAAACATACGCACACCAACCAATGTGGCCTTTTATGAGGGTTGGAAGAGCAGTCATTAATAATGCTCTTAACAGAATATAATACTCTGCTTCAAATTGGAAGGACTGAAGGATATGTGCAAAGAAAGATAATTTCACTACAGCCTATTTGACAGTGAGCAGTGGATGAAGACAATGAAGCAGTGGGTGGAAGTCAAGATATAACTTGAATGACATTCTCTTACTGCAGGTCTAAAGGCACACCATGTGAGCAAAGATTTTATACCATCTACCATCCCACACCTTTATGGAGGTAATCCAATTACTGGTGGTGTAGACTAGCAAATATTATGAGATGACCAATCAACAGACAAACTTGACAATGATGGTGGATGCTTATGAATGCCTGATGTGACTATAACAACACAAATGTAACATGACATCAAGGACACAAATTCCTGATCTACTCTTGAAACCTCATCACAGTTATAGTCTGAAGTCTAAAGTCTGATTAAGGCAGCAGAAGGGATCTTTTACAATGAACATCAGCATCACTCAGTGATGGCAAAACAAGAAATCAAATTTATACTTGACTCTGGTTCAAAATCTGTTGAAAATCAGGGCAAGGAGGCTTAATCCTCTTAAACCCCAAGAAGACTAAACACACAAGTCAGTCAAATGTCCTAGCTTGTGGTATGACATAGTGATCACCTGCCAGGAAACAGCAATTTTTGAATAATAAGAAAACACTACTACAGAACTGGGCACAAAGCATTATGGACATTTGGGTTGGAGAGTTTCAACCACACATATATGAATGGATGTGACTTAAAATTTGTAATACACACAATAAATTTTTTCTAATGACAATCTGGAATAAATATTAAAATTTCTTAAGCTGTAAAACAAAATTCTTCAGCCAAAACTATTGCAATGGGTATTTGTTATGAAAGATCGATCACACACACATGAATCAGAGGCACAGGAGGAAGTCTGGTTGCTATTCACCATCTTATGTTTTGTAAGTTTCTTTTTGTATGCTTACCATTATTTCTGATGAGAGAAAAACTGATTAAATCACAAATGTGGGACAAGGAAATTTCCACAGGAATTCACCTTCACATGTAAAAAGGCAGTCAATGTCAAAATAGTGTTCCCATTGTGGAATTCCATGATATGGACACATTTTCAAAACATACCTCTTCTGTTAAAGTGGTGTGCTGTACTAAGTTGGAAAAAACTGGGCTATATTCTAATGAAAAAACGAAAAACATCATAGCACTATTTACCCACTAACACAAAAATAAGATATGAGATTCTCCCAGTTGTCTGGGATGTTATGCCACATTATGTACACAGTTACTCACAATTCAAAGTACCCCTGCACTTTAATCTTCAGGGCGACTGCTGGACCCCGCAGACAAAGACACAACAATTCCTTAAACACCAGTAACTATTTACCTATTGGCATGGCTAACATCCTAGATGACTTCAAGCATAAAATCAATGCAGTTACTACGTGAAATTACAGCTTCTTTCTTGAGACATGTTATATATAAAATGTGTTGTAAAACATAATTTTCCTTATAAAGAGAAAGAAATGTAATATGAATGCTTCAAGCAATGTACAGGCAACATACCCATGCTTTTGGTGACACCGACACACTTGCCATGAAACCAGTCTTCACACAAGTCACAACATATCATAAAACGATTGTTGTGTGGTTTCTTGCAGATGCACCACAGCCTATCTGGATCATCTTCAGAGTTCCAGCTTTCATCGGAACTTTCTGCCTCAGAGTCATCCTCTTCGTCATCCTCAGCAGTTTTGATTTCAATTTCTGATAACCGGCCCCTATATTTCATGTCAGTGAAACAAAAAACTTCATGACTGTTGGATGATAATGATAAAAATGTAATGCAAAACCAAATGGCTTTTTAATAATAATTCAGCAGGATGGTTCTACAGAATATATGAAGACTGACATTTTATAAAGTAAAGATAAATCACAACCTGACATCACTAAGAAACAATGAAACAGGCCCAAACATTTCAACAGTTTTCACCTTGGTCATTCCAATAAAAAGCACTCCAGTGCCTGGACTTTCCAATACATAATAAAGAAACCAATTACCTACAAATACACATACTCATCTCAACAAGTCAGGAGTAGAGTATAGAAATGTCACATTGGTATATTTAACTAGCCCCCCCCCCACCCAAAAAAAAAACTGGGAAAAGTCTTGCTGCACTGCATACTAAAATGAGTGCTAAAATGGTCCACACAAAAAAAAAAAAAAGTTACACAATTTAGGATGAAAAACTCTGAAAACTTCATTTCATTCACATGTGCTCACGCATGAGCACGCGTGCGCACACACACACACACACACACAAAATACCAGAACTACCCATGTACTCTCCCTGCTTCACATACCCAACAAATCAAAAAACAGTTTACACCACAGTTGACATGCTGTTTCTTTTCCCACACATTTGCCTGAACTGGCCCTCCTTTCCAACATTTTCTATGCATTATCTAAGACACTAAACAGCTGTAGATCAACCACTCTTACATATTAAAAAAATTCAAGAGTGCACAAACTGTCTAGAGGACCTGCAAATGGCATATGTATTACTTACAAAAATTCCACATCACCATGGAATTTATTACAAACTAACTGAATTCAGAGTTACCCACATAAGAAGGTATAAAAATTCTTTCTTTGGTTTGATTAACAGTTTCCAAATTATATGGGATTATGAAATAGCCAATACTGAATTGATGAGGTTCAACTATTACAGTATACGAGGAAAGATAAAACTTGCATTCTATTGAAATTTTTCCTTTTCTGAACACAGTACTTCCTCTACATTGTGAACAAGACAGTAAATATGCATTTATACACAGCCACATCAATATTAGTATCTAACCATACATTCAGACTAGACAGTAGGTCTCAGCAGGGCATACTAACTACTTCTGATATACCTCACTAACATTAGTAGTAGAAGCCAAAGGTTTAATTGCAAAGCCAGTGACTGAACAGGGCTCTGAGCCAGTCCCATCCTCATAACCTACATTCCTAAAATCCAACTTATACTATCACAATTTTTGTGGCAGAGGAAAACAAATCAACGACAGGGCAACAATGTCATTTAAACAATGACAATTACTTCTGTTGTGTCTGTTTACCTTGCCCTTCCTTTGCCTTGCTTGTTCTCATCAGACTTTCTTCTCTCCTTGACTTGCGTCTGCTGCTGTTTCTGTGAAATATTTCTTGTAACATCTTTCTTTGGCTGTACCTCCTGCAAATTCACAGTAAACAAAAACAGAAAGGGCATAAGAAGAAAAGTGTTCAGACAGTGACTGGTAATATATCATATACTTCTTAGACACTGTTGTGACGACTGTATTAGCACTACTGTGAAACCCCTAAATCTTGCAAGTCTAGATTATGTTATTAACAGACTGCAACTTCTTCTACACTGTACATATGAAAAACACTATTACCATGAAACTGTAACATTCACTTACATTGTACATAAATTTCAATTCAAAAAGGGCAGAAGGCAGTCTAGAGAGTAGCAAGAATCACCTGAAATATACCTATTATAGGAACAGCAATTCATAGCCCTGGTATGTTGTAACACATTAATCTACATAGCAGAACAATATACAACAGATATCAAAGAATTTTCATTAAAAATGTAAAAATGTTCAGGACGATGAATTGGTTAGCTTATAGTTGGGTTCTTACAGTATGGTACATTAAAAATAATAATTCACTTAAATTTGCGAACATAAAATAAACAGAATATACCTGAACATTTAAACTGCGTCTACGCGTTGATCGAGTCACAGCCACTGATGCTGATGCAGGTAACTTTGTGGAAACTGTGGACAATGAAGGGGCAGAGACCACCTCAGTAGAAGATGGCTCTTCAGTAACTGTACCTAACACTGCTTCTTCCGGACTGGAATCTGATGTCTGTAAAATTGATGTGTCTATGATAAGTTATTATACTTTAGATTACCTTATTTACTTGAATGCAAGACAAGGTTTTTTCCTTTAAATCTGGCACTTAAATATGAGGTCATCTTAGTGCCGAACCAGAAGACGCCAAATTGGATCCCTCTGAACCGGACCATACAGGGCCAGACTAAGGCTTGCATCACCAAATTGTCATGTGAGACCTGCGCTCTTGTGAGATATTATGCAGAACAGTGGTAATTCATTACCTACATTTAAGGACAAACAATTGGCCTGATCTTCAAGGGTCAAGAAATCCAAAAGAGAGAACACAGCAAGACTGAAGTTAACTGACAATCTTTTGTGGGGAGGGGGGCTTTATTCATCAATTAATTCTTTAAAGACACACTTTTTGGATACCGGCTCCATTTCCGTTTTCAGGCAAAGAAGCACCTAACCTGGTGTACCCCTTAGGTATATGAGGGGCAGTCAATAATTACCTTAGACATTAGGGGCCGGCATCACCTTCAAAGTAGCCACCTTCTGAGGCTTAACAACGATCCCAGCGGCGCTGCCAGTTTTTGAAGCATTCCTGGAAGTCATTTTCTTGTAGTGTATTCAGGACGGCCTGCGATTCTGCTTGAATTTCCTCCGTCTGAAATCTTAGCCCCTTAAGCTTCGTTTTCAGTTTTGGAAATAAGAAAAAGTCGCTGGGTGCAGGGTCAGGCGTGTAGGGAGGATGTGGCACCACAGTCATGTTGTTATCGGTCAAAAACCGTCGAGTCATGAGGGCAGCATGGGCTGGTGCATTGTCATGGTGGAGAAGCCATGTGTTGTTCCACCACTGATCAGGTCGCTTTCCTTCGCACATTCTCCCGTAGACGTTTCGAAACTTCGACGTAGAATGCAGCATTAACTGTTTGACCAGGAGGAACAAATTCTTTGTGAACAATTCCCTTCTGATCAAAGAAACAAATCAACATTAACTTGATGGTGCCTCTCACTTGCCTTGCCTTCTTTGGTCGAAGTGACCCCAGACTTTGCATTGCCTGGACTGAGTTTTGATTTCTGGGTCGTAGGCGTAAACCCAGGTTTCGTCACCTGTAATGACATTCGAAAGTAAGCTGGGGTCATAAGGCAGCATTTTTTTTGAGGTCCAAGCAAACGTCAAGTCGTTGCTGTTTTAGGTCGACACTCAGGAATCCGGGCACGAACTTTGATGCGACACGTCGCATCTTCAAATCTTCTGTTAAAATTTTATGACAAGTTCCATGACTAATTCCCACTAGCATACTGACTTCATCAATGGTAATACAACGATCCTCACGGACAATCTGACGCACTCTCTCAATCATTTCTGGGGTTGAACTGGACACTGATCGACCAGATCGTTCATCATCATCAATCGGTGTTCTGCCTGCCTTAAACCAGGAAAACCATTGAAATGTTTGGGAACGACCCATAGCTTGTTCCCCAAAAGCTGTCTTCAACATTTTATAACATTCTGTAGCAGTTTTCCCTAACCTGAAACAGAATTTGACGCAAGCGCGTTGTTCACGGATATCCGCCATCTCGATAATCGCAGAGAGAACGTTGCACCACTTGATAAAAGCTAGAGTTGTGTCACACACGTTGCGAACAGTAAGCTGACTTTTAGCACACTAGCCCATACCTTGGGAATAATACCTCTAGTGGCTGGTGTGGTAACTACACTCTGTACGAGTGCGAAAAATTCAATCCAGAAACTTATTGACTGCCCCTTGTAGCTATTCTCAACGACTGTGCACCATAAGCACAGCAACTTTTTAAATGTGAACCTGAGAACAAATCTATTCCATGGGTAGTAACAGGAAAATGGCTATTGGAAAATTAAAAATTAACTATAAATCTCAAAAATAAAACCTGAACCAATCCACAGATTAAATACCATAAAAAAGCCATGAAATTAGACTGACCAGGAAACAGACACACCACAATAAAGTACTATGTGTATGCAAAGAATAGTAAACTATTTTTCTTAGCAAAAGTTTTATTTCTTGGGGGTCATCTCAGATCTGGATAAATACATTTTTCCTTGGCAGATGTGTTTTTTTTTATGGAGGGTCATCTTGAATTCGGGTCAATACGGTATTTACAAAGCAATTAATGATGATGAAACAAGAATTTGGACATAGTGCAAGCACGGACATAAACATAATAACTAAAACACATCTATGAAACCAGAAGTGAAACCTAAAGAAACCACAGATAACACACAATAAGATAAATTACCAGTGATCTACAGTTTAAAAGTAAACAAAATCTATCAGCAACAAAGGTCTTAAGCATAAAAATTCCCACAGGACTACATGAGTTCAGACATGTACACATACTACAATTTTTGTCTTCAAAATCATACAAATGGACAGAAAGGAAAGGTACTGGACCTAAAATGTGTATTTCAATCTTCTCTATCACTTTTGCTCAAAACATTTCTTCTCTGACACACATTTAGAACCCCATGCTCAGAAAATGCAGAAACACACACACACACAGGTCTTCTAATAGTGTCTTGTCATTTTTATCCAATTTTAACAAAAAATATAAATGCCTCATTCTGCCTAAAATTTACTAATATACGAGGGTCATACCAAATGTCATAAGCAACAATTTTTTGTAAAGTAACATGCTTTATTATTGACAAACCAAATACACTACCTTAATCTACAGACCTTTCTTTATTTTTCCACATAATCGCCACTTCTTTGTACACATTTCTCCCAGCGT
>Ga0123354_10015840_pt1 | contig 11797 bp, 7 predicted proteins | sample TergutLab28metaG_2_FD_97872 | JGI IMG/M metagenome (GOLD analysis project Ga0123354, IMG submission 97872) | Labiotermes labralis P4 segment gut microbial communities from Petit-Saut dam, French Guiana - Lab288 P4 | ecosystem: Host-associated > Arthropoda: Insects > Digestive system > Gut ... | reverse complement strand
TCTACCATGATCATAACAGCCTGCCACGTATCTCTACCATGATCATAACGGCCGGCTACGTATCTCTACCATGATCATAACAGCTTGCCATGTATCTCTACCATGATCATAACAGCCTGCCACATATCTCTACCATGATCATAACAGCCAGTCACCTAACTCTAGCCTGAACCACATTAATCCAGCCTATGCCCTTCCATCCAATTTAATATTCATTTTAACATTATTTACCTATCTACACCTACTTCTTTCAAGTGGTCTCTTTCATTCAGATTTCCCCACCACACCCTGTATGCACCTCTCCTCTTCACCCTGTGTGCTGCATGCCCTGCTCATCCTGTCCTCTTTTTTTTTTTTTGTCATCCAAATAATATTTGGTGAACTGTAAAATTCTCAGGTCTCTTGTCACTTCCTCCACCTTAGTCCCAAATAACCTACCCAGTACTTTCTTCTTTAACAACCTCAACCTATGTTCTTCTTTCATTGAGACAGATTACGTTCCGCATGTATTGATAACAAAAGACATAATCATAGTTCTGCATATTTTAATCTGTACATTCTCAGATAGCAAACACAAGAACAGAGGATTCTGGACTGAATGGTAGCAATGATACTGCATCAGCACTTTCTATATAAGTATTCAAGATATTTCAAGCAGACAAGAATAATGAATGACATATGTCATGGAGAAATATACAATGGTGCTCTGCATTATATTATAAAAATATATACTTCAGATACACTAGTACGTACAGGGCATACTGCCAGTTAAATGCTGACAGCGACTGTATAAACAGATTGTATAAACACATAGGACTTAAACAGAAGGGGATCATAAGCAGGTCCTGTGCTGCCAATTAGCCTACAACAAACAAACCAACAAACACACACACAAACAAACAAGCAAACAAACAAAACAAAACACTGAACACAAATTTCAGTATACAACTTTCAATTTTTAAATTCGAGACTTAATGTACAGACAGTGCCACTAATATGTGACTGCTCACACAAGGTTCACAGGAGAAGGTGTAAAGTTGTTATATGCAGGGTTAATGCCAGGACTTCTCTGTGGTTAAGTGTCTGTGTTGTCCCTCGTATGACCACTCAAGATACACTTGTCCTGCCTGATCCCTTACCAACCAGACAGAGACTGTCCCAACGTACAGGGATATGGAACAGCTGGCAACAGTCACTGTGTGTGTGTGTGTGTGTGTGTGTGTGTATGCACATGTATGTGGATGCATGCTTGTTAAGTACACCTGTACCATGAAATGCACTGCTATGTTTACAGTATTTAGCCTAATACATGATGAGAATTATTTTATAATTCATCATCTGAAAAATGTGAAGTTATAATCACACACAAAGTTAGACAAGCAGTGCACAGGAATTTTCCTGAAAAATGAAGATTGTGAAGGGTGGGGGGGGGCATCTTATGTTCTCAGAAATTCAGTATACAGTCTACGTCCCATCTCACGCTCATCTACAGGTAGGGGATTCAAAAAGCCACACTATTTGTGAAACACAGGATCTACAGCCAATGTCACATTCGTCTAGAGACAGAGATTCAAGGTCGTACTCGTGACAACAGGGCCTAATCTGAGCACAACAGCTGTACCACACAGAATGCCTGCATCTGCCATGACAGCTGTGGTGCTCAGGGCAGTGATAAAACAAACACACTGTAAAAAGCACTGTTCCACAAATGTATGTGAATCCTAAAATAATCAGAGACATTTTGATCAGTAATTCCAGTTCTCTCCCTGCTTTATCCTCTCAGTACCACAAACTAATGAAAATGAATACATAAGTCACAGCACGCATTAGTTAGGGTAAGAAATAAGAATAAGTTAAAGTAGGCAGTTCTGCTTACATCTTATAACCGAGCGAGGGTGACAGAATCTAGTGCAGCTGAATCAGTGTGCTGAGCATGTGATGTTGTGCTACTGGGATGGCATTTGTTGACACTTCAAAACAACAGGGTGCCTAGGGTTCAGTCTTTAACCCTTGAAGATGAGGACACTACCTTCTTTCAAAACATCAGGAAACACTAACACACTGACACAGTGTCACATTCCACAAGACCTGCAGCTTCAACAAAACTCACATGTCCCATGCACTATATTGTTCACTGGTGCCTAAAGTTAAACTGACTTAGCAGCTGAATTCAGAAATAAAAACACATCTAAAATATGCAAGCATTTTCTGAGAATCACAAATTACTGATGCACAATGAACAGAAAGTTCTGCCAAATACTGACAGAACTGAAAAGGCAGATCTGTTAAAAGGAACAAACAGATCACAATCGACACATCTGACAAGCGGTACTCAAGATGTTGAGACAAGTAACGCGGGGGATCTGCTACGAGACCAACAGGCTGGCGAGACTGATGAGGTCCTGCCAACAAAACAATATGATATTAACTGCTTCTACATATAAATTTTACACAATTTTTATGTCCAATATATTTTTTAATTAGTCTTATAATTTCTGAGCCAATTTAACAAAATAAACTCTACATGTATATTTACACACTTGTGGGATACTGAAGAATCACTAATGGTTGAAAGAAAATTCTCATCTTACCACATGGGGAAAAAAAAGAAACATGAAAAAAATTTAAATTGCATTTAGAATTAATTAAAATCACATTTGTTTTCATTCCAATGTAGTGCTGTATCAGAAGACTTCTTCGAGCATGTGGCAGGTGTCTAGTCACTTTGCCAAGACAGTGACATATTTAACCATGATTCTTTAGACTTGCATTCAATTTCCTATTTACAGCAGGTGACAAGAATGTGGTTGTAACAGTTCTTGTTTGTTTCAGCTTGTCAGCTGATGTGTGTACTGCAGCTCCTCACACTCTTTCTGCTGGGAGCTGGTTGTAAATAAAGCACTGTTTGCCAGCAACCTGACCACAACCTCATAAAAGTGACTTTTAGGATGTCAAATATGTGTGTGTAATATGCTTTCAGTGTGTGTGTAGCAAATGAAACTGAGCAAGCAACAGGTAGTATCAGTTACTCTGGGATGTGATACTGCACCACAGGCTGCTGCATTCCTGAGGTTTAGAGACAGTGTAGTTGTATCAAGTTCAAAGGTCACAAATTTTATACCACTTTAGTTTGATGAAGTGTGTTCAATAAGTAAGGTTCCCTTCATCATGCAAATTAAATGAGATGTTATTACAACCTTAAATGTAGTTCTTTAATTGCACTGAAATATCATTATGAGAAATTTTCAACATTAGCCGCAAACACATTCATATATCTGTCCCATCCAAACATGAATTAAAAAATTCTGTTACTCTAGAAATCAGGCTCTTGCATTCACACCTTGTCATGAATAGCCACTACCACTTCCTCATTTCTAAGGAATCAGTGACCTTCCAGACCTGACATGATATGCTACAAGTGCTGCCTCCTACCAAAAAGTACAAAATACATGACTAACACAGAAGTCACATGGTAACGAACCTTACTCACTGAACATCCCTCACATTTTCACAATAAATCATAATGTCTTTTCCTTTAATCTTCAGGAGGCTGTTGGCTTGGTCAGCACACTTCAGATGACCCATGTTCATATTACATTTTTTCCTCATACTGCAGTGTAGATTCACCCACTGAAGGTATGGCCACATATTTTTCATTCACCCTCATACATAAAAAATTACAGTGGCAACAGCATGAAAATATGGCAATACATCTGGCAAACTTAATGTAATACGTCAGTTGTTCCTAAGAAGCAAATAATAATAATAATAATAGCAAACAAACCCCTACTCATTTGCAGCTCTAACAAAATTATGCATGACCTGAGTTTCTCTAAGCGGTGTTCTTCTGGGAGGTGACAATGTTTCATTGGGCGAGTGGTCCTCACCATTTCAAAGGAACATCAGAAATCACTCGCCCAATGACATGGTGTTACACCCCAGAAGACCTCACTCAGTCTTCAAAATAATGCTCATTCATGCAGTAGTCCAATCCAAGACCATTCACACACAAGTGTGACATGGTAGCCCATGAACGTACTTACTCTTCAGTGTTCATGAATGAATGTGTCACTTAAATGTAACATCAACATCAACATCCACAACACAAGATCTATATGACAGCAGCCTGTGGAACAGGACTGTAAGTCTGTGCTACCAGGACAGCAGTATTTACCACCTTATGCTAGGAAGGTCCTCACAGTGGCCTTGATAAGTTGCCGGCACATGGGGCAGTCGTGGAGGCTCGGTGCACAGTTGACACATGTCACCAGGTGTCCACATGGCAGAAAAACTACCCCTACTTCCTCATCCATACAGATTTTGCACAGCCGAGCCTCCTTGAGGCGACGAACTTCCTCCTCCAGTGACAATACCACACCATCACCTGCTGATTAATGAGTTACATATTGTGACAGATGATAGACAAGTAAAAGTAAAGGTGAAGGTGGAGGTACACAGAGGCAGCATTATTTTTATTCTTAACCTTCACGAGCAGTCAACTTCATGCTCCGGCCACTTTGTCCACTGAGCAGTAGGCTAGGTGGGACCCAGAAATGGTATGGATGTACTTGAAAACAGAAACACCCCTTGCTCATGCCAGGAATTGAGCTGAAGGTCATGCAGCCTGTAGTCCAAAAACAACACCCACTGCACTATACCAGCTGTGGAACAAGGACCACTGCAGGTCATGCTGCCTGTAACCCCAACACACCACACACTGCACTATACCAGCTGTGGAACAAGGACAGCTGCAGGTCAGGCTGCCTATAGCCCCAACACACCACCCACTGAACTATATTGGCTGTGAAACAAGACACCTGCAGCCAGTAATGAGGTACTGGTGTTCTAGGGACACCTGCCTCTCTGTGGACAGCCTATCAAAACTACTGCAGCCATCCATTTGTACACATGAAACAATTAAAGAAATGCCTAATGGATTTTCATGACATTTATACCAGGGAGTTACCCGAAATTTGTACAACCGCTCCAATTTTGGTTAAATCTGATAAATATAACAGACATGTCATGTGAATGTCTGTGTGCAAGGACCTAAATTGGCAGTGTCATTGCACAAGTAGTTTCTTAGTAGCCCATTGTTCACTACTAGGCCAGTCAGTGTGGGATCTTTAGTGCATAAAGTGGCATTGGGACAGGTTCTGCTCTGCACACTTCTTTCTTCCCCTGTTTGTATCATTTCATCAACACTCCACATTCGAGTTTCACTGACGTATAATTTACAATACACTATCTTAGCAATGGATGATGTTCTTAAAAAAACACTACAAAACTTAACTCTATTTATCAGATCAAAAAATGTCTGGAGAAAGCTGCAGAGAAAAATGAAACATTTTGTATGCAATATATCGAGCATTGGATGTTACGGTTTGCAAGACAGCTGACCATTCATCACCAGCCACTGTTCACCACACAGTCTTGTCATGAGTGCATCATGTCACTATTTAAATTTACAAATCCTCCATCCTAGCCAGTAATTGAAATTTAAACCCAAGCATCAATGAAGGGTTAAGCAAAAGAGGAGTAAATGTGCCAGAAATTATACGCTATCATACACTGCTAGTGCCGAAGTGACTGTGACATTGCCTTCACTCACCTTTAGCTTTGCTGCTGCCATCACCTCTACAGGGAAGTTGTGGCATGCTCTTGGTATTGGCCTCTTCTGCGGGCAGCGCCTCTCGTTTGTTTGACAGGACTGGTATCGAGCTCGATGCGTTGAGTGGTGGCTTGCTGCACATAAAGTCATGTGTCAGGCAGGAAGCAGAGTCCAGAGTTTCTTGCAACTACTGTTTCCTATCTGGTATGTTGTACGCTAATCAGACACTCTATTGTTTGGTAGGAAGGAGCACTTCTAGTAGGGGCAACATGCAAATTATAAGTGATGAAAAACAGATGATCCAAAATTTGTGAATAACACCTTCAATATTTTTTTTATAACATTACTGAACAAATAAACATACATGAGGTGCAGAAAGAAGATGTTATCTCCTTATTAAAAGACTCATTTCAGGGAAAAATCACCAGCATAAAAATAATCCCAGTCATTGAAACTGAAAAAAAATGTGCAATACATTGTCTTTATGCAAAAACGCTTGTCACCCTCTCAGCTGCATTTACAATTGCTCACCACATACAGTTATCTTCCCTGACTGTCTTAAAATTGCAGAAGTAAAATCAATGTCTGACAGGAAACACAACTATTCTGACAAATCACATGCCTATTTCACTAAAAACTGCTCTTTGTAAAATATTACAGTAGATTATGCCACCAGCTGTATACTAACAACACATCAGTCACAGAACAGTACGGTTTTAGGACAGGGATATCTACTGACAACACATCCTTCAGACTAACAGATAGTACATTAAAACCTACTGAACAAAAACTGCATGTTGGAAGAATTTTTTGTGATTGGGCAAAAGCTTCTGACTGCATAAATAATGAAATTTTGTTAGCTAAATTACATTTCTGTGGCATTCAAGAAGTAAGTGCAAATTAAATGAGATCCTATTGAACTAACAGAAAACACAAAGTTGCAATAAAATCATCTATTGCAATTCAAAGTTGTAATGTTGTACTGCCTGTTCATCTCATGACAAGTACACACCTTTGGGGCAGGGGATGATGTCCCTCTTCTTCACTGTCTGTATGAGCACTCTGTGCAGGGCTTGCCTCTCTGCTGTTTGTGCTACTGCTTGCTGTATCAGCCGTCTCCTCATTCATTTGGATGCGCAGCACAGCCTCAATAAGTGCATCGGGCGTTGTAAACGGCACGCCTGTCTGTTCAATTTTACGACGCACAGCCAGCTTGATCCGCGATGCATCTAACCCCACATGCAAAGCCACCTGGGAACACAACCAAATGGTCCAGTATTCAAATTCCTGAATCATTCCTTCCAACAGCACACTCAACTTTAACACTGGTAAATTATTACTAATTTTTTTATGGCCATCCAAATTTATTAATACCAACACTGCATTCTACATGTTCTGGTCATCCTTCACAATCTTCACGCATTGAAGTACACAATTTAAAACCAAAGTGGACCTGTGTTACAACAATTGTGCACTTTGTGAGATCTCACAAACTGTACAATTGTCACAAGATTGGATTATTACAGAATTTTTATTCCTGAAGTATCTGTTGTACTGTTCTTACAACTTTTGTCATACTCTTTCTAGGATAGTTAAAATTTTTTCTTCAATTTTTTATGCAGACTGTTTTGTCAGACTTTTTAAATACTTAGTTTCCTTGGTGCATTTATATTTGTGTATGTACTCTGGACACTGAAAACATCAAGGTGTAGGACTGGTTACTGTGTCTTGTTTTCAATATTTATGGGGTTGCACAAGTTCAGAAGTAATTACACTTGTGTGTACTCGCATTTGTAACATTGACTATCTAGCATTTGTTATACATCATCAGTTTGTGTTACACACACTGTTGCCTGAGTTGTGTTGGTACCTGTATCCCAGTCACCTTGGCATTCAGTTGCCTGACTCTTCAATTAGAAAGTGGTAACACTGTGCACTGCACTGAAATAAATGACAACTTTAAACTCCTGCAACAGTTCAGAGAAAACTTTCAATCTCTCCAGGAAGGAATTTTGAAAATAACACAAAGTTCTTACTCAGTCACAAAAAGTTGGAAAGAGCTGATGGAGGATGAAGACCAATCATCGACATACAAGACCATGTTCACGGAAATGATCGATGGGTCGGTTACGAATATTTCCCACCGATTTTGTAATATATCAAAACTTAAATTATTGCGCCCTCCTGACCTGAAATGGTTCACATACTACCAGCAGTAGTTCCCCACTGAACATGTGTTCGCGAAAGTTTGTGTTATACCAACAGCATTCACCTATTCATCAATCATATTATATCCAATTCACATTAGTGAAACACACATAACAGCAGAACTGACTGTACAGCTAAATTTGTTGTAGGTTAAGGTGCTGTGCTACAAATCGGAAGGATGCTGGTTCGATCCCAGCTGGTATCTTTGAAATTTTCCACTACCACCAGCTAACAACCCAATTGCAGTTAGTAGTAGTAGTAGTAGTAGTAGTAGTAGTAATATTATTATTAAGTTTCTTGGTTATTTATAGTACAGTATTATATTTAAAAAAACACGCACACACGCGCACGCATGCACAGAGAGAGAGAGAGAGACAGCAGGTAAAAATCAGTCATCTCTTCTAGGTTTTCACCAACCACAATGCTAACATTTTCTTTCCCCAGCAAAAAAAACTGTCATGTTCCATACTCACTGAGGCTGGATCTGAGCGCATGAGACCCTGGAGCTGCTCCTCGGTGACATCACATACATTGGGGCGCCCCATCACAGTCTCTGTCATGTTGTCCTTCACTTCTTCCTGCACAGAATGCCACATCACATCAACTCTCCAGCACTAACATCCGATTATTTGCCAGTTTGTAAGCCAGTGAAATGTGGCATTACAGTAGTGGTGCCCAACTTTCTTGAATGTGAGGACCTGTTTTTAAATTCAATAAACTTCACTGAAACCAACACAATATTAACTGTACTCTCAGTATCTGGGGACCGGGGTAGCACAGTGGCTAATGTGCTGTGCTACAAATCGGAAGGTCACTGGTTCAATCCCAGCTGGTGTCATTGGATTTTTCATCGACATAAAATCCTTCCGATCGCACTATGGCTCTGGGGTCAACTCAGCCTCTAACAGAAATGAGTACCAGGAGCATTTCCTGGGGGTAAAGGCAGCCTGTGAGTAAGGCTGACAACCTACCACCATCCTGTGCCATTGTCACGAATCTGGGAACCTTAACTTCCCGGAACCCTTTGGGCCTGTTCAGGCCTGTAATGGGACTGCTTTACCCTTACTCTCAGTATCTGATGACTGAGGAAACACATAATGACAAAAGGTTACTATGAATTCAGTAACACTTTTAAATGATTTCTCTATTATTCAGAGCACCATCTACACACATTTTAAAGATACATTATTTTACAGACAATTTCAATCACTCTTCACTCACACCATGCCATGTGACAGCAGGCAGTGGAGCAATAACCATTCCAATTATTACAACCTGCTGCTAAGTCACAGTCCAGATGGTTTAGTGCAAAGTATTTGACATACTTTTAGTTTCTTACTCAAATACTGCTAGAGGGTGTTGAACATATTTTCCCTTGGCTTGCAGACATGTGACATCTAATAAACATGTTCAGTGAGCAGAGAGGAACTGGCCAGTGACAGCTGTCACACAAACTAATCTCCCTACCATAACACATATGTGTGACATATATACTTTTGAGCGTACAGAAAGTATGTTTCTGTATCTATTATACTCAGTCATTTCGTGGAAGGGCTGGTGCTCCTTTACAGCTGTCTGACAACGAATGAGTGGTTGAAGCAAAGAAAGTATCAACCTTACAGTATGTTCTCCATCCAGCTTGTTTTGGTGTTTAGATTCATTGCAACAAGTGCAGAAAATCCACTGTCATAAAAATAAGTTGTGGAAAGAGGCATCAGGTAGTCCAGAGACTTATCAGACAACTCTGGCTACAGAATCATAATGTGCTGTACCCACCATTTTGTACGGCTGCACAGCTGGTCTCTAGCATTCAGGAAACAACACACTGTTCAAGTGTAGTGTGATGAAGATACAACAGCTTAAGATGAAGTCACAGGAGACGACACAACTGCTCCATGTGGAGCTTCATGGCTTCTGTTTCCCACTAAATATTATTTGGGTAATCAAAACATGTAGGAAGCATCAGACAGGCCAAGTGACACATACAAGGTAGAAGAGAGTGCAAACAGAGTTTTGGTGGAGAAACCTGAAGACAGAGAGAACTTGGAAAACCTAGGCAAAGATGGGGGGATAATATAAGAGTGAATCCCAAAGAAATAGGATGGAAGGGTGCGGGCTGGGCTCATATTGCTCAGGACAGGGACAAGTGGCGGGCTCGTTTGAAAACAATAATTAACAGTCAGGTTCCATTGGGGGGAGGGGGGGGGGGGGGGTGTGACTAAGGAATTGTTAGCTCCTTAAGAATGGCTCTGCTTCTTGGAGTTAGTTGGATAATTTAAATTCCAATTTATGGTCACAAAGGTGTGATGTACATTCTGAAACACACTCCACAGTCCCTGCAATGCACACTTCACAGTCATGTGAGAATCCTGAGTCATAAACTTGTATTTTTGTAAGTTTCAGACCTACTAACATTCAAGATATTATGCATGTCTGTGGAGAATCACTCTAGCCTTGTCAGCGTGGGTCTAGTCACTTCTCTCTGGACTAGATGTGAACAAAACGTAGAGGTCACATCAGAAATGTAAGTCTATATCACTACATTTATCATTGTCTAGTGATTGTCATGTTAGGTGTTCAGTTCATAACCAGCCTAAAGTCACATATACGAACAGTTCTAACCAGACACAACAGAACACACAATAACAGTAGTACCTCACAGGCATAAGGTACAGCTGCACTTCAACCCAAAAACAGTACCACCTCACTCACACACACATACACACACACACAACTGCACTCAGCCCAAATGTTTTTAACTGGAATATGTTGGTTGGTGTTCTGAAACATCTGACATTCTGACTTCCCTTCACCAACACTGTCAAGTTCAAAGATGTACTCTTGGTTTGACCACAGTACTTACACTGGTGGTAAGGAATGGGGGGTGCTGCACAATAGAGAGCTGAACAAATTCATCCCCCTTGACAAGGCGCACATAACCACACTGTGAAAACCATCGGGCATGTTCAATCCAGGGATCATCCCCAGGTTCCCAGTGCCGTAACCCACCACCACAATAGAAGCACCGGACCTGGTCGTTCGTACCTGAAACAGACATCCCACGACTGTGGATCACGTTACACTAACAGCGCAATAGACACTCTGACAGTGGCACCCACAATCAGAGGGCTGGCATAGCACAGTATCTTGAGATGCAAAGTGCACATGCTGAAGTGCAGAAAATGAAACTTCGACAACAGTAAGCATTATGTGACACCAAACTTCAAAGAACGATTGATTGTAAATACTGTACTAGACAAAACAGTAAACACAATCTACAGGTACACATTTACTCTTATGCAAGATAACAATCTTCTCTTAAATTTGACATTTATGTATGTCACATTGTCTTAAATTCATGCATAATGCACCGAACTGGACAACACCAAACCAGATCACTCTAAACTGGACCATGCAGAGCCAAACCAAGGACTACATTGCCAAGTCATGCAAGGTCTGGGCTCTTCTGGGATATTACGCTACATAGAGTGGTAACTCTTTACTGACGTTTCGGGACAACCTACCAATCCCATCTTCAGGAAAATACCAAGAAAGATCACACCATGACTGAAATTAACTGAAACAGTTTTCTTTTTCGGGAATTTGTCCACTGTCTGAATTTTTAGACAAGAACGACATTTCAAAAGCCTTCTCTGTTTCTGTTTTCAGGCAAAGAAGCATCTAATTTGGTGCACCCTTAGATTGTGCTATTCTCAATCAATGTACACCGTAGAAACAGTAACTTGTTAAGATATGCATCTGAGAACAGATCTAAGCCAAGGGTAGTAACAGGAAAATGGCTGTTGAAAAATTAAAAATTAACTACAATACTCAAAAATAAAATCTGGACCAATCCACAAATTAAAAACCATAAAAAGAGCCATGAACTCAGACTGGCCAGGTCACAGATGCAGCACAAAAATCCAGGACATGTATTTGAAATTCTTAACACCACTAAAACCATCTGTGGAGACAATC
>Ga0123354_10015838_pt1 | contig 11797 bp, 4 predicted proteins | sample TergutLab28metaG_2_FD_97872 | JGI IMG/M metagenome (GOLD analysis project Ga0123354, IMG submission 97872) | Labiotermes labralis P4 segment gut microbial communities from Petit-Saut dam, French Guiana - Lab288 P4 | ecosystem: Host-associated > Arthropoda: Insects > Digestive system > Gut ... | reverse complement strand
TCAGGACGGAATTCTCAAATTTATTTTTGGAATAAAACTCTACATGTTTCGGACAGTTCCTCTGTCCATCGTCAGGAGTTTTTCACTGTACACACAGCAATGGTATATGTCATACAGGTTTGCTGACAGCTTGTGAGCAAGCATTGTATATGATTCTGTTATACGTTAAAGTGTCTTGACGTGTGACTAATTCCATAGGCAGGGTCTACCTTGTCTTGTTTTGTTGCTCTATTCAAAGCTGTTGCCTAAAAGTCGATTAGCAGTTACTGAAAGTGGCCACAAGTGAAGGGGGAGCAATGAGGCAAGACGAATGTGTATCTAAAATTTTCCCTTTTAAAGTACTTCTTATAGAGTAAATATTGGTTTTTTTTATATACCTTCAGAGCATTATGAGGAGCTTATGTCGACGTCACCACAGCCAGTTAAAAGACCTTGTCAAGTTATTATTCAAAGCTAATTGTCACATCCACTCTAAATATATTTGTTACTTCCCTTTATTTCAAGTTTGTGTTTTTTGGGCTCAATGTCTCCCTGTCATTTTCGTTTTGGAATACAGAAATTTAATGAATATCAATTGCTATGATTTTTAATTTCCAATTTTGGATCTCGGCCCTTCACCATTTAATTCACTGACGTTTTATGACAGCCAACTAGACGCAACAATAATAATTTTATTAATAGTTTCAATCAACTTAACATGTTTCGGTCGATAATTTCGCCCATCCTCAGGAGCACTATACTGTTTTTACAGCTTGTGCTATAATGCACCGACGATGCTGCCTGCTGGGGACCAGGATGAGGTGGAACTGAGTCGGTGCTTTATACCACAAGCTGTAAACAGAGTATAGTGCTCCTGAGGATGGGCGAAATTATCGACCGAAACATGTTGAGCTGATGGAAACTATTAATAAAATTATTATTGTTGCATCTGTTTGGCTCTTTGTATTATTGTATCAGTGATGCACGTTCACACAAACATCAAATTCACTGATGTTTCTCGATTGTTAAAATATATATTTCTAAGAGAGGTACTGAATTACAGGGTTTGAGAAAGATTTACTGAGGAGCGTATTTTGACTAGGGAAAAGAAGTAGAGGAAAGTTGACAAATTAGGCGATAAATAAAGCCGTAACTTGTATTTTTCACTTCTTATTATCAGGGAATTTAAATGCAGGAGATTTGATGTGAAAGAGGGGTATAATGCTTATAGGAGGATCAGAAATTCGAGAGGAAAACCTCAAAGAAAGAGACAGCTAGGGGAGTATGATATAAAAGGGAGATGTTGAGAGAAATGTGACGTGGAGTGGATTAATTTGTCACCAGAGTGCAAGTAATGGTGGCGTTCATGCAGGCAGCAGTTAGTACACATTTGGCACAAAATCGAAAGAGGTTATGTAGATGACAGTTTTCTTGGGTACGACGTTATGTAGAGTGATATACAGGTTTTAATCTTTCGGCAGACCTCAGTGGCTCCATCTTCAGGTAGTCCAATCTTCTTGGGCTACTGTGAAGATGGAAGGAACAGGCTGCATCCATCAGTCTACATGGTGCATCTGACGCATGCAAAATTAGCCCAGTCTAGTGTTAATGACAATAAGATGTTTATTCATAATAAAAGAACAACAAACGTAATGTTACGTTTGGAAAGTTGTTTTGTTGTTTTTAAAAGAAGTTAGGTACCATTTTAAATGCTGTGCTGAAAATTGTCTTGACGGATAGCGACGCAAGGCGATACGGGACATCTTATCCGAGGATGGCGCTATTTTTTCATACGTCGTTCTGTATAACATGCCGGAAGTTTGAAGACTTCTTCGGCACGATATGAGGTCCTTAAGGTCTCGCATTTGAGCAAGTAACAGTTTCCGAATACAAGAACTTTACCATGTAGTTGGCCAGCTAATGCTGTTGCAACAAAGAGCTTTTTACACGTCTATTTAAGATATTGTCACCTAACGGTGGTGTCTGAATCAGGTTTACTGTAACACTAACAAATCAGGTGCAGGATTTGTTGTTAATTATGTTACTGCTGTGGTTTTACGACCACTCCAGACAGAAGGGATTACTCTATGGTTGTCCGCACAGTACAACCAATAAGATGTAACGTTTCACGATTTATTTATTTCTGTAAGACGCTCAACATGTTTCAGACGGGGTTTCCGTCCGTCATCAGGAGCTCAAAACTGCACATACGGTATTTGTCAGACCAATGCTGCTACCTGCTACTATCCTGGCTAGCAGCAGGTAGCAGTATTGGTCTGACAAATATCTGACGCTGTGTGTGCAGTTTAGAGCTCCTGATGATGGATGGAAAAGCCGTCTGAAACATGTAGATAGTCCTACAGGAATAAATAAATTGAGAAACGTCTCATCTTTTTGGTTGTACTCTGCGACTATATTAGTGATGCACCGATCTATGAATGTTAAATATATGATTGTGACTGGTTCAGTTTAAAGTCGTTTCTGTTATGATGGTGTTGCCTGAATGACATCACTTCGAAGGAACAGAATTATGTCATTTTAATTAAAACTACGTTAATCAATAGATGTCTCTGGCGATGTGTTTGATATAATGTTTATACCGGTAGTGTGAGCGCCACTTGAGGTACAAGGTGCCTTGTTATTTGGGGGTGAGACAGATGCATATTTAAAAGGGGCACAATTTCGAGAGTTTTTTTAATTTGCTGTATGGAGAGCAAATCCCAGCGTCAGAAATCGACCTAGTCTTTGCACCTACATGTGCTTCCAACGCAACGTGACGGTATTTTACGAACATCAGAACGCAGCTGTAAAGCTGCTGCACTACATCCGATGACGAGGCATCGTCCGTGTTTTGAATATCATCGTGCGGCTTTTATCTTATTCTGGGCAGTCAGTTTGTTAGTTACTTAACTGTTGATGATATATCCAGCGAATTTGGTGGCATTGGATAATTCTACTATCTTGACTTTTACAAATATTACGTTTTCTTTCGTAATTTACCAACTTATAATGTTATTTGAAAATAGAAAAACAGTTATGTCAGTACGAACACCAGTGGTTTTCCGTATTGGATGTTTTCTCCATAGACAATTTGCCGCGGTATATCAGTAACATTGTGTTGCTAGGTCACTTAATGAATTGTACGTAGTGTTTGTGGGTCATCAGTGGGGGGCGGAGGGGGGGGGTATGCACAGTTATACCAACATGCCGATTGAAAGAGCTTATATGCGTGTGATATCACAGGACACAAATGAACCTGCAGGCTTCTAGCTTTAATGCTGCACTTCCCTGCAGCCAAATTACAGAATATTGCATGACAAACGTAGATTTACATTTAGCTGCCATTTGGTGAATGAGGACTATCACTGGCACACCATGGCCTTCGTCAAAGGAACTGAAAACTTCCGCTTCCGTTTTATTTTGGTTCGAGACTGTCGCTTTGCGACAACAATGCGAGATCCGATTTCGACAGTTTGAAGGTAACAAACAAACAAACAAACAAACAAAACAAAAAAGTGATAATAAATAGAGTCTAACACAACTTTAAATAATTCTCATTTTAAATAATTTAGAGCAACAGGTTTCGGCTCTTACAAGCAATCTTCAGGCTGCATGTCAAGGAGTTTATACAAAACAATGCCACAAAATGGAATCCATTTTTTATTTTAGATATTTTTTTAATAATATTAAAAAATGTACGTCAGCACAACCACTTTATTTATCATCATCATCATCATAAACGTCAAGGATTGGACCCTTTGATCCTTTCCGTCTGCCGAGTTACAGCTGCTCGCGCCAACGCTTCTTCGGTCTTCCAATTGTTCTCCTTCCTTGTGGTCTGTAGTGGTATGATTTCAAAGGGATTCGATTTTGTGGCATTATTTGCAAGTGTGAAAGCCAGTTCTGTCTGTATTCATCTATCTTGTCTAGTATGCCTGTAATCCGTAGTTCGCGGCGTATGTAGTCATTTGTTTTGTGGTCATGAAAGGTGTAGTTTTTTGAATCAAAATGCCCAAACGCTCTTGTGCCCATTTACGCACTTGGCGGCACAGAAGCTGGGAGGCGCTGGTACTAAGTAACTCTTAAAGCTAATAAACTTGGACAGGTGTGTGGAGATTGGGGGGGGGGGAGGTTCTTGGAAATAACTGCTAACAAATTGAGAGCTCGTTATACCGTATATAAACTCCGCGGATATGAAGTGCTTGGAAGTTACTTTCCTCACGTGAGCTGCGATGCCCTTGGAACTCGGTGTCACGCGAACACCGTATCTGATTTCATCGAACGATTTTCTTCGCTATGTACATAAAATTGGCCCAAGAAAACATGTTATTATTACAATGATCCAAACACAGAGTGGTCAGTTAATATTTACCTGCTACGAAAATACATTTCTTTGAAATATTTTCTTGGTTTTTAGTATATGTGATGTGACCTATTACCAGTAAACAGGAGTCATCTATAAACAGCTTGTCGCTTCCAGCATAGAGAATTTGGAACGATATTATTTTGCTGTAAGATAAGGGATGGAAAGAACTAAATGTTTCGATTACTCAACTCTAATTCTTGCAATAATACCAACCAGATGCACTAATTTCTCAAATTTATTTTTGGAATAAAACTCTACATGTTTCAGACAGTTCCCCTGTCCAGCACCAGGAGTTTTTCGCTGTACACACAGCAATGGTATATGTCATACTGAAATTTCACAAACGGGTAAAATTACTAGTGTATACACGTGTACATTGTAGTTAAAATTGTAGAACACGTTGTAGATAAAATTCTCTGCTCGCAAGCTGTCGGCAAACCTGGTATGTAAACATAGAATTATACCATATCGACAGAACATATCGCATTTTCTGGAATATTTCACTATTTTAACTTTTTATGTAACATGGAATTTTATCTACAACGTGTTCTACAATTTTAACTACAATGTACACGTATGTACACCTGTAATTTTACCCATTTGTGAAATTTCAGTACGACATATACCATTGCTGTACGTACAGTGAAAAACTCCTGGTGATGGACAGGGGAACTGTCCGAAACATGTAGAGTTCTATTACAAAAATAAATTTGAAGAATTAGTGCATCTAGTTGGATTTATTATAAGAATTTATCAGGATACACGGTCACCTGAACGTCATATTCAGCTCTCATTGTAGTTTGCATCCTCAGGCAAGCGTTTTTAAGCTGTCTTTGATTGTACCGTGTTATCCCTTCCGATTTATTAAGAACGCTGAAAATTTGATTACTGTAAAGTATTTTTAACACCCTACATGGAAGGACATCGCCCTGCAAGGCTAATATTCATAAAATTAGTTCATATCCTCTCCTACGCATACGCATTTAACTCTACGGTTTCATCATATTTATCAGCGACCTTAGTCACCGCCGGGCTTTAAACGGTTAATTTATGACGTCAACGACCCGCATTTATTATACAGCGTTTCTGCGACGCAAATTCGCAACACATTATATATCATCGGCCTAGGGCGGAAGAGCCATATGAGTCAGTGGGGACCTCTAACGTGGATGTAAAATCATTAAAGAGAAGAAGCGATGAAAGTGCGGGCACCTAAAATCAAGCACGCTGCACTTTACGAACATCAAACTTGCTGAAAGTTATTACAGGGCTTTGCCAAATGAGTGCTGAAAAATTTTTTTTCGATACGGCGCTCTGAACGTGACGCTAAATTGGACCATGAATTTATGCTGTAAAATTGCCTGTTGCCGCAGAATGAGTTATTAATATGGATTTGTTTTAAGTTCTTTGGTTAGAGTTTTAATACAGCTTTGTGCAGGCGCACATTAACTGGTAGGAGTTGGAAGCCGCTTGCGTGGTAACGAGTTTGTAAATAATGCAAAGAAGTAACAACGTGGCAACGGAAGGAACAAAGCTAGCTAGCTGCCGTTCTTGTCTACAGTGAACGTCTTGAGCCGCCTCGTTTTTGAGGTTTGTAGATCACACACTATATACATATATATAAGCACGCACGCACAAACACACGCACACTCGGTAGGACTCCTCTCAACGAGTGATCAGGTCGTCGGTGAGGCTGCTACCTACACAACACACATCAACAAGAGACGAACATTCGTATTGAAAGCGGGATTCGAACCCGTAATCCCAGCAATTGAGCGGCGGCAGACCCACGCCTTAGACCGAGAGGCCACTGGGATAGGCTTTTAAATTTATGGTAGGCCTACCCTAAAGCATTCAGAACCATAAGTTGCACAAAGTGCGACGTTGCCTCTGTGTGTGTGTGTGTGGGGCATTCAATTTCTGTACGTCGCACCGAAGCCTGCACTGACTGGTCAATCAAAAAAATAGCAGTGACTGCTGTTGTGACTAATTTGTGTGTTGGTACACACAGTTAATCACAACCCACATTAAACAGATACATTTGAACACATCCTTCTGGGGATTTGAGAGAGTTAGTAACACAGACCTGAACTGCTCAGTCCTTTACACTTTTGTGGTTGCGCCTTACAACCCAAGAAAATATTCCCTGTAGAGTGAAATAATTAGAATACCGAGCTACAACGTGTGGAGAACGCAGGAGTATGGGTACCAAACGATCTGGGTATCGGCCGGCAGCAGCGTCGAGGCGAAGCGACGCGACTGAATAATCGGTGCAAGGGATTAACCGAGTTTTAAAGTTTAGAGTAACGTACGTTCCAGCCTGCTGTGTTGTGACGTAACGAGACTTGAAAAGTGTCCCCATCTGCACATACAAGTGACCAGCGTGTGCTTAGTCCGTGTAGCTTTGTAGGCTGCACTCAGATCCCATGTAAATTTACACAGTGGATTCCTCAGTGTTGTGGAAGGATAACGGGCGAAAGATACACCCTGTAGGATGGGCTTGTTGAACAGGAATGGTGAGGGAGCCATCTTCCGCTGATAGTTGCCCCTCGCAAAATTTGAAGGCAATATGGCTCGCTGGAAACATTGAATTTTATGATTTCCATTCCTACCCTTTTGAGACAGTGCCTTTTGAATTCTGGAAGCTGTTAGTAATGTCACCTTCCACCCAACAACACAATTTGCTGCTCGCCAAAATTTATAAGCAGCAGTCTGTGTGAGTCTTGTGTCTTTGCTTATTTACGGACGCTTCTTATTAGCATGAAGGGAAAGGAAGGGGGGGGGGGAAACGTTGTGGAAGGGAAAGAAACTAATATAGGGGTAGAGCAAGTAAAGGAGAGATAGAGAAATGTATGAGTTTCAAACATGGAACGAGATAACGCTCTATTAAAAAATTAGTAACACCAATAAATGCACAATTATACAGTCTGTACGTTCTTTCTATTACTTACTTCCTACATGTTTCATCGTTGTCAACTTCAGGGAGCTTACACAAACATTTCATTAAAAACTTACATCAATAAATAGTGTGAAATAAACTTGCATTTTTTGTGACATCAAAACAAATCTTAGTAATTAACCAACTTAATGCACAAATTATTGTTTTATAATAAGATTATTATATGTCTCTACATGTTTCGAGCACTATGTGCTCATCATCAGGAGGTCAAACTGTATTATACAGCATCTGGTATCATCACACCTATAGGTGTGATGATACCAGATGCTGTATAATACAATCTTGGCCTCCTGATGATGAGCACAACAGTGCTCGAAACATGTAGACGCATATAATAATCTTATTATAAAACAAGAATTTGTGCATTAAGTTGGTTAATTACTAAGATTATACTGAGATGAACGTTCAGCAAAACATCAAAAAGACAAAACAAATGGGGAAATTTTGGTGTAGGCCCCCTCAATATGTATTGTATCATAACGTACGGAATGAAGAGTGTCAAAGAGATCATGAAATGTTGGTCGGCCCTTGCGTTGTTACAGTGATGGCACAGTGCTTGTGACAGTCGTATTACGAAGGAAGAGGAGAAGGCGATTGCGGATTACACGAAGATTCCTAGAGAAACTGAGGAAAATCGAGAAAACCAGGTTACGGTCACTGAGCTTCTGGTAAAGAGCTCAACCCGTCATCTATACACCGTGAAATTGTTGTGGCCTATATTTATAGGCATAGATGGGGGAGGTGCAAATACACTTAAGAAAATTTTTCTGCTGAGTTGAAGGGGGGGGGGGTGCAAATAAAAAACAATTTTTTCTAAATTTTTGTTTGGGTGGTGTGAAGTCAGCAAACAAATGAAGAACCTGCGTTAAAACGAATCTTCCCCATCTTGCTGATTTCATTTCTTCGTAAATTAAAGTTCGATGTACCCAAATTCGATTCCCCCCTCCCCCCCCTCCCCCCCGCCTTAAAGTTACACCTATGACTGTATTCGTCCCCTAAACTCCTTGACTTACTTCGAAGAAGGAAATCTTCAAAGAAGTAAATCGTACAAAAGTGGAAGCTGGATAGTGCAGTCAGTGTAGTGGTTAGGCTGCGGGTATGCCGGTCCTAGGTTAACATCCCGGCTTGAGCAAGCGTTTTTTCTCTTCACCAGACCGCCCACCATGTCTTCTGAACAAAGGGTACCATGGTTCTTTCACGTGGTGTAGAACGACCTGGTCATGACGCTAACTCACCTACATCTAGTGCTGAGGTGAAGAATGAGTGGAGCTACACCTCCGCTCCTAATATATGCTTTCATGGCGTGTAAAATTCTAAACTGAACCTTTACTTTTCTTTACTTTACTTCATCGTACAAGAATATGATATTTCATCTTGTTTTATTTGTACGTCTAACTTTGCTTCTAGCTGTGTGAGGGACATGTAGGATGTGTGAGTAAAGCACTGGTAGCCCTCAGGAAAGGCGTAGCTGTTTTAGGAGGCACGACGCGCAGCTTAGTTGTGACTGAATTAGACCCATATCTAAAATGTAATCTTGGATCATCTGGCGAAATATTTCACATATCTTTTCAGCAAAGAATTTCATTGTCTCTTGCAAATACACCCTCCGCCTTATCATACTGTAACCTGCTTGAATGTGTTCCATATTTTCATCTCACACACATTAAAATCCTCTTTGATATTGTCCACCCATCTATGTCTTGGTCTAGCTAGTAGTTTCTTCTCTGTAGTGTTACGATTGAAAGATTGTATGGGTACTGCGCGCTCTACCTTGTGCTCTTTTTCGATTTAATCATGTAACGGTATTAAACAAATTTTCCTAGGTTTTAACTTCAAAAGTATGCACTATTTGCACAGTCCGACTTAAATAATAAGGAGTTCTCCAGCGCTTTCTGTTATGCTCGTCTTGGAGCGGGAGGAATGCAATATAATTTTATATGGGACTGCGTCCTTAATATTGGAGTATGAAGACAAAAATGCCGGTTCACCTTGTAGTGTGGAGATTACCTGTAGAGTGGTTGTTTAGAGCATGCGACAACCAATGTTGAAAATTTATAAATCAACCCATTTTTAGGGTCTTTCGCGAAATTGCGAAAGGCGACTATTAGATTCGTCATTCCTGTCTGTCCGTCCGTCCGTATATAACAACTCGGCTGCCACTGGACGGATATTCATGAAATTTGACATTTTAGTGTTTTTCGAAAATCTGCCGAGTATATTCAAGTTTCAGTTAAACCAGATAAGAATAACGAGCACTTTGTATGAAGATCAATGTACTTTCTTGATCATTTCTCGCTCAATTCTTAGAATTAGAAATATTTCAGACAAATTTGCGGAGAAACTAACAACACACACCGTGTTTCCAAAAATGTTATTCACAAATCATAGCGTTTATGAGATAATGTGGAAAAATATTGTACAGCCGGACAGGCCGTGTATGACATACCACTGTGATCAAAAAGTACGGTGAATGCTGCTGCCGAGTGCGATCCAACGGAAAGGCAGATATCTTCAACACTGGAAGCGGCACGTCGAACCTTAGTAACAACTTGTGACAAGTTTCAACTTGTTCGGTGCAGTCATTCGGTTATGAGCTGCGGTTGAGAGAAAGTGTGCTTTAAATTGTGCTGTAATTCATGGATCACGACCAACGCATTAAAGTGAAATTTTGTTTCAAACTGCAAAAAAGTGCTAAAGAAACACACGAAATGTTAAAGTTAGTTTATGGTGATGCTGCAGTGACCATGAAGACGGTTTACAAGTGGTTCGAGCGATTTCGTGATGGTTGTGAAATGGTTGAAGACGAGGAGAGATCGGGACATCCTTCAGTATGAAAAACCCAAGAGAATGTTGAAAGAGTAAGCGAAATGATTCCATCAAACAGACGATTGACTATTAGGGAAATTTCTGAGGATCTGAACATCTCTTGTGGTTCCGTTCAAAACATTTTAACAACGGATTTGAACATGAGGCGGAGTGAGTGCAAAATTTGTTCGACGTGTTCCTCCATCATGACAACGCTCCGTGTCACACATCGCTTGTGGTACGGCAATTTCTGTCAAATAAAATTATTACGGCGTGTCATCATCCACCTTATTCACCGGATGTGGTGCCGTGTGACTTCTGACCTTTCCACAAAGTCAAAATGACCATGAAAGGTAAAGGTTTTAAATCGATTTAGGACATGGAGGCAGCCACGACAGCGCAACTAAAGTCACTCACGAAAGAGGACTCCCAGAACCGCTTCAGAAAGTGGCCAGGACGATGGGATAAGTGTGTTAGGGGCGAGGGGTAGTATTTTGAGGGGGATAAATGGCAATGTGTCTTTTACAGTAATATTTTTTTATTTAAACATTCATCGTATTTTTTTATCGCACCTCGTGGCACATGCGCTCTGCGTGCTGGTTAACTAAGGCTACAAATACACACTCAGAATATATTATACTTATTGCTTTTTCACTGCAAAAATTGTCGCACGAACGCGCCTCTATGTTACGTTATACGTACATTTCCTGTATTGTTACATTATTACATTGTTTAGTTTTGCATTGACTGGCTTTTCACTTAATCCTGTTTGAGTCCTTTTACTTCGCTTCGGGCAGTTCGTGAAGCAATCACCGCCCTAGAACGAAGAAGGTGGCTGGACATCTAAAGACCTGGGATTTCAAGGTAGTTGCGATTTGTAGAACGAATATCTCTCTGCTCCTCTCAAAATCACTCTTTCTCTCCTCTGACGTACTTCTTCCGTATACTCTCCTTTCTTTGCCCCATGGCACCAAATTTACTGAACAATCAAACAAGAAGTGGTTAGGATGACTGAAAGCAGGACAAAAACGCTTTCTGACACCCGAAACAAGTTTCGTATCGTCAGTTATTTTTAGCGAACGCTTTACAACTCGACGTGATTATAAAAGCGAAACATGACATGGGAGCTGTATAGCTGTATAAAAACTGTATAGCTATATAGCTGTGTAGCTGTATAAAAGCTGTATAGCTGTATAAAAGCTGTATAGCTATAACTTATAGCTGTATAAAAGCGAAACATGACATGGGAGCTGTATAGCTGTATAAAAACTGTATAGCTATATAGCTGTGTAACTGTATAAAATCTTTATAGCTGTATAAAAGCTGTATAGCTGTGTAGCTGTATAGCTGTATAAACGTTTTATAGCTGTATAAAATCTGTATAGCTGTATAGCTGTATAGCTGTGTAGCTGTATAAAAGCTGTATAGCTGTGTAGCTGTATAACTATAACTTATAGCTCTATAAAAGCGAAAACGACATGGGAGCTGTATAGCTGTATCTTATTAGTTGCTAGGGGGAACGAAAACATTTTGAATCTTAAGTGAGATACAGTCTTATCATTCCGAAGTAAAGGTAAAGCAGTCCCGTTACAGGCCTGGAGTGGCCCAGAGGATTCCAGAAAGTTAAGGTTCCCAGATTTAGTGACAACGGCACAGGATGGTGGTAAGGTTGTCAGCCTTACGCACCG
>Ga0123354_10015835_pt1 | contig 11798 bp, 5 predicted proteins | sample TergutLab28metaG_2_FD_97872 | JGI IMG/M metagenome (GOLD analysis project Ga0123354, IMG submission 97872) | Labiotermes labralis P4 segment gut microbial communities from Petit-Saut dam, French Guiana - Lab288 P4 | ecosystem: Host-associated > Arthropoda: Insects > Digestive system > Gut ... | reverse complement strand
GATGCAAGGAAAATGGGTTGTATAAATTGGCTGGCAGCTGGCCAGGATAGAGATCACTGGCGACATTTGCTTGAGGAGGCCAAGGCCCACCCAGTGCTGTAGAGCTGATGATGATGATGATGATGAAAGATCTGTAATTGTATGTTCGCATTATAATTCACTTTCGATTAAAATGTTCAGAATTATGTTTTTACCTGTTTTATATTTTTATCTTCTCATGAATTTTCTGTTCCATGGAGTTAATAAGCATGTGCACATTTTACTGCACTCTGCACCTTCCATCACTTTAAAGAAATTTGTCTTGCCTGTCTGTATGCGTTGTGTAAAAATGCACCAAATGTTTGGCAGACAAGAGGATATTACTATGTTCCAGGAGGCTGTCTGTCTCTTTCCGAATTGAAGCATATTTTCATTGTGTTACACCAGAACCTGTTAGTGTGTTTTAACTTTGTCATATGTGTTTGATGTCTGTAGGTGGTTTGCACAAGGCAGGCACTTTTTTATATTTGTTTTGACTTTCTAGTCCAGCAGAAATGCCTGATGTGAAGCTTTAATTTCAGACCCTTCAGATATCCATATATTATGACGTTTTAATAATTTGTGTTTTCATGTTAGGTGGATGAAGAATTATATCCTGAGTTCTATCGTAAGTCAACAGACCATGTGAAGGGATCAAATGTGGAGACACCAGAGCCATTCTGTATTGGTCACATCAAAACAATCTTTTTAAAATCCGCTGATAATGTCACAGCCTTTTCTGATATATGGATCCGTGTAAACAAGCTCTACCGTCCAGAAAACACACACAGAGGACCATCATTGAGTCAGCAGGTGGATCTAAACATGTGTTATTGGAGTGAGGAAGGCAAGTACTGTATTGCATTGCCTTGCACACCCTTGATTCTAGTATAGATTTCGAGAAATCAGCAATATGAACAAAATAATCTTATTTGTCAGGCTGGTTTGAGGTACGTTTGCACTCACAGAGTATTATACTGGCATTGTAGAGGCATTATTTGTCAGTTTTTTGTGACACGTGGTTCAGTAACACATACATATGTTGACCAAGCTTATGGATGGATTCTAGACTGAGCACATTCATTGTCAAGTAACACTGATAATGACATACTTTTACACATTATATATGTGTGAAGGTAAGTCAGTAAGTCACATATGATTGCAGTTCAACACTTGTGTGCCAGATGGGTTGGAGTTTGCAACAGTAGGTGGCTGCACACCCCAGGGTGGTTTCACATTGCAAATAGATTGCACATATTTAAGTGATGTGACTGAAGGAGTCAAAGTTAGTGACTGTGCTACAGGAGTGCACAGTCAAGAGATCAGCTTGTTGTAGTTTGTTTTTAGTGGGTGCAAGCACAATTGGCCAACAGTATTCATGAATATATGCATTCTGTGTATGGCACGAATTGTTTGTCACCTAAAGCTGTTTGCAGCTGGGTTCAAAAATATGCACATGGACATTCAAAACTGGAAGACACTGACATACAGTGTTGTTCAGTGAAAATCGGTAGATGCAGCTGTGAACCAGGTGGAAGCAGTGACTGGAGCCAACAGATGGGTAAGCACAGGAGATGTGGTGGACACTGTAGGATGTTCATATGTGTTAGCCTGCAGCAAAATGCATGAGGGACTGCACTTTTGAAAAGTTTGTGCTCGCTGGGCTCCTAGAGAACTGAATCTTGAGCACAATATGACCTCAACTGGCTTGCTTTAGAACACCTTTGTTACTAAGAGGCTGATGGACTAGACATAAAAGTAAAACGTTAAAGTGCACCCTTGTACAGGCACTGAGGCTCTGTACAGGCCGTACCACCCATAGAAGGAGTAGAGGTGTAGCTTTACTCTTTCTTGATCACGGCACTAGAAGGGGGTGAGGGGTCAGCGTCACGCCCCGGCTGCTCTTTACCCCCGGGAAAGACCCGCCACCCATTGTAAAGGAGGCTGGGTGGGCCCCACGGCCGGTCTGGACAGGTGCGGTAAATCTCACCCCCACCAGGATTCGATGACGGGCTAGACCTGCTCAACAGGATTGTTGTGTGTGCTGAATCATGGGTCCATCACTTCAATATATATCACAATGCTTATCCATGCAATGGAAATACTTTGGTTGACCTGTAACAAAATCTTTTAAATGTGTGCAATCAGCAGGCAAGGTTATGCTGACTAGTAATAAGAATCAAACAACTGACAACATACACTGTGGGTGAGAACATGCAGCAAACTTTAACACATGTCCAACGTGTTTTAGTCCAGCTTGGATATCATCAAGGAGTGCAGTGTAATACAATTGGAAGCGTCACACAGGAGAACAGTGCACACATGAATATGGTAGGTGTGTTGAATTAATACAAAAACATAGCTAAAAATATATGATAAATACAACATATCTTCTTATTTCAATAAAATACTTCTGTCAGTGTATTGTAAAAATGTTGTTAAAATGACCTGCTGCTGCTGCTACTGCTGAACATACATGCATGTGCATGTGTGTGAGTGCATGTGTAGTATGTTTGAGTGAGGGTGTCTGTGTTTTGTGAAGTGCAGTTTTGTGTAGTAAGTTATGTTGTTGTATATAATTAGGTATTTGGAAAATAGTTATGTTCTTAAAAAATAGGAACATTGTATGCAAACATCAAAGTATTTTTCTTGGTTAAAATAGAAACACATAATTAAACAAGCAGAGCACAGAGAAATGATTTAGGAAGTGAATGAAGCCTAACACATGTCCAGAGTTAATCTGGGCAGTTCTTAAAAAGATATATGGCTGATGTGAAAGCACCTGTAGCACCAGTATTACACTGCAGAGGAGGAATATGACGCCAACAAATAGGGGAATGTCCTAGTCATGAAAAGGGGTAATGAAAAAGATATTCTAGGGATGTGGAGGGGAGGAGGTTGTGGCTAGGGGTGAAGAGCAAATTTGAGACATTTGGAGGCCATTGAAAGAAAAGATTGTCTATAAACCTGGAGTTTTCAACAAGAGGTAATGGTAAATCTTAAGCAACACTCCTTTGAGAACCTCAAATCTGGATCTTTAGTTGAACTGCACAAGTGATATTCAGCTGTTTTTAAGGGGAGGTAGGTGAGTGGAGGTTTTAGAGGGAAGAGGTGTGACCAGGCTGAGCTTAGACTCTATTCATCCAAGTTCCAATTGTAAGGGCATTTTGTTATCTCATTGTTGGCTTTTCTGATGATGCAAGGTACGTAAGCGTGGACATTAGCTATGAACTCCACTCTGTCAAAGTTGAGGTGTTTCATCTCTGTAGAGTGTTTGGTCACCAGTGAATGCTGGCTATCCAGACTGGTGCCTCTAATGTACTCAGAGATTCTAGTGGAGATCTATGCCTGTTTGGCTGTTGTGTGTTGTGCCACTTGAGCAGAGTAGCTTGTATGCACCTGCTCCTTGAGATGAAACAACAGCTGTAGGTGACATAAGCAGACCAACTGCAGATTCTCTGTCACCAAGAGAGACAATTTTTTCCTGTCCTTTTTATTTCCAGCTTGTGGGAAGGTCTGTTAATCACCTCTTTTCATATCCTCCATCAGCAAGTCTTTTCTTCATTTGTAGTCATGATGACCCTTTGTGTTCCTAGAAAACCCTGTCATTACCCTGGGGAATGCTCCCCTGTTCATTGGTAACATGGTCTTCCTTTCCCCATTCTTCGTTTCACATGTCCTGCCCACTGCCAGTTCCATATAAGGGCCATCACTTGACCTCTGCAGATCCACTCACAATGAAACTGGCAGCTGTAATGCTTTGAAAAACATCAAGTAACCTTCCCTACACAGCTGAATCATGAAATCCAAACGTGAGCACTGATTGCCTTAACAAAATACTAAGGACAAGGAAATTGTATAGTTCATTACCAATAGAGAGTCATAATACTAGTTATATATCTCTTTGTCCACAGAATGTGTGTTGAACTTCAGCGAGGTGGTGGGCAAATGCTATATTGTGTTTAGTGAGAACTTGAATGTTTCATTGAACGAATGGACAAGCTATGGCCCCCACAGATTTTATTTCTCTCAGGCATACAGCAGTATAAAACAGACCTTTGAGGAACCGCCGGTGCATGCTATGAACCTTGGCAACCAAGGAAAGGTAAGATGCTACAAGAAAATGATGTGTAAAGTGAATTTTGTTTCCTTATAAGCAAGCATATTTAGAACACTACCAGCACTGAATCTGTGCGCAGTTGTCTGATACCATTTGCTCTTTCTGCAGTAAACTACTTATACACCTTTTGTGCATTTCCAACATGCTGTCTGAATCTGTTGAAAAAAAAAATAGAGAGAAGTCTTGATTTCCTTGGATGTTTTGTATTCCTGTTGTACATCTAATTTCAAAGTTCCCAGGTTAAAACTGTGGAGCTTTACCATCACTCCTCCATGGCTGCATGTTATTGTACACCCATGGCAACATATGTCAAGTGTCCGAAATTTGCTACAACTAGGGATCCCATTCAAACCAATTTTCCTGCGAAAGTCAGTTTGAGATGCCAGATGTGCTAGGGTTTACCAAGTCATAAAAATGTGATATTTCTGACCATGCATGTGAACTATTTGACTCTCTCATGGTGGAATAAAACATCTGTACTAGCAGGACAGCCATCAACCAGTCACTGACAGAAAGCAACAGGAGGGGAAGAGGAAGATGTATAGATTAGTCATTGCAGAAGCTCAGCTGATACTGTGAAGGTTGAATGGATATTTAATGAAAAAAGCAAGTGATCTGAGTTTGAGTAACACTCATAATTTTTGTCTGAATTATTTTGTTGTTATAATATTAATAAATTATTCTGCTTTTTCCGTTGCACGAGAGGTTAAAATAATTGCCTTCTACCCCCCACCCACACACACACACACACACACTTCCTGAATGTATTTGTATGTCCTGGTTTTTGAATTTTCAAAGATGGGATCTCTGTGTAAGACTAACCTCAAGTGCTGTAACAATACAGCTCTTGTAATTTCAAGCATTTCCAATTTCCTTGTACTTGTTGTGTATGTGGCTTTTCTCTGCCTTCTAGTCATTACATTTATTTATACCAGATATTTATTGGTCAGTACTGTCTGGACCCTTGTGTCAGGACACTTTCAGTGAAGTTGCTTTGTCTCAGTGTTACATTCAGTTCACATTTGATTCCACACTGACACCAGCCTGATAAGTGTTATACTTCAAGAAAGGAAATCTGTAATGTGCAGTGTTTTGCAAATAAAGTTGATTGTCAACAGTCGCATTTTAACACCCTTTGGTCGGAATGCCAGTGAAAGGAAGGTACAGTAAAGTAACATATATCTTCTTCAATTACACATCTAGCTTCACCAATGCTGAACATATATAACTTTTGAAACTTATACTGTACTTAAGTAATATAGGTTTATGAGTGTTTGTGTGCACACAGCATGTGCAAAACAAAAAGAAAAGAAAACTTACACCAGTACCAGGACTTGAACTAGCCTTTTGTGATCTCTGAAGTGTGCTAGTGTTGTGCCTGGTCCACATGGCTATGAGTGTATATGGATGTGAATTATTTATCTCTGCTTTGTTTGCAACACCTATTGATGCATCTTTCGAAAGTTTATTAAGTTATTCTGAGATTGCCTTATAATATTGGCAGACATATTTGTGTGTTTGGTTAATAGATTTCTGGTGTCTGTAAATGTACGCTACACTAAACGCAGAGAACACCCCCACATGGACGAATTCAGGGAAATTAGGAATGAGTTCACTGAGGATGTCGGCCTTACGCTTACGTCACTTACAGTTTGGGTGTCAGAAAATTGTAGGCACTTGATTTTTGTCAGATTGCACATAACACAGTGACAGCTGTACCTTTCACTTGTCATATTTGTTTTTTTATTTTGTTGCTTATATTAATTTCACCCCTCCTCCACAAAGATACCTAAAAATGGATCTTCTTTTTCTTCTTCTTCTTCGGTGGCGCTACAGCCTGAGGTGGGCCTTGGCCTCCTTTACAATACGCCTCCAAGCCTCTCGATCCCTTCCTCTCTCTCTCCATTCATTTATTCCCATCTTTATCAGGTCCGTGGACACGTCATCCTGCCATCTCATTTTTGGGCTTCCTCTTCGTCTTGTTGCATACAGCTTTCCGTACAACATCTTTTTTTTTGGAATCGCGGTGTCTTGCATTCTTTCTATGTTACCAAGCCATCATCGGCTATCTCCATCATCTTCCCTGGCTGCAGCATGGTCTGAATATTCCACGTGCCAAATGTCAAATCCATAGTCCTTTGTCGTCGTCGGGTATTCATTACATTCCGAGGCTTATTGTAAGGTTTCGTAACAATTAGTTTTTTAGGGGTGAGGTTGTTAGCCTTACGCCAAACCCCCAACCTGGAGGACCAGAGTATCCCCTTTCATCTGGGCCATCACCTTCTACCTGTCCAGCAAGGGTGGCCCTACCAGTAGCTAATGTTACCGCTGGCGTAGCTCTTAGGATCATTTGGCCATGCAAGCCCTCTCACCCGGCGGTAGCCTTAGACAAGGTAGAGATACCATGGAGAGGGTAAAAATGGATCTGTGTTGAGTAATTATCAACAGACCTTCCCCATCTTTATAACTAAATTTACTTACCTACTTCATTTATTTTGGAATTACAGTAGAGTCCCTTGCCACTGTGGTGTTAGGAGTATCTTTTCTGCTCCTGATAATGATGTGTACACAACACTGGTGAAATGATCAATGACAGGAGAGAAGTAACATACACTGAGAGAAACTTTGTGTAGTGCCACATTCATAAAAAGTCCCACATCAACCTTGGACTGAAATCGGGCCTAAGTGGTGAGAAGTCACTTTCTGTGTCATGGCCACATGATGAAGTTATGAGCAATGCTGTTCGTGACGTGGTTAGTGATTGTTAATATGTGCAGTATCACTGAAGTTAAAAATTTAACTTTGTTTTAGGGAAAGGGGAAAGGGAAAGGCAAGAAATCTGAAGTGGAAGAGAAAAAGAAAACTGAGGTCAAAATAGTGGATTGGCCCCAAAATCATACAAGGCTACGGTCTCTGGATGTGTTTGCTGGATGTGGGGGTATGTCATGTTAATAGACTTGTATGTGTGTTAGTATCGACTTGCATATGTCTATAAGTAAGTGTAAGATTGTTGATAAGTACAGTATAGAATTATGCTGAACAGATGATTTGCACAGTGTATCATTTTGGTTACAATTACAGGATAACTTTCAAGTGTGTCTGTTTTGACCCAAACTAAAAATCTTAAGAAGTCTTTGTCATTGTATGTAGATACACTTTAGATCTATCACTTTCATCAGAATGAATTTTGATGAAAGTTAATATTAGCAGCTGTTACTAGAATATTATTGAGCTTCAATTTTGATCTATATTTTTTAATTTTTATCATCACTTTGACATGAATTTGAAAGTGTCTGCCCTGTACTTTTAGAATTTGATGAGATTTGACGTATGAGTTTATTAATAAATGTATAAGGGCATAATTACAATTTTGAACATTATATGTTAGTCACAGCTGCTGCTTGACTGGAAAGCTAAAATACATATTAAAAATATTTCTTTCCCATGTTGTGTGTTTTCTTCTGGGTTATTCCCCGGCGTCTGAATTTTGTATGCTGATTCGGAGTTTTTTTTTTTGAATACTCGATTCTGTCTTGCAGTTTCCTCCCCATAGAGGTGAGTTATTCTTGATTTGAAACTTTCGCCATGTTCTGAATGTTGTATGCTTTTTTCTGGGTAATTCCCCAGCTTCTGAATTATATATAATTATAATTCTGCATATAAAATTCAGACGCCAGGGAATTACCCAGAAGAAAGCATACAACATTCAGAACAGGGTGAAAGTTTGAAATCAAGAATCTCTTTCCCACTTCACTGATGTGAAAAATGTCTTACAAGGAATTCATAGAACTTGATGGCATAAAACAGTGTTTAGTTGTAACTCTTTTTTTCAGGTTTATCAGAAGGATTACATCAGTCTGGCATATCTGAGAGCTGCTGGGCTATTGAAAAGGATGAAGCAGCAGCCCATGCTTTCCGTCTCAACAACCCAGACTGTACTGTGTTTACAGATGACTGCAATTTGCTGCTCAAGTTAGCTATGAATGTATGTCTGTATTTTGTATGAGATAAGATGACAAAACAATGTAAATCGGGATATTTTGTCCTCCCAAACCCTACCTAGAAAACTAAAGATTGAAATACAGTGAAAGTTTATTTAAATAGAAGTATAGGTTATGTTGCACATTAATGCTGCTGTTATTATTATACAATATGTATGTCTCTTGTCACAGGCATTTCTTCCTGGTACTTCTCTTGAACCAGCGGTGATCCCCACCGCTCACGCTTCAAGATTCACATTGCAGTACTTTCCGTATTATGTGTGATGTTCCAAGTATAGCTGTCTTGTAGTGAATCTATCAAGTGTTTTCCTGGTACAGCTTCCAAATTTTTCTTTAAACTTCTCGTTACTATTCCAGTGGCTCCAATTATTACTGGTACAATCGTACATTTCAGGTTCCACATTCGTTGTATCTCTATACACGCAAACTCTTGTATTTTAACTTCTTTTCCGCTTCCTTTTGCACAACATTTCTGTCTGTGGGTATTGCCACATCTATCGGTGTGCATGTTTTCTCTTTTTTGTTTTTAATTATTATTATTATCATCATCATCATTATTGTTATGTTTATTATTTGTAACAATAACAGTGGGTGTTCTTTAAAATGTGTTTTCACCTGAGTAGGTCACTTTCAGGCTTTCCTCTAATGTGAGGAGGTTGTGTTTTGTGTACCATACTTACATGGTAGTTGTATGTGTATAGTGGGCATGTACTGGATTGTGTTGCCTGTTTGGTGGGTTGTAGGTTTTTATGCTTTGTTTTAAAATTGTATGAATATTGTGTCAAAAATCAGGTTTTTGGTAATGGTGTTAAAAGGAAGGTTTGTCTGCTGAAGTTGTCTATGTAGAATTTTTCCATGTTCATATGTTTCCCTTTGTGATATGTCTTATGTCCATTGTCTTTTCTGTCCTAGTGTGTGTTTAACTTCTGTTGTTGCATCACCATGCTAGTTGAAGTGTCTCTGTCAGAATTTTCCATAAAGGTGAAAGTTTAGTTCCTCTTAGTGTGCTGCATGCATTCAGGGGTAGTAGCAGGGATTAAAGGATAGTTGCACTAGTTCTTAACCTTGCACTAATTGGAGATGGGCTGTCAACTTCATGTTCTAGCAGCTGTACCCCCTGGGAAAGAACCCAGGTGCTTTTTGAATAAGAGGATGTATGGGCCCAAGATCCAGGCTGAGATTCAAACCCCAGTTTGTCAGCCCATATGCTAGTCATTAGACTGACTACAATATCCCAGCTCCTTTAGGGATCTGTAGTAAAATTAAACTGGCAGAAGGGAATGCTAATGTTGGGGCTTTGTGTGGCCTGGGTGGCTTCTGCCACAAGCATTTTTGTTTGTCCCTTCCAAATTGTGAAGTGAAGTAAAACCATTTCTGTAAAGGAGTTTGCTGCTACCAGTTTGTTATGTTGTCACACAGGTTCAAAGTCCGTTTCATGATTTGTTATTTAACAGTTATTGTTGCAGCACCTTTCCATCAGGCTATCCATAACTCTGGCTGTCTCTCTCTATCTCTCTCTCCACCCTCCCCTTCCCTCTCAGTTATGTAAACAGCTTTGTCACATTTTCCCTCACCGCCTATTACAAAACGTTATGTGGTGGTGCTCTCAGCTGACCCATCATGGTTACAGATGGCATGCTGCTGGGGTGTTTAAGAATTTAGCTTTTGTGCTCTCCTTCCTTGGAGAAGAAATTATAGACCTATTTTTCATCTGGCAGGCAAGACACCATTGGGTCCTAGTATGGCAGCTTGCTGTTATTTCTCTAACTGGTGTTGGCACTGAAGGGAGGGGAACACTTAGATAACTGAAACTACAGCACATGTGGAGGTTGGCACAGCATAATTGTGTGTGCAGGTGATGGGGTGAGCTTCGTGGAAGAAGAGGCATGCATAGGGATATTTCAACCCCCTTTCCTCATTCTTGTTTTCAGATCTCTTCTTTCTCATGGGAATAAATAAAGGCACTGTCTGTGCTAGTGACTGAATGGATATTAACAGTGCAGAATTCAAGAATTGTTGTCACATGGTGCATGTGCACTAGCAAACACTTCGTTCATAGAAAACGATGTCGCTAGTTACAATAAGATATATGAAAAAAAATAAAATAAAATAAATCCCATTCTCTTCTGGATGCAGTGTTTATGCTTCATAAATGTAAATCTGATTGTATTGAGTACTGGAGCCATAATGATGGTTTTTTTAACACCTGTACCAGCTCCTGTTTCAATGGACTTTTACCATGTTTAGGCTTTACCAAGCTCATTTAGTTGGATTGAGATCACAATTCTGTGGCCCATATGTTTGGTTATATTCAGAATGTGGCCAGTCCATTAGTTGGTTACTGATGTCTGGGACAGCCTGTCACTCCCAGCTTCAAGTTCAAACAGTCGAAGAAACGCGTTGAGTGGAAAATATCTGTTTCAAAATCTTAAGAACATGAACTTCTGAAGTTGGACAGCATTTCATTCAAAAATTTAATATTCTTATGGGAGTTATGGTGAGATTACAAAAATTTAACTTTATATATGAAAAAGCTTTGTGTCTGGGAATTTGTTATTCATGAAGCTGTAAGAGATGCATTGTTGTAACTTGGCTGTATGTAGTATGGAGTGACAGGGAAAGATATTTTCAATAGCCAAAATGTGATAGAAAGTGGTGATAGTAGAAAGACCCCTGAAAATGGAGGTGTAGACATACTTGAAAATGTAGTTGAAAGATGTTGGCTGAAATAAGAGTAACAGAGTTGTATTTAACTATTTTCTTGTATATGTCTGTGAAAACAATCATACACCAATTGTGAAAAGTATAGTGAACATGGGATGTTTGTTTTATTGTCAGGGAGAGAAAACCAATGATAAGGGCCAGTTATTACCTTGTAAAGGTGAAGTTGAACTGTTGTGTGGTGGTCCTCCATGTCAAGGATTCAGTGGAATGAACAGGTTTAACTCACGCCAGTATTCCCTCTTCAAGGTATGTAACACTTTGCATTTTCGCAGCTGAGTGAGTAGTGGCCAGTGATGCCTCTTACACTGACTTATTCTGTGGTTTTCCTTACATATAAAAATCAAGAAAAAGCAAGTAGGAATGGAATTAATACACTTGAACTGGCAACTTTACTGTACCACAAGGCTGGCCATGTATGTTTAATGTAACATGGTGGTGCTTTGGCATAACTATTGTTGCTATGGAAAAGAAATAATTAACAAATGTTAATGAGTATGTGTGTGTATTCTTTTCTTAGTTATTTGGCATTCAAATCACATCTTTAATACACTGTATTATATTGTCATTTGGGACCTGTCTGGCTGTACCATATTCTTCCACATTATCTCATACAGGCATGATTAAAAATATATATATATATATATATTGACCATAAAATGTATTTATCTCAGTAATTAACCAACTTGATGCACAAAATTTTTTTGCTTTACAATAAGTTATTTCATGCCTCTACATGTTTCGAGCACATGTGCTCATAATCAGGAGGTCAAAATTGCATTAAACAGCCTCTGGTATCATCATACTGAAACAATTGAGTGGTCTAAAATTACTAAAATACAATTCTATAAATATGAGCAAATAGTAGGAAAATTTATGTGTGAATTTTTTGGGTGTGATTACTGTGTATTACTTACTATAAACATGTTATGTCATGT
>Ga0123354_10015834_pt1 | contig 11799 bp, 4 predicted proteins | sample TergutLab28metaG_2_FD_97872 | JGI IMG/M metagenome (GOLD analysis project Ga0123354, IMG submission 97872) | Labiotermes labralis P4 segment gut microbial communities from Petit-Saut dam, French Guiana - Lab288 P4 | ecosystem: Host-associated > Arthropoda: Insects > Digestive system > Gut ... | reverse complement strand
TCAAGAAAGACACAAACAACGCATCGAATAATTAACGCTTTACATTCCATAATAAATAAACTAGAGTTTCGAGGGGGTATTGGCCTTAAAATAAGACTTTTTTTACTACACACAAAAAGTTTCAGAAATGTGATTTGAGCAAAAGAATTAATTGTTTCTAGGTTCTCATAGGGAAGTTTGGAATTCACCACCCCGCTTAGAATTAATATATTCAACAATGAATTGCATTGGAATTATCTTCGGAATGTATCAAAAAATATATTCACAATCAGCATTAACGCAATACATATGCACCGTTCAAACATAATATTTTCTAATGAAATATGTGTTCAAAATATTTGTTTCCGTGGTTACATTTTTAATAGATCTCTACTTGGAAGTAATTTCTTTGAATTAGATTGGCTGACATTGAACACGGCGGAAAGACACATAATCGAAAAACATTTCAAAATTGCGTAAAACTCAGGTAACATATTCAACTGAAACTAACATATAATCTACAATAATGCACTGTGTCACGCCCCAGAAAGCAATAACGTTAATGGCCGGAAGAAAACCTAAAATTCCGAAAGAATTTACCTTTAATTTTGGGAGATAGGAAGGTAGCAATTTAAACGATTTACAAAAATTACGCACTGAATAATGAAAAATTATATGTGTAGAGCTTTCTTATATTCTTCTCTATAAATTTCACTTTTTCTCAATTTTTGTGTCCATACGTCGGTATAAACTGAAAATATAATATAATTAAAAAACAAAATTAACACCTGTTCATTTTTACACTGTGTTATGATAATAGATCTTCGCAGTTAGAAATTTTCTTACTCAAAAAATTAAGTATTTTTCAAATTTTTTCCAACAAATTACTATAAAATTATAATTGTGTCCTGATTTCCTCTTTACAGTCGTTTAAACAAATATTTTTGGAACACGGTGCATTGTGTAAACTAAAGAAATGATGAAATGTCATTCACTGTACAGCCAGAAACACAAACAAAAACATTTAAATATCCACCAAAACAAAACACATAAATCTGCTGTACAAAAGAATGGCAGGTAATGAGATTTGCTAATATTTTTCTATCCAGTCGCCATATTAATATAACTTAATAAGGATTCATTGACTGACTGTTTCGACGCAGTTGCACTGTGTACAGGCAAGTGTTTATCCTCTTCCTGCCGTAACAGAAGTGGCAAGTTTAACGTCGAACTGCATATTAACAGTTCGACTCCCACACCAAGGCTCCATCCACCAAACTATAATAGTTCCTTACCAATCCATGGGGCAAATAGTTTTCTATTTCATATTCAGCAAGTAATGGCATTTCATTTAGTATTATTCTACATTTTTGTTCACCACATTTTTAATATATAAACGTAACATGTACGTATCGTTATTAGAAGTATAACTCACTTTGATACATAGTTACATACGTTTCGGTTTGACCAACTGCCTTCATCTACGTAGTTTGAAATTGATTTTTAAGCGAACAGTGCTAGGAAGGTTAGCTGCGAACCCCCTGACATGGTGGATATTCTTCTATTGCTACTGCATTCACAAAATGGCGCTAAGAGACTTTTAAATTAGAACGTTTCTCTGTCCATCCTCCCGTCCTTCTCTCCGTTCCTGGCAAAAAATCGTCTCCCAACGAAAGAATATTCATAAAACTGTATGTAGCAGTATTCTTTGAAAAGCTTTCTAGAATGTTACATTTTCATTAAATATAAAAACCAAAGCAGATATTTCATATAAAAATATATTACTTTTATTTTATTTCCCTCGGCTCTACTGAGAATGAGAATTTTTCAGTTATATTCATAGAGAATTTAAAGATATGTAAATAAATTTCAATAAATGATTTTCATAAAATGTTGATGTTTATGAGATTATGTTCAATAACAATTTATGACAACTCAGACCACAGATAACGATATGGCCCATGCGCAGTTCTTACTGACGAAATAAAGGCCGTAATTACGTGTTCATTATATGTAATATTTATTTATTTTCCACTGCAAAAATCGTAGCTCGAACGGTACTACGTGTTACCTTATACGTAGTTTGCCTGAATTTGTGTATTATGTGTTTTGTAGGAAGCAACATATGTAACGTGAGAAATGCTCCTTCATAGGATTCCTACATGCTGTGTGCGTCTCTTTATATTCCTATTTTTTTCTGAGAATTTGTGCGTCTAATTTATGTGTTCAATTGTGTGTGTGTAATAAGGTGTCGAATTTATTTATCAACATATGAGTGTATAAATTTATATATCTAATTATTATTTCTAATAGTATATGTCAAAATTTGTGTTAATATGAAACTCTGTATGCTTAATTGTGTGTGTCCAGTTGTGTGCCTCTACTTATTTTCTAATTTATGATCCAAAATATGACAATAATTGTATTTAAAATTGTGTATATGTAATTTTTTGTATCTATTTGTTTGTGAGTTTGAATATTTGTATATCGGTCTCTATGTGTCCAAAAATTGTGTATCTCATTTTATGGTCTAAACACATATATCTATTTTTGCCTTAAAGTAATTAAAATGAGGCTTAATCTATATAAGATAGACTGCAGAAGAAAATCAAATTTGTTCTATTCTTTTGAGAAAATTGTATATTTTCCTGCATATCTAAATTTAAATACAAATATTTATTCCAAAAGCAAATGTAAACTTTTTCTTACCTTTTACTATTTCATTACAAGTTTTTTCTCATATGAAAACAAGTTATGTTCAATGAAACTAACAAAGTGGTATATGAAATACATGTATATAAACATGACGCATTTTTATATTATGTTATCTATGAAAAAACACACTTAAAATTGTGATGCATTCTTATAAATATATAAAAACGCCTTTCGTCAAGTTAAATTGCAATTTATTTCTGTTCCGCATTTTGTGTAGCGGTATTTTGGACACTGTTGTAGTTGTTAGATTTGAGGTTTCAGGTACTCATTTTGAGGAATGTTATGTAATTACAGTGTTGTGTTATATGACGTAGCTCACGTACTTAAGTTGGGCAGAATTGCGTACAAGACGTAAATGCTGCCCTTAATTTCAGAGAAGCAGGAAAATCTTCGTTTAGTAATTTCGAATACAGGCCGTCGGAAATGAAACATTAATCAACATAACGATAAGTTCTATTGTGAAATAAAGTGTTTTTTGTGTAAAAAAGAGAAATATTTAAGAAAAAACCAACACAACTGTTCTTGTTTTGTACACGTCAGGAAACAATTTCAAACACACTATACTCAAACGTGCAGTTCTATCGACTAACAAGTGTAGTCGAAACTCTATCAATCGCAATCGATATAGCAAGAATTATTCACAGTTCCACAGAAAATATTAAAAATATGCTGCTGCATCTTGGATATTTGAGAAAACACGGTACACACCAGCTGCGTGTCATGATGTAGTAGGTATTGGTGGAGGAATAAATGGAATTATTGAAAAATATATTCCAATACAACCTAATATTATAACATATTCCTTTAAAAATTACGATCTAACTAAATTACATACCCGTAATTTCACCGATTCTAAACCTTCTGAATTAGGTATAAAAACATGAGTCAAGTTCGTCCGTCGCAAAAGACCATTAGTAAATTCATGTCCAAGCCTAATATAGAACTCACAACTGTTCCATTGGAATACCTGATATTAAAATACTTCGTAGTTAAATTCCGTTAACCGTCATATAAAACAGCTTTCATAGGTCATCTGCTGAGGTTGTTACTGATCTTTCCTGGAAACAAGTCAGTGTCCTTGGCGAAATGTCCCTGTGCAAAAATAACCCAACAGTGCAGTAGGGTGATATCATACACTTCAGTTCAACGGGCTGAACTCTGTTATGGGAACCAAGTGTATAAACCGAATTTCATTCATGTGCCTACTTCATAATTATTTGTTGGTCTGCTAAATCCTTTGTGCATTATATCATGTACTTGGCTTACGATAATGTAGTTATATAGTCGGAGTTTTGAGAAATAATCAAATATGGCCGTTTATTGAAAACGTTGAGTATCCTTTTGCTCCACCAATATCAAACCGAGCTTCAGAATTCCAGAGATTTGCGAATTCGTCTTTCGGTCTAAAATTAGACATTAAATTTGTGCAATAAAACTCTCGATATCCCCATCCGGTGTTAATATAATGTAACTGCCATCTGTATCTATAAAGTCTGATTTTTCGGGTACGCTAATATTACAATCAACAGGAATAACGACAGGCCAGTTGGAAGTTCGATGAATCTCAGCAATCTGTTCCTGTTACACATCTCGGTAGGAGGCTGGCGATTATATTATCAGAGGACGATCAGGTGAGAGATATCTTTGGCTGATTTGTGTCGGACATCGCACCAAATGTACCTCCTGTACTGTATGGGAAATAGGGGGCAGCATTGCTCCATTCATAATTGCTCTGATGAGTAATATCTCAAACAGAATGCACTCAAAATTTAAATTCTGTAAAATACACAACACACATTCTTTTCCTCAATACCGAGAATTCATCTATATATTAAATGAAGACTTTTCCTTTCCCAGAAACCGTGAATATTACGGTAGCCTTGAGCTTATAGCACGATATTTATTCCTTTTCTATATCAATGGGTTTTTATTTTAATATTTATAATGTTCGAAGTTCTTTTTTCAAAATATAAGAAACACTAAGAATCTAATTTATAGAGGAAATATGCTGACTAGGTTTAAGTTGGGAAATTCTGCTAGTTGTGTTCATTTCAATTCTGTTGTTTTCGTATCAAAATTGAAATCCCATTTAACCACAGATTTGATATATAATTACAGAATCCGAAGTTCTGTAACATATAATTTTCTGAACCTAATAAATATTATGTCTCCAAATTTGTCTACTTCTTTAGTTCCGAATAAAAAGTCGTTTTCCTCCAGACGGATCATGTCATATGTCCTCCTTGCGGAGGAAAAGGAATTCTTGAAGTGACGGAAATCGCATGACCAGGACCAATCCTGAAACCCACTGTGGATTTTCGGAATCGTAGCTCCTTAATGAAGCAGAGGAACATACGTCAGAGCTTCTAGAGAGGACAACGAGGTTTTGAAATTGAATGAGGGGCTTCAAATGTCTCGAGCTGGCATCATGCTGTCTGCAGACAGTGAGTGTAACGAACAGCGAGCGGCAGAAGCTGGACAACAAATGTGAAGATAATTGCTATCTTGTTGTGAGAAGATTCTGAAGGGGAAGGGACATACTTAGTGAATGATTCATCCGCGATATCTTCAGTGACATAATAAAATTCTCTGTCGTGAAGGAAGTGAGTCCCTTCTTGATGACTTGTCGACATTTTGCTGCTTGCTGTTGGTTTCAAAAAATTTTCTCTTTCACCCTGATGCTATTCTCACATTACCCCTTGCTTGTTAGTTTCGCCGACCATGTCTGACGTCATCAGAGTTAATTACTTACGTATTGCGTGGTGCCGAGTCTTTCTAGAGACTCTGATATTTTGTCAGATAATAAAGCAAACTACCGCACTTTATGGAACACTAATATTCATCAATGCATTCACAAGATTCTTCCGACGGTCAAACTACTGAGCCAACAAATCCCATTCCCTGACCCCCATTCCTGAAGTTGCATTTCATTATAATTCTCTCGTCTACACCCGGCCTTCGAAAGGCTATTTCCTTCAGGTTTCCCCACCAATAGCCTATATGCACTTCTCTCCTCCCCCTTACGTGCTATATAATCCGCCCTATTCACTCTTCTTGAATTGATCAAACCGAAAATTATATAGTGGTATATACAAATCATTAAACTCTTCAATATGTAGTCTCCTACACTATCCTTTTATCTGGTCTTTCTTAGGTCCAAATATTCCCTTCAGCACCCTATTCACCAACAACTTCACCCTTTGTTACTTCCCTCAATGTGAGCATAAATAGCAAGTTTAGAGTTCAGAGTATTTTCATTGTTATATTTTAGGGAATGAAAACTTTAATACAAAGGATCTTGCAACGAAAGATAACAAGTCTTCCTGGCCTTTTCAGAAGATGCTAATAATATTACATGGATAGGAGAGTCATAAAATGTATAAAAAGAGGTTTCAAGTCTTTCATTTCATTTGTTGATGCAATTCCGCTACACAAAATATTTAAACATATAAATCCTCTCTGGGTGTGTGTGTGTGTGTGTGAGTGTGTGGGGTTTGTGTGTGTGTTTGTTTGTGTTTGTGTGTGCGTGTTTATGTGAAGCCTGTTGTCTTCTGCGATGAGAAGCCGTTTGATTTCCTAAAAGTGTTTAGGAAACCGCCATCATATATAAGGCAACAAACTATCTCCAAATTCAGGAGCCGTTAAAGTAATATACCTCATATCGCCCGTTATAATATTCCACAAACACGATATTATTTCAAATATCAATTGCATGTCCTCTCCTTTGTTCCGTATGTGGTCAAATAGACGTGAATAAGAGTGAAAGAAGGCAGTATTAAACATCTTCCTTAGCTTTTTGAAAAGCGCTACTGTCACCCAGTTCCTTCCGACAGTCAGTTAACTTTTCAACTCTAAATTGTTACATAGGCAGATATTAAATTGGACACCCAAAATGTATCCGATAACTGCAAGTATTTAACACTAAAATTTATCTGACTTAATATTTGAATACAATTTGAAAATTTTTTAGAATTTCCAACCATAAATATATTGGAATCAGTTATTAAAGAATGTATCTTTTCACCAGCTGTGTTTTTTGCCTGAGAGAATAATCAGTTATTTTAAAAATATATTTATTTATGAACGAGAAATCAAAGTTCAATTTTCCTACATGAAGTTTACAAGAAAGTAAGCGAAAACTCTCTGATTAAATGAATGGTAAATTAACAAAAATACAAATATTTCTTTGTATTAATAATAATAATTCATACGTTATATTGTATCATTCTACGTGTGTTTACTGAGGGTATTTGGAGAAAATTTTATTTTTGTTTCGGCTTGTAGACGTCACGGAATCACGTTCTCAATTTATTCCTATGATTGGCGATAATTATTTACTGAATTTGCCAAAGGAAATACCATTTATTTAATGGATAGCGAAAATAAATTGAAAGTAGCGCAGTGTGACAGTTAGAGCAGAATAAGTGTCGTTTTAAAGTAAAATAAATCGCACAGTATTCATTAAATTAATGAAATTATGACCACTGTACAAAATATTCAGTGAAAGTGTACGCTTATTTAATTCTTTCAAAAATTTCTTTAAATTTTCCACGGAGAGAGTCGTGTATGTTGCTTTGTCCAACCTTTCTGAATTAAAAGGTATATATCGCCACATAATTTGTTATATTTGAATGGGGGTTGAAGGGAATTTATTAACATATAGAAGCATTCAAATTTTTTTAAAAACCTTGAAGATAGTATTGAGGGTTTCTTCCTAAACATGTGTAAGTAATTAGCACTGCTCACTGAATAATAGTACGGATGAGTTCAATTATTAAAAGTTTGGATTTTCGGTAAAAAAATTGGAAATAATTAGGAAGACGACTATTTAAGAATAATTCAGCAATTTCTCCTGCATTTTACTAGAGGAATTTAAAATAGCTTTGAATATTTTCGGCAGGAATGAAATGTGTTTGCTGAAAATCGCACTTGGCTACTACCGAACACAAATCAATAACGTAACTGTTAGAGTTGTCGGCTGTACCTTTGGATTATATTAAAGAAATGCAACATTTCCGACAAAATAAATATAGTTTGATTTAGGGCTTAGAGTTCGCCTAAACTAAATTTAAATATATTTGCTTTTGTGCGGTATTTATGAGACTTATGAGACCACATTTATTGTCCGTACGTAGAGGTTTCTCTGAGGGATTGCAGAAATTCCAATCAATTATGCAGTAATCCACCTGAAAGCTTTAAAATTGCACTACTTTTCCTACAAAAATTTCATCTGTGCCTAATGCTAGAGATTTAAATTTAACAATCCAGCCCCTCTGTGACACATATATAGCAGTATTATTGTAATTTCACAAGCAAGGTTTTTGATGTTTTTGTAGTAAAACAGAACGTAAAATTGATCTCATTTACTTAAAACTGATAAATCCTTTCATAATATTCAGTACAAATTTAAGCTTAATTAATTCATTCATGACTTACTCCCAAATACCTTGGAATTGAATGGCATTTGTTGGAAAAATTTATGTCTTAAGGAAAATTTGATAGTGAAAACACAGTAAAATTTGTTGCAAATAAAGGAACTTATACTTGATAGTGAATCATACAGTGTTTTATATTAAACATTAATGTATTTTGCATAATATTTTAAAAATTTTAGAATTTAGTCGCCATTGATCACTATCACTAAAACTCAGATAGAGAGATTGCAGTTATTGATAACTCAAAAATTCAATATCTTGCACCCAACTAAACAAAAGTACTACTGACATTCTGCATCCAATGACATTCCATTTATTATTATTTTCGATTCTCTGTTCTCCTCATTTTCAAGGTTAAAACATAACAAATACTCATCAATATTACGAGAATAGCTGTGTTCCATTAATAGGTAGATACTATTGGGTTTAGGCTGCTGTGTTCATCTTGGTTTTTTGAAATTGGATTCTAAGCTAACAGTGCAAGAAATGAAACTTCCGAAAATGCAGCATGTGTATTTGTATTTTGCTGGCGCAATCACAAAATGGCGATATGTGAATTTTAAAGTAAAATTTTACTCTGTCCGTTCGTCTGTCTTTCTGTCTGTTCCTCGCAACAAATTCTCTCCCACCGGAAGGATATCCATGAAATTTTATATAGTTGTATTCTTTCTAAAACTGTCGAGAAAGTTACAGTTTCACTAAATAAAATACAAACAGGAAATTTACATGAAGAAAAATATAAGTTTAATTATTTCTCTCTTTAATCTTCTTAGAAAGAAATAATTTTCATATATATTCATAAAGAATCAAAAGACACAATTCAAATTCAACAAAAACTTTTCTGAAAACTGTGAAATTTATGAGATTATGTACAATAAAATATTATGACAGACAGATCATAGAAAACGCTAAGGTCTATGCACAATTCTTACTGGCCAAACAGAGGTCCAATCAAATATTCATAATATGTAATAATTGTTTATTTTCCACTATACAAATGGTAGCTTGAACGAGACTAATTATTACATTATACGTAAAAGATTTCCTGCTTTTGTGTATTATATTTTGTGCATGTGGCAACATATGTTGTGGAAAAATTGCCAGTTTCAAAGATTCCCACCGGCTTTTTTGTCTATAGGCGTTTGTCTATTTATGTGTATAGTTGTGTGTCTCAAATTGTATGCACCTATTTTGTGTGTTCAATTGTGTTTGTCTAATAATATGTCTAATTTATTTGTCGAAATATTGTTGTGTAATTATGTGTCAAATTATGTGTCTCTATGAGTGTATGTCTAATTTAGTGTTAGCGTGTAATTGTGTATATCTAATTGTAAGTTTCCAATTATGTGCCGGTAATGGTATTTCGCGTTTATTTATATAAAAGTGTCTAATATTGTTTGAAGTTGTGTAAATCTAATTTTATGTGTCGAAATTCTTGTGAGTGTGCAATAATTCATATCGGTTTGTGTGTATTCAAATGTGTGTGTGTGTCTAATTGTATGGGTGAAAATTGTGTGTTTATTCGTTTGATATTGTCACGCAGAAAAGAGAGCTCGTATAATTAAGATGGAATGCACAAAACATAAATTAGTTTTATTCTTGAATGAGAATTTTATGTTTTCTTGCATACATAATTTCAAATCAAATATTTATTCAATAAGTGACTGACTAAACACATTTCCTTCTATTTACTCTTTATTTATGTGTTCCTTCTTATATGAGATAATGTTAAGTGTCATTACACTCTCTAAATGACATCTAAAGATAACACACACAGCATCACTTATTGGTATTTGTTAATAAATAAATAAAAAATCAGACTTCGATAATTGATGTAGGCTTCTACATGTACCTACACCAAATTTTCATATGAATGAAATGAAAGTTTACAAATTGTAAATTATTGTGTTATTAATAAAAAATTCAATATACTCACTGTCTTAGCCTTTGTACTGTCACATTTGCATTCCTTTCTGTTTAGAAGCTTGTGTAGCGTTATTGAGGGCACTTGTGTATTGCGGCCAGCAGACATGTTAGATTTTGTGTTTTCAGGTACTCATTTTGAAGAAAATTATGTAATTACAGTGTGGTGGTATGTGACGTAGCTCACGTATGTAGGTTGGGCAGAACGGAGTTCAAGATATAAATGAGGCCTATGATTTTAGAGATGGAGGAAACACATTTTTTTTTAATTTCTAACAAATGTCACGAGAAATGAAAGAGATAAGCTACCTAACGAAAAGTTATTTTGTGAAATAAAATTTATTTATTGTAAAACAGAGATACATTTATAAAAAATTCACAACATTTCTTCTTGTGTGGTACATGTCATAAAAAATTTAAAAATTCTCTACATAAATACAATGTGTAGCTGTCTAAATACAAGTGAATTTTGGGTAAAATTATACTTTACGTTACATGAGAAAGAAAATATAAATAATTTTATATTAATAAATTACATAGTATATATCTTGTAACTATATATTATATTACATATATAAAAAATAATTGCAAAATTATTCGTAAGTTTATATATATTGTCTTTGTGTTAAACTTCACAAGCGGATAAAATAGTCACAATTTGGTAAGTAATACTCATTGTTTTGATAATGATAATTTCATTCATTAACACAAATGCCACAGAACGCAATATCACAACTAATGTTCTGTGAAAGTTCTTACAAGGAAAACGGAGAACATCCGTGCTATCGTAACATTGCAACTACAGCCATCACAACAGCTAGAGTGACAAGAACGTTACAGGAATTTACAGAAGTATAACTGAAATGGACACTAATTATTTCCTTCATATTATTTCAAATAGTTAGTTACGAAAAACCATGAATTTTGAAAAAATTTCATGATTCTCACTAAGAGTTTATTTAAGTAATTTACAGGGAAATAAAGTCAAATGTTACACAACTCCAAATAATAAAACATTGGAATATAAATATTGGGCTGTATATTTCTCAATCTGTAAATGCGTGCAACGTTATTTCACATATAGGATGTTCATTGAGTGCATAATTCTGTGTGCTATGGGTGAGAACTTCAGTAACACGGAGAGAAAAGAATCAGTCTGCTACCTGAACATCAGTTACGATTCAATTCCAAAATAAACATAAAGGAAGTTTTGTGGAAATTCTGGGGAAGTAATTTTCGAAAAATCAGAAATAACGAAGGGATATTTCATAAGAAAAAAACTTCAATTCCCACAGTCGTGTGTAACACGAGACTGTTTTACACGCTAATCGCCAGAGAGTTTCCTATTTGGTTTGTACGCTTTTGTCTAAGTAAACAAATTTAAATTTCGTGGCGAATAATTTTGAGCGAGGGAACTTGCAATCAGTTTAATTATCTCGTCATTACACCTCAAATATTCTATCCAATATGAAAATTCGTTTAATGTAAATAATACAGCTAATAAATACATTATGAAAGGAAATAAATTTCTTCAGTTTGTTTTTCAGATAAGGAGTGAGCTAGAAACAGATTGGTTGTTTGTAACCCCACGCTTTAAACGGATGGGTAATTCACTGACTGACAACGGAAATGTGGGTTCTCTGTCGAGGTGTGGATGACATAGCCCTGTGTAACACATACTATAATTAAAAAATACGTAGCAGGCCACCCATTATAACTTCAATTTCATTTGCTTAATAAGCGAATG
>Ga0123354_10015833_pt1 | contig 11799 bp, 4 predicted proteins | sample TergutLab28metaG_2_FD_97872 | JGI IMG/M metagenome (GOLD analysis project Ga0123354, IMG submission 97872) | Labiotermes labralis P4 segment gut microbial communities from Petit-Saut dam, French Guiana - Lab288 P4 | ecosystem: Host-associated > Arthropoda: Insects > Digestive system > Gut ... | reverse complement strand
GATACCAGAGGCTGTGTAATGCAATTTTGACCTCCTGATGATGAGCACATGTGCTCGAAACATGTAGAGGCATGAAATAAACTTATTGTAAAACAAAAATGTTGTGCATCAAGTTGGTTAATTGCTGAGATAAATATACTGAGATGCACGGTCAGCCAAACGTTAAAATCTGAAAGAATTCTTTAATAGTCCAATCTCGGCTTGTCCCTATGAAATTTCTTTTTACCACTCCACTTTAATATGCATCTGTATCAAATAAACTCAAAAAGAAGACGAGTAGAATTCTGTAAGAAGAGTGCGTGGTTCCGAGAGTCGATACGCCTCTCAAAGGTACTGTCGTTTTTGATCCCAAAGGAAGCACATTCCAATAAACGAGGTTCACCACTCTCCTCGAGGACGATCTTCATCAAAAATACTGATTAGAAAAATGAGTAGGAGCTTGTAAGATCAGATTTGGTTTGGAGATCAGATATAGGCGGTTAGTAACCCTGTGTGAGATTAGGAAATATCAGTTTTGGTGTTTTTGGTGTGGGAAAATGAGAATAATGTACAAAAGAGTCAGGGCTGTCTCGCTGGTTGAAGAGACACGAGTATCTTTGTTCGAAAATTGTATAAAGTAAATAGGTCAACAGTTCATTTTGTCTAATCGCGATAAATGTCTCGGCATTTTTTAGGTGACGAGGGTTCCCAAATTTTCCTAAATTGAAAATATTACACAAACCAATCAAAGTTGCTGTTTGCTCTTGAAAATTTATCGTTTTAAAAAAGTGGAACAAAAAAAATGCGAAAATTTCTGTAATTTTGTAATTAGAGTATTTTGTTACAGTCGTGTACAGAATTTTGAATTTGTCTACAAAATTAAATTCTTGAAATAAAACAAACTAGATGCACTAATTTCTCCAATTTATTTTTGGAATATAACTCCACACGTTTCGGACAGTTACTCACTCCATCATCAGAAGTTTTTCACTGTACAATCAGCAATGGTATATGTCATACAGGTTTGCTGACAGGTTACGAGCAGGATCAGGACGTTCCGTCTTGATCCTGCTCGTAAGCTGTCAGCATAACCTGTATGACATATACCATAGCTGTGTGTCCAGTGAAAAACTCCTGATAGTGGACGGAGGAACTGTCCGAAACATGTAGTGTTTTATTCCAAAAATAAATTTGAGAAATTAGTGCATCTAGTTTGTTTTATTATAAGAATTTATCATGACGCACGTTCACCTGAACGTCAGATTCTACCAAACTAACTTCAATTTTTGCTCTACATTAACGTAACTTGCAGTAATTAATTCAATTTATGTGCCTTAACAAATTACATAAATACGCGTAGGCGTCGTTATTGATATCCTAGAATATATGTAGGTGCTGTACGATGCACAGGACAACCTACAGAACTCTTGAACAGAAAGGGTATCAATAAATGAGGTAAGTGAACACTGATGCCGGTTGGCTGTGCAAGTACGCGTTTAAAAATACGACGTACTTAAATACATTGTACTAAAATCTTGTTTAAGCAAATAAGTAACAAGTTGGACGAAACCAGCCAGGATGTAAACAGACAGGGCTGATTGTCCAATTTGTAAGGAAAAGAAAATTCCCTGCACTGAGGTGAAGCGGGGACTTTGAAAGAAGATCTAATTAGCTAGAGGTGGGAAAGCAAACATACCTATTACTGGAAGAAAGCAGTAAAAGTAAGAAGAAAAGAGAACTGATAAAGAAATGTAAACTTTTCGAGAATTGGGGGAAGGTACAATGAATGAAGCAAACATAAAATCAGTTGCTTAGAGGTGATTTTCTTTTCTTTTATATTCTGTGGATTTTGCTTTAATTTTTAATCCTTATCTGCTGCACACAGACTTAGATGACTCACATTTATTGAGATATTTACGTGGAACAAGAAGGCAGACGTAGTTCAGCGAGTGGTAAAAGGTTAAGGTAAAGCAGTCCCTTTACAGGCCTGGAGTGGCCCAGAGGGTTCCGGGAAGTTAAGGTTCCCAGATTTCATGACAACGGCACAGGATGGTGGTAGGTTGTCAGCCTTACGCACCAGCCGCCTTTACCCCCAGGAAATGCTTCTGGTACTCATTTCTGTTGGAGGCTGAGTCGACCCCAGGGCCATGGCGCGATCGGAAGGATTTTATTTCAATGAAAAATTCCAATGACACCATCTGGGATCGAACTAGCGACCTTCCGATTTGTATCACAGCACCTTAACCACTGTGCTACCGCGGTCCCCAGCTCAGTGAGTGGTAACGTAAGAAAATGATGATAAAGCTAAATGTCCTGTAATAGTTGTCACTGGAATTTCAGAGGAAAACTTAACATTCTGTCTCATTTCTGAAGCCACTCCTTTCATTGATCCTCTATGATACATTAGAGCCGCTGAGGGATAATTTAAGTCATGATTTCAGTGAATAATCACATTATACTGCAATATCTCTTCCAAGGTCGAGTGTGAAATGACGACTGAAGTAGAGGCACGTTTCATAACCATTTATTGACGGCACCTTGTGGTCTCGTTGTTAACAACACAAAACCGTCACAAGCCAGCTTCTACATACGCCGATATGCACAAAGGAAATGAAGACAGGCAAGGTTTTTCCTTGAAATATATATAGATAAGCGAGAAAATGTAACTTGCGTCCTTAACTTCCGGGCAGTTAACTCCAGAAACCGATTAAGTTGGAGGTTTCTGAGGTTCCATAGCTCTTCACAAAGTGGTGGTTAAGTTAAAGCTCTTTTGGGAATCGAACTCAGAATTGCCAGCCCTCAGTCAATCACTTTATCAACGATGCTGAATCTCACACGAAGGAAGGTTAATTTAAACTGAATTTTCCTGGTTGGTCGCGATAAAATTGGCAGCGGGCAGTTCACAGACTTTACATTACACAACAGTAGGTTTATGAGATCACTTTTCTGTGTGTGGTGCGCGTGTCTTTTGAAGCAGTCGACCGAATATCACGAAATTTCGTATGATCGCTTAACTCCTGTATTTTGTATTCACCACAGCTCCCAAATATTGAAACGACAGCTAGACTAACCTATGTGAAGTCCCTGAACGTTGTGATTTAATATATCCTGGATTAATTTGCAATTTTGTGTAAGGTAACATTTTTACACAGTGTGCAATTTAACTTTCTGGCTGTAAGAATATTTTCGTTAGTTTTTCGTTTGTTGGTGATTGCTAATGAATCGCTGACGTTAGAAATGCCTGAAGGAGGTATTCTATACCCATAGCTACACATCGCACACGAAACTTTGATCGTCAGTCCGTTACAAATCCAATAAAGCCGACAGTCTTGTGGTAAATATAACGAATAGGCTACAGTTATGTCGAAGTGCGACCCTTTCCCCATCCACACCATGAAGGCATGTGACAGAGCTTCAGCCATTATTAACTTTGGCTCTAGGCAGAGGTGAATTACTATTTTCACGCCTGGGCCGCTTTTACTCCTGTCTTATGGTCCCAGATACTACCACCGAGTCACAGAACGGCACGTTGAGTGGGCCCCAGAGCCGGGCCTGACGCTTCGGCATAAAGAAACATTTCGTTTCCTTATTGAAAAACGAATCAAAAATCCTCGGTCACCTAGCACCTAGCGTCGTCACTATACCGACTACGCCATCTTAGCTCCATAGAAAATGTATTTGGTAGTATGTTATTAACCAACAATAACAGAAGTAGGTATGCTGGGCTAGAAATCTGTGAAAATAAAATTATATTGTTCCTCCTAATAATTTCTTGTTTACATTGAAACAAATTACGCCAACAAATGCACATAAAGCTTACGAAATATTACAATTTATCCATTGACACAATCTCTCCCACATGTTGATGGATGGTGGTGCGCATACAAACCTCTAGTGTAGAAAATAGGTGTGGGTATCAGTCAATAACACAACAATATCTAAAAAAGATGTTTAATAAAGGATGAAGTAAACTACATGTTTCGGCCTAATGTGGCCATCTTCAGGTTTGTGCAGCTCAAGTATGTACATACTTGAGCTGCACCCCCAGGATAGTGCACATCACAGATCCCACCCCCCCCCCGTCCCTCAACAATAGCATATAACAAACATCACAGATGCTGAGTTCTCACCATTGTGACATACCCATACCAATCCTGTAAAGCTCTACCACCATACTTCAGGATGAAAACCTGACGATGTCCACATTAGACCGAAACATGTAGTTTACTTCATCCTTTATTAAACATCTTTTTTATATATTGTTTTGTTATTGACTGATACACACACCTATTGTTTATACACACACAACGGGGATGGCTCATTTAAAACTCTAGTGTAGAATTGTGCGATGCAGGAACGATCTTGTTCTGCGGATGTGCTTATAGCTAAAAATTAAAATGAAATGAATTTAAGAAGTCACGTAAAATTATATCTTATAAATCTAAAACATTTTGCACATACCCTGTGACGTGTTGTAGTGTAGCCTGTGTAGGACATCTTAATTAAAGTTCATTATATTTTAAATTTTAACCACATTCACATAAATAGATCCTTTCTGCATCGCAGAATTCTACACTAGATGTTTGTATGCACACACCTATCTACACACATCGTAAACAATGACTGGTAAGGAATTTTAACGATGGATATGCCCGGAGAAGAATAACTGTGCTGTTATATCTACACTCGGTATTGCATTTTTAACGTTGTGTGCACATTCTAAGCTGTTAACTGTATATTTTTATAAATTCCTTGGCGTTATCGTCACCCTGAAGATGGAAAACATTTGTCGAAACGTGTAAAACAATAGGTATATTAGATAACTTGTAATGTTTTATACACTTTATATGCATTTGTTGGTATGTATAAGTAATTACAATCGGAAGGGACAGCACGAGAATAATATTAAATTCTTGTTCACGTGTTTGATGTTCAGAGGACCGTGCATCGTGATATATTCTTATAATAAAAACCAACGAGATGCATTATTTTCTTAAATTTATTTTGGAATAGAACTCTACATGTTTCAGACAGCTTTGCTGTCCATCATCAGGAGTCAAGTACTGTATACACAGCATTAGGTATATGTCATACAGGTTATGCTGACTGTCTGTTAGAGAGATCAGGACGGAACTCCTGATGATGGAACATCCTGATTTGCTAGCGGGATCAGGTTGGAACATCCTGATCTCGCTAGCAGACTGTCAGCATAACCTGTATGACATATACATATTGCTGTGTATACATTACTAGATCCCCGAAGATGGACAGAAAACCTGTCCGAAACATGTAGAGTTCTATTCCAAAATAAATTTGAGAAATTAGTTCATTTTCGTTGGTTTCATTACAAGAATCGTGTTTACGTATTTGGCTGTAGTATTGAGAGACTGATTCGGTACAATTTTTACTAGATAGGTAAATGTTCGTATCTGGGATATGATATAACACAATTTGGACTTTAATTATTTATAATCTTTGCCAGATATTTTCGGTAAACAATGAATTTATACATGACTTTAGTCTCTAAACACGAAGTTGCATGACCTAGGCAATAGAATGAAAAATATATTAAATTGGGTCGTAGAGAAATGTTGTTTAAGTACGTGGCTGGACTGAAGTGACTCAGCATAACGTGGGATTATGTGAAGAATTTGATAAGCCTTCGGCCTTAAGACAAGGAATTTCTTTATCAGCTTAGCAAATGTCATCTCGGTAAGAAGAAATCTGTTTTCATGGAGTCAAAGGAAGATAAAAGTGGGGAATGGCAGCGGCCTTTGCATTTGTTGCACTCTTTTGTAGCTAACGGGCTACGGAACAGAAATGTAAGTCTCGATTGAGGACCCAGTCTGATGAGACACAGTACTGCTCTGTTCACAAACTATAGCAGCAACATTAGAAGTTGGAGAGGGGAGGAAGTAAAAGCTCTCCTACGTCACCGGGGGTCAGATTTACACGTCCCTGTGGGGTCATTCCGCCAACAACTGAACATTCCAAGAACACAAGAAGGAAAGGAGATTTTCACCATATTCCTTACCCTCAGAGCCTGAGATGATACTACTAGACTCCTCCTCCCCCCATATCGCTCGCTCGCCTGCTTTCAACTTCACTCTCGCAGAGAGCATCTATCTTTATAGAAATCTGTCCCCGGAAACCCTGAGAAAATCTTGGGAGACTTGCCTCCTGTCATGTCTAGGGCTGAACAAGCCAACCCTGGCCATAACAATCCTGATTTTAATGATCTTTTGTGAGTACAATTACAGAAATCTTAACACCATGTTATTCTTTTGAGATAGGCGAAGCAATAGGAGAAGAAACTGTAGTGAAGTGTTTCGTAGATTATATTATTTGCTGCGTATTATTGCGGAGGATAAGAAGAAAGAAACATAGGTAGAAAATATGTGTATACATAATTTTAATTAGAAAAACTTAAGGGAAGGGGCGGGTTTGGAAAATTGGCTTAGGTCGCAGGATAATATTAAAATGGATCTTAAGCAACATGATTTGAAACTGGCTCATAATATGATTCAGGGGCGTGCCTTTGTGCAATCGAAAATTGATTTTTGAGTCCCATAAGAAGCGGGTAACGTTCCGATGAGGTGAACGACTAACAGCTTCGGAAGGTGGAATATGTTCATGTGGTTAGTTAGTAGACCTACTGACAGAATACAAGTCAGTAGTACTGTCGCTCAGCTGACAGTCATAGAGGTAACGGACCAAGGAACTGGACGAGTGTGACGTCTTACCCATCGTTGAGACTTGTCTTGTTATTTTTGCTCACACTTTAGGTATATCATTACCTTGTAATAATGCATGACTGTATAAAGAGTAATATTAACTTTACTGTGCTATAGTGGTTTACTGCGTCCTCATTTTCTCTCTTTCTTTCTGCATCATGTTTCATCACATCATGTAGCCTAATTCAACGATTTTAAAATGGGCGCCGCTCTTACTGTTCCGTCCAGGATGTGTGCGTGGCAACGTTATTAACGAGATCAACTTCCGATCCTGTAATACAGTTGAATATGGATGCACGAGATCAAGTTTAAACGAAACTACGGAATCACAGAACAGGATATGTCCAGTTCCGTTCCTACACAATAATGGCGACATTTCAGGCTTAATGAGATTGGGTATAATATATCAGCAAGTGATATTATTAAGAGGCAAAAAAATTCTCGCCAGTTTCCGGTTTGAGTTTGTGGATTATACACTTATCTTTTCACTTTATCAGCTCTTTTTAGTCTGTGTGGGCTTGAAGTGCTCTTACTTAATTTAAAGTTGTGTACAATACTTGGAAGTGCTGTATAGTACTTGGACGCGCTGTATAATACTTCCAATTGCTGTATTCTAGTATGAAGCGCTGTATCATAATCTGAAGGGCTGTACCTTACTTTGAAGTGCTGTAAATATTTTTAATTGCTGCACTTTATTATGTAACGCTTTATCATACTTCTGGGGGCTGTACTTTACTTTGAAGCGTTGTATCATGCTTTAAAGTGCTGTATCATGCTTGGAATTTCCGTATAATACTTGCAAGTGGTGTGTAATGCTGGTATGTGCTGTATCTTACTGCACGTTCTGTATCGTGTTTGGAACGTCGTAAGGACAGGGAAGGATACTGATGGGTGAAATTATGATTCATGTAATGAAATTAGAATTTGAGGGTTGGACTTCAAATAAAATTCCAGCTTTGGTTTGGTTTTAGCGGCACTGTGTTAATTAGGTAACCCAGTTACGTGCATTAGAGTGCCTCTATTAGCTATGAAATTTCTTCTCCGAATCTGTTGCCTTGTGGTCAAGAAATTTTCCTTCTTTGGAGTGTGAAATTTTGTTACCATGTCGCGTCACTGTAAAAATGTTTTACTTGTCCACGCTATGAAGGTATGTAGGAGGAGTAGAGGTATAGATCCACTCATGCTTAATTTCAGCACTAGATGGAGATAAGTGGTTAACTTCACGCCCTGGCCATTTTACCTTTCGAAACGGGCCCAGTACCCCTGAATGTGAGCTAGTCTGGACGTTTTGGAGGAGAGAAAAATGTCTTACCTCTACCGCGGTTCGAAACCCGGGCCGTCGAGGCCGCAGCCTAGTCGCGATACCCAGTAGGCTTCTCCGGCTTCTAGAATGTCTCCGGACACAATTCACTTCAACCCACAGTCTTGGAGTCTATGTTTTGAAGATACATTTCAATATTATTCTCCCATCTATGCGTAGATATTCCAAGTGATCTGTTCCCTCATGTTTATTAGACCAAAATGTTCATACACGTCTTATCTCCTTGTGAGTGATACACTTACCACCCATCTTATTCCCCTTCGTTTCCCCGCATTTTCAAGTGTATCGTGTGGAGCACAAATTACGAAGTTCCTCATTATGCAGTCACCTTTGCCCTCCTCTTAGTGCCTCTTCCTTAACTCCAAATATTCTCGACGGCACATTATCCTCAAAGAGCCTCAAACTACATTATCTGTTAGTTTGAGAGACCAAGTTTCACACCCATTTGGTCCACGAAACAACAGGTTGTTACACGCATAACTAACTTCATTGGGTTCAGAGAATTCGACATTGTCGGAAGTAAATATCTACAGTAAGTTTAAACCAAATTATGGACTCTCATTCTAGCCAAGTGACGTCTTGTGGAAAGCATACAGTTAACACAACTTGGATGTTCTAAGCCGGCACTTGGCTGGCCTTTAAGGTAAAGAATTTACATAAAATTTACAGTCAGTAACCTAATATGTGTTATAGAGTCGCAAGTGTTTTTCGTATTAAGTAGCTGATTATTTTACAAATTATTTCATGTAAATCTTTTTTTTATACCGTCGAATGGAGGGATGCACGTGACTGATGGACTGAAAAATATGTAGAAGAAAGTTGTACAGGCGGTTCCGGTGTCCATGCGGTCTGTGGCACAGGCACCAGCCTGATGATTTTTGTGGTTTCCTTCAATTCCTGCATGGAAGTAACGGGAAACAGTAGGCATTTATGGATCAGAAAAAAGAAAATTCATTACAAAAATTACCTGCAATTCAGCAGTTACTATCATTGTACAAGTGCAGCTGCATAGGCTGATATACATAATGACGTCACAAAAGGGGAACAGATGTAGGTAGACGGATGAAAGGAAGTAGAAGAATAGGAAGCAGCAGAATGCGTATAAGAAGAAGATTCGAAGAAGATGCAGAAATGAGGAGGTACAAGTACGTGGTCCAGGTTTTCCTTATAGCTAACGTTTTTAGCTGCTGTGTGTCCATCAATATACCAGTACTAAGATTGGAGCCCAAAATGGCAGCAACTCAATTATTTTACCCTGTCAGAAAATTGTCTTACCCCTGTTGTAGATAAATACGGAGGGTGTAATATCTTAGGGGAATCATCCCTCTCCAATATCCACAAATTCTTATGTACTATTCCTTGACGCCAACCTCTAACATCTAACTACCCCTTGAGTTCCAACCCCTCACTTCATGCGAGACCGACCCTCTACACCCCTACCCTATCTATTCAACAATACCATTTCCCTTATCCTGTAACCCCTACTTTGCTGTCTTGGATCTCTTCGTCGTCGGCATCTATTCTGTCGTCCTTTATGCGCTCTTGCAGACGGAGCCACCAGGACGCGCCACTGTGTTTATAGTCGCAAAGTTCACACCAAACCAGTTCCATTCCGAGGCGAAGAAAGGAATGTCCCTGTCCTTATCAGATACCAGAAACAAATTGTTGTTTATTTTAAACTTAAACAGTCTGGTTTGATATGAGAGAAAAATATGGGACTTCATTACTTTAACCCTTATCCTGCTAACATGGAGAATATGGTGAGCTCCTAATAAGGCCATCAAATGGCAGATGGGGTTTAACTTGGCGTTTAAAGGGTTAACTAATATAAAGCACGTTAAAATTTCATGGGGAAGATATGCCACTTTCTGCTATACACCTATGCCTTACACAGTTATAGCTTCTATTCTTCCGCTCTGTAAGCCGTGAATGTGTACGGTTTTCGAAAGACACTTGACATAGTGGGCGTGCATCGTGAATCGAATTTAATAACTGTCCAACAAGGTGCGACTTATTCAGTTTATTACATTTCTGTAGGCAGCTGTACATGTTTCGCGTGTTGACACCCATCATCAGGAGCTGGTACAGCTGTAATTACAGCTTCTGGTATTGATTAACCGGATCTCGTTGTTCAGTTGGAACTGATTCATGTGTATTGTACGTTAAGTATCCCTACCTACCGTAAGATACACATGAATCAGTTCCAACTCAGCAAAGAGAGCGGATGGTAGTAGATCCGGTTAATCAATACCGGAAGATGTAATTATAGTTGTACGAGCTCCTGATGATGGGTGTCAACACCCGAAACATGTAGAGGTGCCTACAGAAATGTAATAAACTGAATAAGTCGCATCTTGTTGGACAATTATTAAATTAGAGTGAGAGGTATTATTATTTCAAGTTAACGTTTTGTTGACAAAGATCCACACTACAATACCGATCTGAACATATATATCTGTGTGCTGTTTGCTGGAGACAGAACATTTTTCGACAGTCATCAGTTCCATAACTGCGTAGGGTGTTAGTTCAATCAGTAAAGTGATTTAGGCACAAGCTGAAAAATAGACATTCGGTTCTCGGCATAATCAGAGGCATTTGCCATTCAAAACCACAGATCATCCAGTGGGTATCTGGACCACCATCTGCGTGTGACTACGGGAGAGGGAAGTGTCTCTCTACTTGTAGTATTGTGGTAATGAATGTTTTCAATTTATCCCCTCTGTCCAAGGAATAAAACAGTTTGTAGTCGCTAAGTTGGTCAAGAAATTCTGTTGCAAAAATCGAAGGCTCATTATCATATTCTCCCACCAATTAACCCCATCCCTGGCAAGACGAACCCAGTCCATAATCTCACATGTTTTTTAAGCTAGACTGGGGTGTATGTACTGTCTAACACAACTATATGATGATAGAGATATGTATAGAATTTATTACATAAAGAACAACTACATGTTTCGGCCCTTTTAATTGGCCATCATTAGGTTGAGAAATAAAAAAAAAACTTAGTAAGCAGCTACACTCGAGTTATGTGGGTTGTGTACAGTGTTGAGGTAAGAGGTGAAGTGGGTGCGAGATCTCACATGTGTTATATAGGATGGGTGGTGTGGGTACATGGTTTCTGCTATTATATGCTATTCTAGGTTAATATAGTGGATCTACGGTATCATCTTATGTTTGTAGAGAGTTATATGTACATGCACACTTAGCTTATAAATATACAGTGTGCAATATTAACCTAGAATAGCATATAATAGCAGAACCCATGTACCCACACCACCCATCCTATATAACACATGTGAGATCTCGCACCCACTTCACCTCTTACCTCCCCACTGTATACAACCCACATAACTCGAGTGTAGCTGCTTACTAAGTTTTTTCATTTCTCAACCTGATGATGGCCAATGTAAAGGGCCGAAACATGTAGTTGTTCTTTATGTAATAAATTCTATACATATCTCTATCATCATATAGTTGTGTTAGACAGTACATACACCCCAATATAGCTTAATTATAAACACAACGGGGATGACGAACCTTATGGCCACATGTTGTTTATTTAAGATTCATTTTCTTGTTGTCATTCAACTTAAATATTTCCCTCATTTATCTCAGTATTTATACAAACTTGAAGCACAAAAGATTTGTTTCACAATAAGTTTTATTTCATGCCTCTACATGTTTCGAGCACATGTGCTCGAAACATGTAGAGGCATGAAATAAAACTTATTGTGAAACAAATTTTGTTCATCAAGTTGGTTAAAT
>Ga0123354_10015832_pt1 | contig 11799 bp, 6 predicted proteins | sample TergutLab28metaG_2_FD_97872 | JGI IMG/M metagenome (GOLD analysis project Ga0123354, IMG submission 97872) | Labiotermes labralis P4 segment gut microbial communities from Petit-Saut dam, French Guiana - Lab288 P4 | ecosystem: Host-associated > Arthropoda: Insects > Digestive system > Gut ... | reverse complement strand
TTAATCTTTTTTTTTTTTTGAGGCGCTGCGGCCCAAGTTGGGACATGGCCCCCTCCTTCTTGAGGATTCTAGATCACACACAACTGTGCACCACAGTCGGTAGGACTTCTCTGTACGAGTGATCAGCTCGTCGAAGAGACCTCTACCTGACAACACACAACATTCACAATAGACAAACACCCATACCCCCGGCGGGATTCTAACCCACAATCCTAGCAAACGAGCGGGCGAGGACCCACGCCTTAGACCGCGCAATCACTGGAATAGGCAGGATATTACATAATAAGGAGAATAGTAACATATGTCAGTCATCTAATATTATCTTGGCAGTAAAATGGCGGAAAACGAGCCAAACATTAGCTCGGATAGAGGAGACGAATATTGTCTTGTTGTGGAAGCTTCTTCGAAAGACGCTGAGTGGAAGGTCGAGAAGATGAGGTGATAACATGAAGTCTTGACAAGTACGGATGATGGTTGTAGATGGATGCAAATGGCTCATTATCATCGGGGCTGTGATATTACTGGTGCTGAATCCATTGAGTCAGTCAGGCTATCAGTTCGGATTCTCTTATCAATAATCACTGCGTCAGTTTCTAAGTTCGGATTCCGTTATAAGTCCACGAATTATCAGTTCTGATATTATCAGTGTGTCACTTACCTACTAGCTCGGATTCTGTTATCAGAAAGTCTGTGTGTCAGCAAAATATTATAACAGCCGCCAATACACATTTTACACAAAGTAGCCTACTGTTGATCGCTGGACGGAACACTGCAGGGCGGGCGGCTTCATCAGTATCACGCAGTAACAAGCTGTCCGCTCTAAGGCGAACAATCTGGCAATAATCATCGCACTGTAGGTGGGTGGAATTTAAAGTCAACAAAACACTCACCGTAATGATGTTCTTATGCCACTAACAGGTAAGCGGCCGAACAGAAGGATGATGATCTTGTTGGAAGAAGAATCCGAGTCTGATAGCCGGTGATCGCCATTACGACTCGGTAAAGATTGCCAACTGACATTCTATTTTGGTCTGACCATGACATATACAAAGCGCGTAGCTTAGGAATAAAAGTACAGTCACCACATGCAGGAAACAAAAATATTGTGGGCACAAACAAATGCAGCATTTAACCTTTTGTATGTTCGTTACCGGAACCGCTTAAAATGCAAGCAAAATGTCTAGGATAAGGAATAAACAGATAGCCACCAAACACAGCTTTATAAAATAATTCATTCTAAGCTACATGTTTAGGTCCCACGGGGTTATACATTCAATTTTCGTGATTACAGCAAAGCGACAATTAAACTATTAAAATCTTTGTTAAAATCTTTTAGAAGTAGCAGATGTCGGTAGTCGATTTTTTGTATGAATGGGAATGTATTAAAGAAAAACTGGAATGTTAATATAATTGTAAGAAGTGAGATTTTACTTCCATAATGCCACATGTATACTCCCTTTAGAATGTTCCGGAAGCCAGCCTGATGATGACCCCCATGGGGTCGAAACATAAAGCTGAATGATTTCTTTTACAAAGTTGTGTTTGATGGTTATCTGTTTATTCCTTATTTTATAGTCCAACACAATGGGATGCATAATTTAAAAGAAAATAATGGCTAGGGTTCATCTGTCAGCCGGCGAGTTATATCCCATAAATTAACCATACTCTTACACGTTACTGTTACAGGTATATGGGTATACCCATACGTGTTGCTGGCGGACCTTACGCTTCCACAGCTTGCAGTTCCGACTATATACATTATTACATATACCAGATTACTTCTATATATTGTAATGGTATTCGGGATCTCCTCATCAAACTATACTGCTACTTTGCATATTGTATAGTTATTCTACACAAAGTATTTGCACAACATGATAATGGGAATTACTAAGGCCGAAACATGTAGTTGCTAGCTTCAGCCATTAGTGCTATAAATATATCTAGAGTTGTGTTTTGACTACCCTTATATACCTTACATTGTAATGGGCGATAACTCGGGTTATGTCACTGCGCTGGACCTCTAGCATGCAAACATGAACAACCTGGCAATTATCTGTGAAACCTCCTAGTTCCAGCCTGAGCTGGAACTCCGTGACCTTCATAATATAATGGCCCATATCAAGACAACAAGCAGCAACCAACTCAAACGATGAATCACCGCCACAGAGCGTTCGAGCGTTCTATGTAGTTGCACAATATACATTAGTGACCATTAGCCCAATCATCCTACGTTCGGTTATTGTACAGGATACGCAACACGCGACAAATTGCTTCAACTAGGATAAAGCGTTGCTCTTTTCTTTGTACCGAACTTTATGAAAAAGCTCCTGCTGACAGACGACTCTTCAGCGCGGAGGGGGGTGGGGTGGAGGGCCTGAACGTCAAGACAGGCTCAGTGGTCACTAAATTTATCTCCTTGTACGAGTATAATCTCCCGCTTCATAACACAGAACGACATACGTTGCTACAGTGCCGCCAATGTATTGCTGCCAGATTTGTCTAAATAAACTGAACGAGAATTTATAAAGTACTCGTAGTTCCTGCAGTATTTACAGTACAAACTTGACACAAGGTTTTCTGCAGGAGACATTTTCAGAAACCAATCAGTTGTATCATTTTTCATGTTCTCCATTTTCCTTCCTTTGTTTCTTTAATGTTTCTCTGTCGTTGATTTGTTTTGTTTGTTCCTTTCTTATTGCTTCCTTTTCCTCTTTCCTTCTCTTTGAATTAACTTGTTTATTTATATGCGGATTACCTTCTTCATCCCTTATTTCTTTTCCCATCGTATTCATTCTCCTACCCTTCTTACTTTCACCCTCCCTGAACTCTTATCCCTTTCAGGGAACGTATTTCTCTTCAGTCGACGGCTGGGTTTAGTCAGCTGTTGATGATACATGGAGGGTTCGCTAAAGCCTCGAGTTGGTGCGTGACACGAATGGGGATTGACGTATTTCAAGTCTTCCGCTGGACGACGCAACGAAGTGCCAGCATGAAGGACGGGACATACTGTCCAAAGAACGAGAAACTAAACGGTTAGATATACTCGTCAGTGATATATCTGTGTTCACATTTAGGATATAACGCACAGGTCATCCTCGTCGATACATCAGACATGAAGGTGTGGAAGTTAACACACCCGATTCACATTCGGGTGGTACCGTTTTTGAACGAGGACACGGAGACCGGCCATTCCGGCTCAACACTTCTTTTATCCACACACGTCCTTTGGCATATTCTCAGTTCGTAAGTGCATACATACTAAAAAACGGCTTCTTTTAACATTTCTCTCACATCGTCATTCCGCGCTACATGATCAATATGTGTGGCTGTCAACTAACCATTTACATGGAATAGAAAGCTTCCTGATAAGCTAACAGTCGCTCAGATATTCAAAAAATTCCCCACATTTTACGGAAAACGAGGGTATACTCGTACTGCTGTATTCCGAGAACCCTGCTACCTGGACTCCATCAGTAACCATATTAATCCAATCAACTTTCTCACACAATCTCATACTCTCTTATCATTTCAGTACTATAATCTAATTTACGTCTAGTCCTCAAAGTCGTCCCTTTTCTTCACGTTTATAAAAATTTTGTATGCATTGACTTCTCTCACACATGGTACACCACTCGCCCATCCAATGTTCCTTGATTAGATCATGCCAGTAACATTGCATCAAACATACAAATAATCATTTCCTTATTACGCAATTTTCACCAGATTCATGTCTCTGCCTCCCTCTCAGATGCAAGTACTATTTTCAGTGCCTTGTTCTCAAACACTGTTGATCTATGTATGAAGAGACCAAGAATCACACAAAACAGAAGGTTAAATCACAGATCTGTGTATCTTAAACATCGTGTTCTAACATACGAAGGTAAGATAAAATGTTCCAAACTGAAAACTTGCAAGTACTCCCCGAATTTAATCAATTAACAAAAGTTTATGTCACGTCTCTATCTGGACTACCGTGTCAATGCATGAATGAAATAAAAGTTGTGATTCAAAATATTCTGAGATCTCAACACACACACACACACACATATATATATATATATATACACACATACATACACATATATACCTATATACATATATACACATAATCATAAATTAAGTGGCCGTCCGGTGCACCTGTGCACCAGACAGCCACCTACAGGTGCGATGATACCAGATGCTGTATAATACAATTTAACCTCCTGATGATGAGCACATAGTGCTCGAAACATGTAGAGGAATATAATAAACTTATTATAAAACAAGAATTTGTGCATTAAGTTGGTCACTTACTAAGATTATACTGAGATGCACGGTCAGCAAAACATAAAAAAAGTTCTCTAAGTCTTAAACATTATCCCTTTAAATTATATATAACACACACTCTCCTAAAGTAGTCCGTATAACTTTGGGAAAAATTAAAATAAGAGCACCAAGCAATAACTGACAAAATAGAGCAACTATAAAATTCCGTTACAGTGTACCTGACTTTTTTTAGTATGCACCCATAACTTCATTCGAATTTGTATTTCTTATGATTTTTTGACTTAACACAAAACTGAAACATTCTCGCAGATGGGTAAACTTAAATTACACAGATGTCACCGACCCTAATAAAATCTCACAGCACACTGCTATGTGATGAAAGTATGTGAAAACGCACAATATACAGGAGCATGATACTCCTTTTAGCTTATGGCTAAAAACATAAGTTGATAAATAGCGTACAGGAACCAAAACATCATGCATGAAACTGTGACATTAATAGCTTGCTACCATGTTCTGAAGGCATAAAAGTATAACCTTCTAGTACATAAAAATGTGGTCCACTGAAACATGAACACCAAGTCAGAATTAAAAATTTCTACCTTGTACTCTCTACAGGTCAACAGGTGATGATGAATACTGCCCAGGGCCATGTCTTGTCATAATTATTCCACCTCAATCTGCCTTTTCTGCCAAACTTCGCCTGATGCCAGTTCAATTCACATTTATCACCCAAGAGCCTGATTCAATATCACTGTTTCCAAAATGCACTAGTAAACACATACATGTTGCACTCTCCACCAGAAATGACGGCAAAGACACTGTTTCGGTATCTACTTCTAAACACGATAACTAAAAATCTCAATCAGAATAATCTTTTCAGAAAGTCTGCAGAAGTGGGTTTCAGTAGAAAACATCTAAAATATTTAATTACATACACTTCCTAACCAAACACGACATTTAGTCACAACTTCTCGCATGGTATCTGCAATGTTTGCTTACACACGTTTCCTAAATTTGTGTTTCAGTTTTGTTTGGAGGATGTTCAATGTCCTCATCAAACACCCCAATCAAGTAACTTACAACTATGTTTCCAGGCAACTTTGGGGAGAAGCACAATGTCTTCATAAATGTACACGTTGTTTTCCAAGTCACAACTGACAAAAAAAAATCTACGCACTTAAGAATATTACCTACGCCTATCTCATAACAAACGCATAATCTCTATTTTGCTTTATACAGTTAGACGTTCACTGCTAGAGTTTATACGTATTACATGTCGAACAACATTCGCCTAAGTGTGAAGTACACAATACAAGAACTCTCTCCTGGCCACTATAAAGCTTCTGTGAATTTGCACCATGATCAAACAGTAAACACACCGCCATTAACATTGCTGTAAAAATTTTGAAATAAAAATTTACTATTTCACACACGCACGCACATGCTGCTTTAAAAATTCTATCACTCTAACATTTTATTTCTTCAAGGTCTGTTTGATTACGCCTAGTTCTAAACATCACATATGAGGTTAGGTTAGGTCGACTGTTACTGTTCAAGACACAATCCGTCAACATCAACACTTCCTCAGAATGAAATTTCACGCACACTGTTGACACAAAATCACACAACTCACACAAATCCATAATTTACCGCCTTTAATGTGCTTGAGGGAACAGAAAATTAACACTTACAAAAGTCCTAATTCCCACTGCCTTCTAAACTTGCTCCTTAGCCGCACCAGTCGTGGTGACTGTCAAAATAACATGAATTATTCGCTTCGCTGCACCAGGGTAGTTAGGTGCTCGGACTTGTTTACCGGCAGCGAGGCATGACGAAAAATCTGATCAAGTTTGTTCAGTGACATGTGAAAGCAAGGCAGACTAGATACAGGAGTAATAGTTCGATTTTTTTTTTTTGTGCAGGACGCGGGAAGTACCTATCAGATTCAACTCCATCCATTACTAACAGCGTCTTACTGCTACTGAATTCATTTGTTTTTGTTTAAGATATCTTATGATATATCCACACTAAATTTGTAAAGCTCCTTTGATTTTTATTATGGCTTTCATTTTACTCAGAGGACTAAATGGGTTTTTATATATTTTCATCCTTTGGCATGTTTTGAACAAACTTAGTACATGGAAATTTTATTACCATGCAGATTTAGTTGATTTCCTTCACATTGTACCAACGAAACAGAGAGAAATCATGCGTAAACGAAATGAGTATTTTTAATACATTTGTCTGTTATTGTTTCATTAGCGAGCTCCTACGATAGAATATTAAATAAAATGTGTGTACTCTCTGATAGCGGGTGTAACAAAGGGAGATAACAAGACTGTACGTGGCGAACCATACAAGAGAGACAAGTAAGTTGATGTGCAGATAAACAAACTAGAAAATCAACAGCCAGCAAGAAAGGGTAAAATTCTGTCAGTCGTATAACAGTCTGGAATATGGGTCTCCAACCTGTGGCCCGCCAGGTTGTATTTTCTGTTCCGCGGCACATTTGTTAGTAAAATGTATGCTATATTTTAGGAGGTTAGGTATACCAATTATCTTTATTTTCCCACGTGTGGCCCGTGAACTAGCCCACAATAACGGGTGTGGCCTTCTGCCATGAAAAAGGTGGACATCCATGGTCTAGAACTTATTAAAACATCATTTTGGCGCATCTAACCTTGTGTTACCGAGGAGCCTATGTGGGGAATGCCCGAGCAGAGGTTCAAATTTACCGTGCAATTTTACGACAAAAACACAAGAAAGAAGAGAGAGGGAGAGAGGAATAAAGAAAGAAAGAAGGAGAAATAAGATAAAGCCATAAGATAAAGCCACAGCGAGAAGGAGAAAGAAAGACCCAGTTGCTTGTGGTAGTAGCTACATCTAAATCAGAAAAAAAAAGTGTCGACAGACACGAAGTGAAAATGGCCATACGTGGACGCTGCGCACTTTTAACACCCACGGCGTAACATATCAAATATTCATGAACCAATACTTCATTACAGAGTAGTGCTTTATATTCTGTGTTCATAACCAAGATGAGACAAAAGGAATGTTGAATGGTGAGACGGACGGGAAGGGAAACCAAATGAGCTATATGCATATTCATAATGCACCCAGGGCTGAGATTACTTGGTCTGCCTTGGACACTTTATCACTAATTAACTTAAATCTCTGTTGCTTTGTCTAACAACGTCAAGTTAAGTACGGCAGTAATAACAGTAGAGAAATAATGGCAACAATAAAAACAACAGTAACAGTTGCAATTATGGTTGTAATAACGGGCATTCTACGGTACAGTGTCTCTACAAACATTTTAATAATAATAATAATAATAATAATAATAATAATAATAATAATTCAATTAAGTTATTAGAGTTTTGCTAGCAGCTGCAATTCATGACAAGATACCACTGAGGTGAACAATGAATACAAAGACCACGGAAGGAATAAATAAAAATGAAATATGAGAATCCAAGTCTTCTGGGATGTTACACGTGCCGACTGAATAGTTATCAACGTTTCTGAAGAGAGCGGTGCCTATGAAACGTCAGTAAATATTCACCAGTCGACAAGAATTTCTACCCACACGGCTACGTTCAACTACAAATCTTGCAAAATCCAAGCAGTTTTGACAAATGCCAGCGCGCAATCTACACTCGGGCCGTTTGGGGTGACGGCAGGATTGACAACTATCGCAGCTGTTCCAATATGCTGTGCGTGGGGCTCCACGCGTTTTAGCTCAGTGCACACGTATTACAGTTAATATTTGGGTTTTTACTCATCAGCGCTGGAAATAATTTGCGGTGTTGGCTGTCTCAAAATCTGAGCATATGTGCTCTTATTAATTGGACATGTATTCAAAAATATTAAAAAAAAATGGGGTCAGAATGTGTGTTAGATATTGGTATGGATCTGTGGTCTCAAGACAAAGAAATGGTCCGAAGAAGCTCAGTTACACTGTTAACGCACAGCACACAAGCCTGTAACATCTTTCAGTGGCACTCCGTACATTCACACTGGATTTTATGCAGACCACTAGCTGATATTCTGGGAGGTCGCGTATCCACAGAGACGAAACCAAGCCTCGACAGGAATCCGAACGATTGTGGGGTCGATTTCGGCAACACAGACCCCCTGTTTTGATAAGCGATACATTTAGTAACAACAATTGTATTGCAAAGACGCAAAGGCAGAAGCGTCGCCGTATTTCATCGCGATGACACAGCTGTGCCAAATTGTGCCCAATATTTCCTTTGGGCAGTCTCCAGTTCTCGAAACAAGCAACAATTTCGTCCAGATTTGCTGCGTGCTCTTTTAGGGCCTAAAATAAAATCTGTTGTTCAAAAACTTTTCCACTTATTTCTAAAGTGTTTTCCTGTCTGTACACGACGCATTAGGAAACTTTGTATGATATACAAAGATATTTTTGTAACAATCCTGCTTAGCGGACGAGTAACTGGGGCCTCGCAATCTTTCCTGTAAAATATATGGAGGAGGGGGGGCGATGATCGAGATTGTTGTAAAGCACACGCGAAAGTATAGGAACAGACTAGGAGTTGACGTCATTGAAAACAATGGCAATACACAAGTAAATGGTGTTTGAACTTACAAATAAAGGCATCTAAAAAAAAGTATTCTTACTAAAAACGCAAAGAATCGGCGCATGCTATTGGCAGCGATGATGCACCGGCCTGAAATGGAAAACCCGCTGATTAATTTAGTTGGTACACGAAAAATGCCTTCGTTTGTTTGTTACTGAACCATGAAAAGAAATAACGCATCAAGCACAACAATTTAATATTTATCAATGCAAAATGCTTCGTTCAAAGACCCATCATTAGGCATTAATATACAAAAATTAAAAAAAAAAAGCATAAGTAATCCTGCATCTGCATTATGCATTGTTGGTTAGTTAGATCTTAGTAGTCTACAAATATTTATTAAAATAATAAATATGTGGAGTGTATTTGTAAACTAGTGACATCTCACTAACCAACAATGAATATTGCATATGCACTTACGATTTTTTTTTTAAATTTTTGTATAGTAATGCCCAATGATGCTTCAATGAACCGAACCATGTACGTAGTAGCGCTGATGACAAATACTGGAGTTATGTTTGACTGCAATACGTCGTACGTATTAATAAAATATAACACAATGGGGTGAATCAGAATAAAATATGCTTCAAGATATCGTCTGGGATATTATTATTATTATCATCATCATTATTATTATTGGCTGTAGGAACAGCCTAGTCTGTATAGCGACTTGCTACGGGGATCGAATCCCGGTGAAGGCGAGATTTTCCATTTTATCTTTCTATTTAAAAATACGGTGCGGTGGCATTGTGCAAGGGATGCACAAGACCTCGCACAAATCAACACACGCCTAATTCAGGACTAATATTCCCATAGGAATAAATGCGAAGTAATGGGAAGGCGTTTTCGGAGTACGTAAATCTACAATGACTGTAGGATATACTTGCTTTTATACACACCCTGTAAGCACAATATGGATAAATAAATAATAACGGTTAATTTAATGACAATTTTATTAATTAATGTAGTATTTTGCTTTAGAAAATTGGAGAATATCGTTATTTTTTTGACGACACGGGGGGTAGAGGGGATGCACGAGGCGTCTAATTATGAAGCGTTGTCTCCCCACTTGAAGCTATAGGCTGGTCTGGCAGTCTTTTAAAATTCTGGATTACCTTTATTTCAAATTTTGCGCATGCAGTGAGCAATTGTTAATATTTTACATCACACTATTTCAAATTCGCACAAATCGCGACAACACGGTACATTTAGGAAGTCATCCTTGACTGTAGTGACGTCTGTAGCTGGCTGGTTAATCGGACTGCCCCTTTAATAGAGCTACTATGCACTGACCGACATTGCTAAAAATATACGCAAGTCTTCTGGAAGAAAGAGTCCGTAGCTCGCGCCTCACTCTGCTTTTTCCGTAGTACGGGATCACACTGATTTGGGCAGACTGCCAATAAAAACTAGGACTTGGACTCACGAAAGACGTCACTACGCCAGAAATACGTCACGAGCATGATGACACCAACTTGCCGTTAGTGTGACACACGCGCAACAGTGTGGTGTCGCAATAACATATGTGTAGTAGACAATGTAGCATATGGATCTGCAGGAGGTAGGATGTGAGGACATGGACTGGATTGGGCGGGCCCAGGATAGAGACAGGTGGCGGACGCATGTGAGTGCGGTAATGAACCTTCGGGTTTCGTGAAATGCGGGGAATTTCTTGACTAGCTTCAAACCAGTTAGCTTCTCAAGAAGGACTCTGCACCATGGAGTAAGTAAGACAATGTAGCATTTCTGTTCCTAATTGGACGAGGTTCTGGGAAGACATGAACAAATTGTAATGTCTTACCAGTGTTTAAGTAAGCGTTATTATTCTTTCTAGATAGTATGGGGAAACAAAATTGTTTACGTGAAATTATAACACTCCAGTTTTTATTAATTAATGTTATAACCGAGTTAATCTTATGACGTTCTTTTGCAGTTTACTTTGCAATAAACGTATCGTGGGTCATGAGCTTAATTACACAAGCCTTACAACAGAAGGTATAAATTTTAAGACGTGGTATAAAGTTTATTACACTCTTACGAGCGAGCCCATCGGAAGAATATTTAATTACATCACCTTCCAAAGCGTGAGATTTAGATCATTTTATTCGGCCGTTGTTCTTCTTGTTACTGCTATTACGACAGCAAAATAATGTCCCTTGTTTAATCAATCTCTGTTATGAAGCAGTACGCTAATTGGAGGTATCGATCGGCATATTCTTAACCTCGGCACGAGTTGAAAGTCAGTGGCCAGCTTCAAGCACCGGCTGTTTTACCCCGAGGGAATAGCCCCCGGTACCCACTGAACAGGAGGCTGGATGGGCCCCCGAACTGGCCTTGACTTTTGGAAAAGAGAAAAACCTCTTTCCCATGTCGGTAATCGAACCTAGGTCGTCCAACCCATACCCTTGTCCCTAAAGTGACTGAGCTGTTCAGGCTCAAATAAATATTGCGCATTATTCATTGTTTATTACACACGTCTCATTGATGTTAACAGGTTCAAGACATATTTAAACGCCACACAATAAATTTTATAAAATCACATATTAATAACTAAAAGAAATGTGATGAACTGGTTTTATATCCTCATTATAATGGAAAACCGTCTTTTAACAAATTTGCGGTTTCTGCAGCATGCGTCCATTATCGCTGATTTTTAAAGCATCCAGAATACGTTGCTTCGTAATTCTGTGTGTCTGTCTGATGAAGATTCTGTGAGACCCCATCTGTTCAGGTCTGCTTGATTCTGGCACATAAGGCGTTCAGGTTATTTCTTCTGTTACGAGTAGGCCTATTCGTTTGTTAGTTCTAGGAAGTGTGTCATCCCCGTTGTGTGTGTGAAACTAGGAAAAGGTATGTAGTCAAACACAACTTAATCACTGAGGTGTATTTAATGACTGTGATGGAAACAACTACATGTTTCGGC
>Ga0123354_10015831_pt1 | contig 11799 bp, 5 predicted proteins | sample TergutLab28metaG_2_FD_97872 | JGI IMG/M metagenome (GOLD analysis project Ga0123354, IMG submission 97872) | Labiotermes labralis P4 segment gut microbial communities from Petit-Saut dam, French Guiana - Lab288 P4 | ecosystem: Host-associated > Arthropoda: Insects > Digestive system > Gut ... | reverse complement strand
TGATAGAAATTTATGTGCACTTTTCCACCTAAACAAACGGTAACACTAGACACAGCCACCCTAAAATCCGAAGACAATACGCAATTTTACTGCACAGAACAAAGGAAGTGTTTTTCTGGCTAGGCAGATACAGTAGTACCAACTAAACATCCCAAATACGGCCATCTGGTGGGGCTATAACCTCTCAGCACTTCATTTGTTTTGCAAACGAACTATTAATCTGAGCCCAGCAAACAAACAATGCAGACGTTTGAAATACACTAAATTTTTTTTTAGACCTAAGTGTTAAAATTAGCAATTATGATAAACGGGACATTAAGAAAAAGTGTTTGAAAACAGAGTAACTGAAAATATCTTGACCTAAGGAGAATGAATATTGCATGTGGTGATGTTAACATGAGGAACGTGATTAAGACAGTTTATCTGGTCCTTTCAGGTCAGTGAATTGGAGGAGAGTGCAGTGTGAAGGGAATGTGACGAAAATGAACTGTCACAACGCTTGCATATTGAAACAATGGGTGAGGAAACCTATAAAGATATACAATGAAAGTCGTGGGTGTGGTGAGAGTATAATATTAAAGTGAATCTCATGGAGATCGGGTTTTCGGTATGGAAGGTGAGTAAAGATAATTAGAATCGCGTTCAGTAGGTGTGCGCTTCTCGCAGTGTGTTGAATTTTGACATTTCTGCTGCTAAATACAGCACCAACTCCAGCGAGTTACTACAGTACCTGCATATTAAGCGCATGAATAAGATTTGACACCCCTGGAGATATAGAATGCACGGGAGGGTCTTAATGCTTCCTGCTTGTAAGTTATTGCAACTTTATATTGGAAATAGATAAAGACGAAAAATTTAAAGCAGTGGAAAACAAATGCCTCCCATTTTTACGACAAAGAAAATAGGAATACAAGGGGAACAAAAAAAAAAGGGGGTAAAATATTATAGAAATAAAAAAACCCGTCTGAGGGATGCAGTGAATGTGAAATGTGGGTGCGAAACTTGTCGGCTTGGTGTCTACAATTGCACATATTCTCACCATTGTAATTCAGGTCCTGCACCCACAGCCATACAAAACAAACTTTTCTCTTCTCCTCCGTCTCTTTCTTTCTATCCTTCCTTTCTTCTCAAGCTTCGTGGCGCTACTATCACAAAGCGTCGCAGCAGCGATGGACTCGAGCTTGGTTGACGGCGTGGGGGAGGCTGTGGGGGGTGGGGGGGGGAGACGACGACGGATGTTACCGGAATGGAGCAGACGTGAATGTTTTAAGTGTTGATATGCCTCGTCGGGTCCGATGTCAGCGTCCACGGAACGCATAATGTGACGTCCCGACTCACATCAGAAGCCTTAGCCATATTGCACCACCACTAGCTGTCCGCTTATGACGTCAGAGAGATGTGACAGAGCCATAGGACAGCTTTTGCTGACGGAGCGCATTGTGTTGTGCGGTGCGTTGCATTCGGGTGCATGTGCATCGCACCGGGATAAGTTTCGTAGCTTGGTGAGCTACAGATATAAAATCATGTCTGATTTGGGAAACGGGTCCGTCGACCTTGCAAGGTCAACGCACACATTCCGTTAGGCCACATGGCACTATAACAAATAAGGAAAAGACAGCAAAAGGAGATCAGATTCGCAGGAAAGCTGATAACATTCTTAATTCAGTCGCAGAATATTATACTGAGCGCGGGTTTAAAAACAATTATAACATTTCACCAAAAGAATTTTATTGCTGAAGACAAAAAACCGAACTATTAAACCTTAGATAATGCAAATTTGAGCATCTCCTTTCTTAACGCACAATATAGTACGTACGTCTAAAGAAAATCTTTAACGTCGACTGAAGAAAATTAATTAAGCACAGGTCTGTCAGATAAGGGAACTGAATTCCAGTGAACGTGTAGAGAGTTCTGCAAATTACGTTACGGTAAAAACTAACTAAGCAACCAATCAACCAACCAGCTAGCTGCATGCAGCACAGTTTGTCTTCAGAAGCTAACAGTTTCTCAGCTAGTCAAGAAATTACTCGCATTTGAATGAACCCGAAGGTTCATTACCGCATTCACAACAACCCGCCACCCGTCCCTATTCTGAGCCAAATCAGTTCATTCCATCCACCTACCTACTTCTTGAAGTCTGTTTTAATATTATATTCCATCTACGCATGGTTCTTTCAAGTGGATAACTTTCTACATCTAAGGAGATTCAACGTTAACTGATCCGACTTTTCCAAAATCAATACCACTAAAACCAACAGCAAGCGTGTACATTCGGTTATCGTAATTACACGTAATTAACCAGACAGGCAAAGTAAGTAGAGTCCAGTTGAAATATGATGGCACACGGTGACGCATGGGAGGGGAAGTGAAGGGGAAACTGGTGAATGGAGTGGGTAGCCAGTACCCTTCACACTACCTCGGAACATGGTGTATCCAGCATTACTACCGCTGATGCGCACACCTCGGCTGCCGGTAGTCGACTGAACTGGCGTCACCGTCGATTTAAATTGACTCGTTCGTTTCGCCGAAAGACGAAATCTGTTTTCTGCACGTGTGCCATCACATTTCAAACGCAGTCTACAACGTAACACCGAGGCGCGTTCACGTAACCACTGTTGCAGTAATAAGGAACACGTAATTGATATTCCGAGTATGTGTGTTTTTAGCCTTAAATATTCAGCACGCTATGCGCATGCCCCGTATTACACTGTCATCTATGGCCTGTCGGACTGTACCATATTTTTCCACATTATCTCATAAACGGTACGATTTACGAAAAAAAAACTACTGAACACAAAATGTGTGTTTTTTATATTCTCTATAATTTTTTCCTGAAACTTTTCTGTTCTAAGTAGAATTCAGTAATATACGAGTATCACAAATGTACATTGGTCTTGATGTAAAAGTACCCGTTATTCTTGTCGGATTTTAATGAAACTTTAATTTTGTCGACAGGTTTTCGAAAATACTTCAAATATCAAATTTCATAAAAATCCTTCCAGCAGGACCCAAGTTGTTCCATGCGGACGGACGGACGGACACGACGAAGATTAGTGTCGCTTCTCTCAATTTTTCCAACGCACCTAAAAGTTAAATTGGAACTAGTTGTTCAAAAAAGACAATTTACCTTCCCTTCTACAAGTAATTTTTTCTCCCACCCTTTTTTCCCTGTACGTCAACTGAACTGAAGTCCACAGTACTTCTTGTTTAACTTTCGCCTGTGCATGGATACAGCGAATTTGTCAAATTACAATCAACAAAACAAACATCTGGCCCTTAGTATCGATTACAACGCACATGAAATTTCTCATACCAACCGTATGTCGGTCGTTGAAACCATAACCATGAATTTCCGACTTAATATATAAACCAATATAACTGTGGACGTAATATAATTGCCAGATTAACTCTAATAACAAAATATCTCGAACTGCTGAAACCACAACGTTCAATTATATTAAATTGCATTATGAACACAGTGCATAATGGACAGTGTCGGATTAAACGAAATGTTCATGACAGCCGAAAATAGCTACAGATATCTTAATGTTCTGCATTCTGTCTGTATTTTCCTCTAGTTTATAAAGATCCGCCAAAATTCACTTACTAGAAAATATAGACCCCCCCTTTTTTTTTTTTGAGATATGTAACACAATTGGTACGCAATGCCTTAATGAATAGCCACAAATATACTTAGAATAATCAGCCTCATGAAAGCTTTCAAGGACATATGATTATTGACTTCTGGGGTGTGCAGCTGTTTAGTGTAACAAATTCTGCCTTTTCGAAAGAACTATTCGAATCCACCGCCGTCTGTAGTTATTCTGCCATTTTAAAACGTCATATTCCTCACTGTGCGACGTCAGACCAGGCTGGGTCGTAAGAAACCGGCGAATCAGATTCTCTCCGAATTATTTTCTTCATCTTCCGAAACGTCCGTGTAAGTGTACCGGAACCCACAGCACCTTATACTTGAAAACTATAAGCTGTTCGTGAAAAGGTGATGATGATGATGATGATAAAAATGATGATTAAACTTTTAAAGCCTACCAGTAACTTTACGTACCAACAGACTTAAGATTTAAGAATTCTATATGGTGATTATATTCCGTTTATTTGTTCCCAGAACAAACAGCTACTTTAGCCTTACACAATATTAACAGTTTATTTTTATAACCGAAGTGGAGTGTGTTTACAGTGCGGTACGGACTGTCCTTATATAACACAGGTACGTTTCGTCTTTAACTGGTTAATGTAACATCGTGATATCCTACATTTTTTTTTAATATTATTCTCCTTCGAAGCCACTTCCTCCTATCCTGCTGTATTTTTCCCTTACATATCAATTCCTTAGGTTTCTGTTTAAAAATTTTCCCACGTAATTAATTTTTCCGTTTCCCTCTTCCTCCTGCACTTGCCATTTCTGTGTTCAGTTGCTCTATTTCATATCTTCCATTCTGCCCGTCCTCTTCATTGCCCACTACGCTACTCAGATGTCAAACCACGCTGTGTCGCCCATTACCAGCTCACGAACCCACACGAACTTATTATCAAATTGCAAGTTTACATCCAAAACACATTAATGTAAGTGTAATTTTATGTTTTGTCATTCTGCCCTCAGTGTTTGCCAGTAAATCACTCAGTGCCTATCACGAACAGTAACCAGGAAACTGGTCGTATTGCGGACGATAGCGTGCATTGTAATGTGTCCGGACTGAATTTACTGATAAGAGCTTGTTATCAGGCTGTGTGGCTACTGTCCCATGCACAACGCACAACGTACCAGCCAAGAACTGTTCATATTCAAATGCCGTCTATAACTAGATCTACAATTGACGGTATGTGCCCGGCGACCTCCTAACAACAAGTAAAAACCTGAAAAGTTGCGTCAGTGATAGGTGCAACAGGAGTAGCGGTCACCCAGGCATGGAATAACAACCATAACAGGCTAGTCACTATACCGAACGTTGAAACACCACAGGTAATGCAGGTATAGCTTCACCCTGCGGCGCGTTCGCGTAACCACTGTTTGCAATTGAAAAGAAGCAAAGCTGAGCAACCTGTCACTGTCAACAATATATAAAAATATTCAGTGTTGTACAACAATGTTCTTACGACGAATTTAGGTCGCCTGCAACAATACGCAGTATTTAAAGTCTTCACCCAGCGTATCCGACATTTTTTTCTCCGATTTTAACCAAATTTCGACCTTCTAGACGTTTTGTCACAGAAGTGGCTAATATGAAAATTCCACGGAAATCCGTCCAATAGGAACGCCGCGGACGGACAGAAAGGGCTTGACGAAGCTAACAAGCGCCTAACAAGTCATGTCGTAATCATAAAAGGAAATTGGATAACTAGTTTTTTTTAAAAGTTAGAATAATGTAATCCAGACTTTGCATGCTTGGTGTCATGTTTCATACACTGTACCGGTTTACAGACATCTAATGGATCTGTGCAGTACACTGAGCAGCAGTCGCGATGCAGTAAATGACAAATATACAAATCGTGCCGAGCTCCACTGCTACTAATATTCACTTGTTATCGTACACTGGAAGCACTCATCTGTTTTACGAAGCCCTTTAATCCGCTAAGTCTGAAAGATAAACGTAGGACGCCAACACAATGTCTGTCTGTCTGTCTGTGTCCTGGATTGCTTTCTGCCTAGCCCTAAGACCGCATGTACCAACAGAAACTTTCCAATCGAGATACGTTGAGACACATACAGGTTTGTGGTTGAGAAACATGAAGGAAAGACCTAGACGTCAGTGCGAGTATAACAGTGAGATAGATCGTAGACTTCGGCAGAGGAGTAACTGATGTGTTCGCTTTTTTGTGATATCACGCAGCGTTAGTTGATAGTTACCGACGTTTCGGGAAAATCTACGGTCCATTTTTTAAGGGTCAAACAGTCCAAGAAGCCTGTACTGCCTGACCTTTGAAGATGGGAGATAAGACTGTGTCGAAACGTCGGTAAATAAATAAACGCACTGTGTCATATTCCACAAAAGCGAAGACCTCATTGGGATTTATCTTAAAAATTAGGATGGTAGGCAGTTGACTGGACTCATATGGCTCGTGATGTGAACAAGTGGGCTGCTGTGAACACGGTAATGAACCTTTCATTTTTTCGAGTACCTCCTCAAGCAGGACTCTGCTAGGCGGAATGAGCTACTCAGAAGCTTTGTGCAAAAATACAGAAACACTTGTTAAGGCACAGTAGCGATGACACCAGTTGCTTCAAACATCAAAAGTCACGGATTTTGATCATGAAGTGTATTTATTCGTTTCGCATTATTGTTACAACAGAGATCACTTACTGACTGGTCTCAGTAACAGAGACTGCAGGTGCTTACCGGCAGACAGGAACCGAATGCCAATCATTGGAGCTGATTCCACAATCCGTATACACTGATAGGAACTCTGTATCTGTCATGGTTCAGAGTGTCAAAACTCACTCTAATTCTTCTCATTTCCTGTACAAGTAAAGCTGTGATTTCCAGCACGTGCATAGTTTGTGAGCATACTCTACTGGGCAGCACTTCCAATTACATCTGTAAGTGCCCCATTTCAAGCTTTGGACATCCAGACCAACCTGTTAACTAGTTCATAACATTTTAACTCATTTCGATACTTCTAGTGTAGAAGACTGCAATACGAAAGTTATCAGATACTGACTGTCGCTGCGTTTCGAATCAACTGATCATACTAAAATGGTTCATATTAAACTGGTTCGTGAAGATTATTTAAGACATATCAAGTCTAGGATGCGTTCATTCCGTTGTCTGCCTTAACCTTTTGACGCCGGAATTATTTTTTTAATTATAGCACACCCTGTATATAAAATATGAATAATACAGGAACCAAATATGTTAGAACTATGAAACAAACTGCATTTTGAAGAAAAAAAAACGGAGAGTATATACCACGTTTAAAATATTCAGTGTCTATATTTGCTTAATAAATATATAAAATGCAACTTTAGAGGTTAGCGGTGCGGTACGACCACTATAGTTGACATTAGGCGTCAAAAGGTTAAAACAGATCCATAGCCTCTTCCAAAGCCAGTTCTCCACACAGAGCGATCTAGTGCTTCCTAGTTCAAATTCCAGTATCCACTGTTATCCTTAAGGTTATCAGTAGCTGCTTACGTTTTCTTCCCCGTCTTCCTTTCACTTCCATCCTTCCCTCTGTCTTTCCTTGAATAGCGTGTTTTAGATGGCAGTTCCTAGGCAAAATATGGCCGACAGCCTTCCTTCTTTTAATTGTATGTATGATACTGCTCTCTTCCTTGACGCTGTAAAACACTTTCTCATTTCTCATGCAATCGCCCCCAACTGATCTTCTCTAATCCTTCTCCAGCCCCACACTTCAAAACGTTGAAGGTACTTCTGATCTAATTTCCGAAGTGTCCCAAGATTCAGCACCAACAAAGCCATAGCCCAAGCGTAGCACTTCACTAGTTTCTTCCTTATACGCGTTTACATTTAAAACCAGTCACGTGACCGTCACGTAACGCACCGCTACGATATGCGCGCGCAGCTGCACCGAAATGTTGCGATCGCTGAACTCAAAACCGTCCCTGACGTCGCACGAAAGAAGCTCTACCGTAAACATGACAGGGCTGGTGTGACTCAAAGGCTTTACGTGGAGTAGATAAAGAGGCCTGCATGAGACATGAAGTTATCAGTAACTAATGCATTAAGGTGTGTCATGTCGCATTGTGATTGCAGTGACGTATGCTAGTTCGACGCGACAAGAGCTGTTGGACCCACAGCGTGGTAAAAAGTCCCCGAACCTTTACACAGCATTTTATACGTACTGGTCTTTTTGCTGCTGTGGTGAGATACCTGAGTGGGCAGGCCCCAACGTAATGCATTATTCGGCAGAGCGGCACAACTCGTGGGTCGATGTGGGAGGGTAAGCAACCCGCATTTAAAATGCATGTAACAGTGAAGTGCCGGATCTCTCGTTGCCGCTACCTTTTGATCTCAAAAAAGGAGCGTGAATATTTGCGACCCTCATGCCCTTTGTACACGTCACACCTGCCTCGCAAGTTAATGTGCTTACAGCAGGGGAGTCCAATATGCCACTTCTAAGGCATCCGAATTATGGTACTGTGGGTTGTGCCACCGCTTCGACTTCAAATGTACAACGTCAGAATGTGGTCAGTTACCCGTAAGTACTGTGTGTTTCTTTTATCGTTTCTATGTGCGCGCAGAAAAAAGAAGCCATCTAGCACTCTGCATTAAATTTTTTTTTTTACTGAGCCCTGTAAAGGGCCAGAAGTTATAGCCAAATCCGAGAACTCAGTAACGATGAAGAGGGAAATCTAAACAAGACAGGCAATGTACTGTACGTATAACGTAACACTGAGGCGCGTTCGTGCCCAAATTGTTGCAGTGGAAAAGCAACAAGTATTACTTAGTCTGAGTGTGTTTTTGTGGCCTTAGACACTCAGCATGCAAAGCGCATGCGCCGAATCGTCCCCATGGCCTGACTGGCTCTACCACATTATTTTCTGAGAACATTTCTCAGTCTCAGAATAATTCAGCAAGGTATGATCAAACATGTGTATGGGCTGTCATGTAAAGTACTCGTTATTCTTGTCAGATTTTAATGAAACTTGAATCTTCTCGACATATTTAAAAAAAAATACCTCGTTCATCGGTGGGGAGAATTCGTTTTAACGGAGATGAGATTTTACAATAAAATAAACAACCAAATAAATTCAACAATAATAACGGTTTATTAATTATTTTAATCATCTCAACATGTTTCGGGCGATAATTTCGCTCATCCTCAAGAGCACTAGATTGTGTTTGCACCTTGTGGTACAGTGCACAAACGATGCTGCCGGCTGGATGAGATGGAACGGAGTTCCACCTCATCCAGGTTACCAGCCGGCAGCATCGTCAGTGCACTGTACCACAAGCTGTAATCAGAGTCTAGTGCTCCTGAGGATGGGCGAAATTATCGCCCGAAACATGTTGAGCTGATTGAAATCATTAATAAACCGTTATTGTTGCATCTAGTTGGTTCCTTATTTTATTGTATCAGTGATGCACGGTCACAAAAACATCAAATGAAATTTTGTGTTACAATAGCGCAGGTCTTACAAGAATTGGGCTCATGTGACGTCGCAGGAAAATGAAGAATGGTTTCAAGCAGCCCTCGTTGAAACTTTCTCCCAAAGATGTCGTTTCGCTTTAACATTGATAAATTCTAGGTACAAAAGATTCGCTGGGTCTTACGCAGACTCAGATTACAGTTGTTGATCGCACCCGGTAGGTATATATCGGCCAAACTGGTAGGTAATGTAATGTAATTTATGTGGAGGGAAATGTTGTGTTCAATGTTGTTTTTTTGTACACTGAGGGCCTTATGAACGTAATTACAACGTTAAACGGCACTTTCACAGTTTTTTCACAAGTGAGCTTTCCTCAATCAATGGGCCGCCTGTGTCAGTGAACTACCTCTATATATACACTTTATTATACATATTTCAGTCAACACAACTATACAATAAAAACATAGATTAGAGCGACATGTTTCGACTTAAAAGTCATCATCAGGCTAAGCTAAGAACCATGAATTCTTTACAATGTGGCTGTGCGCATTTGGGATCCCAGATGGCTCACAATGTGTACTGTGATTCGCACCATGTATATAACGTGATTTATACATATTACACTATTGTACTATTGTACCTCTATATGTGCACCTAGCAGCAAATGGGCGACTCGCTCAACCGTTCAAATGACGGCAAATGTAGAGATATTTTTTGAAAATGTCGTGTTGTTTTTAACCCTGTAAACGCCGAGTTAAATCCCATCTGCCAACTCCTGGCATTGTTAGGAGATCACCATATTCTCCACGTTAGCAGGGTAAGGGTTAAACAACAGATGATGGATAAAGCCCGGAAACATAGTATACGTGGTATATCATTGGTGTTACGGGAGACGTTTTGACTAACAAGCCAACAATGTACCGTCCACCGACCGACCAAATTATCTTCAAAATGCAATAATGCATTTAACCACTGAAATGTGTTACAATAGTTATCGTCCCATGAAATGACGTTTGGGATTGTGTGTGTGTATATATATATATATATATATATATATATATATATATATATGTGTGTGTGTGTGTGTGTGTGTGTGTGTGTGTGTGTGTGAATGTATGTACGTATACTTTATATGTGACGCTTGTAAACATATAACTTCCCGTAAACGAAGAGATTCATTTTCACACAAACGTCCACAAATTGCCTGTTCGAATTTTTTTGTGTTGCGGGAAATGACGGGAAAACTTGGTCTACAGACAGGCCCCCCCACAAAACTAATACACAAAAATGAAGAATGAGTAAGTTTACAGTTATATATGTTCCATGTTCTGTGCATTAATCAGTCGTAGAATTTTTTTTTTAATACTAACAAGGGCACTTCGGTGTATGAATGTCAAATTTATGAAGTGTACATAACCCTATACCTATAATTGTACCTGTGAACTTTACGTACATCATCTGCAACAAAAATACACTGACAACAATAGGAAAAATTATTCAAGAAATCCAATTCACAACCCAGTCTAGAGAGTCGATATTTTTAGCGAATCTGTATAGAACAATTAGTAATGTGCCTCTGTAAACAAACTGCAGGTAAGGATCAAAAAGTGCCTCTGCCTTCTATCCCTGCTTTACCAGAGGAAGAGTTTACAAAGATTTTTGTGAAGTGAAATATACCGAGGGAAACACTTTGTCCACGAGGTTATATTTGCGTAGGCCTGGACTGCAGTGTAGCAGGACAGCACATGTTTCTGTGTCGTGTCACAAACATATTAGTACACAGTAAACATTTTATGGGAAGATATATTTCGCTTAAACTTCATAGAAATTGGAATCTCTTAATAACTGAAAATTACAGTACATCGTAAGGAACAATCCATTTTTAGCGGCCTTGATTGTGTTGGTTACAGGTAGCAACATTATCCTCTGTTCCTCTAATTATCTACCTCACGCGGACTGCACGCTGGTATCTCTGTCTATTGCTGCATTTCCTTCTGTAACAAGGTATCAAGTGTCTCCAAAAGTCTATTAACATACATATGGCGTGCAACACAATAGAAGAATAGCCGACACCCCAAGACGCTACTCATTTATCTTCCTTGGCACAGTAATCAATTTTCCCTTGTTGTGGATAATTCAAGCATTGTGTGGTAATTTAGTTCGGTAATTAGAACTTTCTTTTTAATTCGTTTTTTTTTATTTAATCAAGTACGTAATTAACACTCGCCTTCTCATGTTTTATTGAGGAAGTGACGCTGAACCATAAGTAATTCATCGTTAGGTATTAGGGAGTAGAGTTGGAGGCTGAAGGGTCCCTGCGGTCGTCATCGATTGGAGCGGATTTTAAAGACCAGTAACCAATGGGATTAAAGACGGAATTAAGAAGAGATTAAAAGCAGGGGTTACTTTCAACATTCAATCCATAATTTTGAATCCTCCAGTATCCATTTGAATAAAGGTTGACCAACTAGATGACACTTGCTTTATTATATATTGCTCAACATGTTTCAGACGTTAATACGTCCATCTTCAGAAGCTAGCGAGTACTTGTTGTGTTGTGTAGGCTGCAATGATAGAGGTTTTGTGTGTTAGTTTATTTATCTAGCGGTAAGTGCTATACCTATATTATGTGTCGTGTGTGGCTCTGAGTGAGTGTGTTTCTGCAAGCGTGTGGTGTCCTGTGGTTCTTGAACATTTTGTGTGTGGTATGTTTTGGTGTTTTATGCATC
>Ga0123354_10015829_pt1 | contig 11800 bp, 7 predicted proteins | sample TergutLab28metaG_2_FD_97872 | JGI IMG/M metagenome (GOLD analysis project Ga0123354, IMG submission 97872) | Labiotermes labralis P4 segment gut microbial communities from Petit-Saut dam, French Guiana - Lab288 P4 | ecosystem: Host-associated > Arthropoda: Insects > Digestive system > Gut ... | reverse complement strand
GTGTGGGTGTGTATGTGTGTTTATGTGGGTGTGGGTGTGTGTGTGTGTGTGGGGGGGTGGGTGTGTGGGCGTGGGTGTGGGTGTGTGTGTGTGTGTGTGCGTGTTCGTTTTTTTTTTTTCTGAATGCCATGTAGTAGACCCCCGACTTACGACAGCTATACATGCGACCCCTTATTTTGTTACCTTTCCAATATCCAGCACTAAACACGCAGTGACTAACGTCTTATTTACGACGGAACCAAGACTGAAACCGACAACTGAGCGACTGGAAACTTTCAGTATATATAATCTTAGCAATTGACCAACTTAATGCACAAATTCTTGTTTCATAATAAGTTTATTACATTCCTCTACAAGTTTTGAGCACTGTTTTGTTCATCATCAGGAGGTCAAAATTGTATTATACAGCATCTGGTATCGTCACACACTGTAGGTGGCCGTCCGGTGCACGGGGTGAGAGAGGTCCTCTCTCAACCTGCGCACAGTGTTCGAAACATGTAGAGGAATATAATAAACTCATTACTAAACAAGAATTTGTGCATTAAGTTGGTCAATTGTTAAGATTATACTGAAATGCACAGTTGGCAAAACAAAAAAAATCAGTAAATATGTCTGTCAACAGTACTTCAGCTAGCTCAAATAGAAGCTGCGCCCAGATGAAAAGAATCTCTTCCTTAGACTATTGCAACGTTTAAAAAAAACTGTCTTCAATTTTGAAAATTTTTCGGCTCCACCATGTGTGCGTAGAGAAAATTTAATTTACGGAATGTGCAAAGAATAAAATAATCAAGAAGAACTAATACTTTGGAAATTAAGCAAGAAGCTTTAGACAAAATGCGCTAGACATGAACCCGAAAGAGCTCGCATCTAAGTTCAAAATGTCGCATGTAAGTGTGATCACAGTTTTAAATAAGGAAAGAAGACTCAGCCAATGCAAACAGAGATGGTAGGAAAATCTTATGGGCTAAATCCAGAGGTTGAAAGTGTTCGATTGCATAGACAAATGATCAGACGTAACGAATCCAGGTGTCCCTGAAGCATGCAAAAATTCTAACTGATAATTGTGTGTTATGAAGTGGGTTTCCGGGTTTTCAAGAAGGAACCCCAATTTTGTAACATGTCTTTACTAAAAATACTAGAAACACTGTTAGATTTTCGATGTTTGACTTTCAAAAAGACATCCAGAAACCAATTATGTCATAGGTATGAGTATCGCCTGTGCTTTTTAATCAAGAAAATTTCTCATATATTTATTACTTTGTCAATAAATTTTTAACATCGACCTACAAGCGAGACATCTTACTCTTTACGGAAATTGGATTCTCTCATCTCATTTTTTTAAAATAAAAGGCAACAGCTATAATTCTGAAACTAATGGAATTCTGTTAACCTAAAGCAGTAAACTGAGTAATGTTTCTTTCCCCCCTCATGCCTAATGTGTGGTATGTCGGCTTTTTTGTTATGCCTGTACTATATTTTTTGTTGTGTACACCCTATATCTCGCCTCATAAGAAGCTACAAGTGATAAGTCGCAAACTATAATTAGAAAGGTATTTTTGAAAATTTAATAGTGTGAGCATGCAATAATTCGCCATGCAGTTTTTATAGAGCGAAGTGATATTAGTGGATATTTGTTCCGAATAAATATGTGCCTTTTTAAGCGGAAATATAGTATACAAAGAGCATTTCCTCTTACACGGGTTGCTACAAATGAGTGCCCATAATTAGCCTCATTGCTGTTGTTAAATGAATGTAACAAATACAGCGTTACAAATATTCTTATTATTGCTCACCCTGACTACCGCCCATATACACCTTGTCTTGTAGATACATCATATTAAGCATATGTGCTTCCGAAAGTTACTGCGTGTATAGAGTCACACCAGTACTCAGCCAAGTGCAGTGACATGGCAGGCCTCTCTCTACTCGGCAGCAGCACGCCTTTACTCTGTATTCCGGAGACACTATCAAATGGAGCCTTCAGTGACAACATTGAACATCAAAGTGTCTATAACGGGTCATATGTGTATTATATTTGTTTAGGCCCTATCACTTGGGCGTATACACTACCGCCCTGGGCCCAACTACTACATCAAAGAACACGTGCCAGGGCCATTGCTAGATCAACAGTGAAGAATAATGACTGTAGGAAGCAAAGAGAGTTTAGTCAAGATTTAAATTACTTCCCGTCCTATCATTTTCAGATTTTCAGTGAAGAGCTGACCATTCCAGAAACGTTTCAGGGTATGTAAAACTATTTTGATCAAATTTTCTACTTACCACAATCGTCTTATTTTGTTTTGCAGCCTTACATATCGATGATAACTTAGGCAGGACTTACGTTAATGAAATGTTACAAAAGACTAGAGATAACTAACACAATATAGGCAAGGTACGTGTAGCGGCCGGTGGTTAAATAAGTTGATTCTACTGAGTTACTTTTGCCTAAATTATTTATCTCTAATGCAAACTCTTGATCCGTCTACACAAACTGGGATAGGTTAGCTTAGGTTGCGTTGTGTTAAAGTAGATTAAATTTGTATTCGGTTAAGTCTGGTTAAGTTGAATTAGAATACGACGGGTTCTGCGCTAGATTTGAGTGGTTTTGTACATAGTAGGCAAAGCAGCAAGACCACGTTCTACGTAATGGCGTCTTGTTTACCCCACGACACAAAGGTGGAAGGCTTTGAAGGCAGAAAGCTATCTGAATTATGGCAGTACACAAAAACGTCAATATCTACTTCAGACAAATCAAACCACATTTACATTGCAAAGACCAATAAGTTTATGGCGTTATTGGAAATAGTCTTCTATGACTGTGAAAATAGTACGACAGCACGATACAAAAAAGTTCACTCTTTTCAGAGAGCTTAAAGTTTATTACTGGTGGGCTTTAAACAGCTAACATGCGGGCAAATTTTGTGCGTATTTTTTTAAGTCGTGGGCTACGTCATGCTTCATCTACTTTGGTATCGACCAAATCCAAGCGCAGAGGAATGAAGCACCTTTACCTGAAAGATTTGGATACAAACACTGTCTTATTCTACAGAGCGACACCTACAGAATTTCGTGTAAAGGAAGATGCTTGTAGGTACTGTGTGTGTATCAACAAGGCTTTTCAAAATCCAATTAACTAGGTACACTGTAACGTTCTGTGACGATGAAATAATAAGCCACGAAAAACAAATGTGAGAAACTGTATTGTCTGGAGAATTTCGATTTATTTTCCTTTTTAAGTTGTAGGGTACACTCTGCCATTTTCTCTGTGAAATACGGCCTACCATAATCATATCCCTGCTCATGCTTCAAAGGCATACGGAGGACTGCATGTGTAGGTCCACGAATTGTTCATTTCTGCCTTACGGGGTATCCGGTTAATCGGTAGGTAGTCCCAAGAAAATAAAATTAAAAGAAATTATATTATTATTATTATCATCATCATCATCATCACCACCACCACCAACACTATTATAATTAAACTGTGCACCTTACTGCACACTGCACGCAGCGAGGGACTGTGCTGTATCCCACGCTACTGCACTTACAGTTTGAGAGAAATAAAGTCCTTATTGTTCTTACAGTGATTTATGATTTACCCTACCTTTCATTTGCTCAGTTTGCAGAACAACACGTTGAGATGGCTTATAAAGGCTTATCGTTCCCGATTCTTGTACTTTGGTGTGATATAACTAGTTGGGGTGTGGCGAACCTCACAATCTATTGTAAAAGCACTTGTTATGTTCGGAGTCGACATCACGTCCTCCGTCTGAATCAACGTCCTACAGGACATAAACGTTCTTGGTGGCGTCGTGTCAAGTGCAGACGTAGGTATTTGGATCAATAATGATGTTTCATTCCGTCGTCGACCAGAAAACAGGACTTCGTAAGAGTGGCTGTTGAAGGTAACAACTCACGTGAGAGAGGGGGAAGAGAACTAGTAAGCACCTCATTCGAGCTCTTGTAAAATCCTTCTTTGTGGTAAGAAAGAGCAGCAGAGGAAAAGAAAAGTTACTAATACCAGGAAAGACCTGCGTACGTGAAAGAAATTTTGTCGCAAATGTGAATTGTAATTTTATGCCGCACTACAGCAGAAATGAACTCCGCATTCATGAGCCTACAACTGTTACACATCTCAGTTCACTCCAAGACAAAGTCACCACTAATTCATGAACAAATGTATGAAATGGATGTTACTAAAGACATCCACATAACACCCACTGCCCAGTACCGCCCCTGTGCTACTAAACTGCCTACACACTTCCTGTACACGATACAAAACACTAACTTTCTTTTTCAAAGGTCAATATCAAGTATACCCACAGACCACATCACATAAGGTTTGTAATATCACAAAGGAAGCTTGTGGTGGATGTAATAAATTCTTAATCCTCTAAAGACTAGGAGGAATCCACATCTTATCTTCCGACAATGACAATTTATTTTTTGCCAGTGAAGCAAATCATATGCAATAAAATGAGAATGAAGAAAAATTAAAATAAAGAAGTCATGGGGAAGAATAGGAGAAAATAAATAAAGAATGATGGCAGGAGGAATATTTTTTTCGGATTTCCTGTAGACAGTCAGATCCAGGGTTCACAACTTCACATAGTGAGTGTGCTCGACAATGATAATAAACGATGGGATTTTATTTCTCCTCTTAGCCACTTGCAGGGAAAACAAGTGTAAAACCCTCCAGTGTGTTCTTCTGCTGTGTTGTTGTCGCAGGAGTGTTCACTACTGTTTGTTCCCCGTAGAGTAAGTCCCCCACGAAGGGAGGTATGAGCCTGGTGTTGACAGTTATTGAGCTATATGCTTGCGCCCCCTTCCCTAGCAAAACAGCTGGCAAACTTCGCCAAACACGAAGTGTATAATTCTAGAATCCAAAATAAAAACAATATATAAAAGTCGTATCATCTCTCCAACTTTCAGTTTCTTCACTACTCTCTCATTCACGCACATGGTGTCTCGATTACCAGTTCAATAAGACGATGTAACCTTAGAACTGTACCCTTTAAACCTCACTCCAGTGCAACCCCATTCTTCCTTGGCACTCTGTTGTGATCACCAATGAATCCGACAGCCATTGACAACCCCTGTAATATATATCCCCCTAGTAGAATAGGGGTAGGCAATCAATCGTGTGGAAAACATGTGGAATTTCCAAAATCGGAATAAATGTGGCTGCGTCAAAGTTTCTGTCCTTCACATGAAAAGGGACGCGGTGATTAAATACCCGAAACACGTCAGAATATGAAAATGGGCTATTTGTGGTAGATAAAATCATAATATCAATGTGCACGCCATTGAAGCATAGGGGAGAACAGAGGTAAAGCTCCACTCATTCTTGACTTCTGCACTGGATGTAGGTGAATGATCAGCTTCACTAACTGGCCACTTTACCCGTTGGGAAAGATTCCAGATACCTAGTCAACAGGAGACTGGGTGGTCCTCGGAGATGCTCTCGACGATTTAGAAAACCAAAAAAATTTCTTGCCCTTCCCGTAAATCGAAAAGATATTCTTTGGTTGTCCAGCCCGCGGCCTAGTCACTTTACCGGCTACACCGGCGATTCGCAAACTGTGCGCCGCGGCGCAGCGGGATATTTCCGAACGTAGTTTTTTCTTTCAATTTATGCTTTTTTATTATTCTTTCCAATGGTTACTACGTTGTTAGGACAACTAATTATGAAGTTGTTTTGACTTAAGTGCTTAATAAACAGAAAGTGTTAGGTATTTCTCTTGACCTAGGGGTACAGCAAAACAATTGCTGAGACACAAGGGCGCCGTGAACCGAGTAAGTTTGGGAACCGCTGGGCTACTCTATCCCGGTTCCCTGGTTTATGAGGATAAAATACGTACTTACAAAGATATATATATATATATATATAATATAATTTGAAGCGAAGACATTTCTGTAAGAGATTAAGAAATTACTTCTGACACTGCTGCGCAAAAGTGTACCAACTAAATGATGACGTCAGGTAAACAATGTTGAGAATGTTGCCTTGTGGGATGTGACACCTTATGGTTTTGTGGGCAGATGGTGTTTTTAAAAAACTGGTATCGGCCTATGAAACAACACGTCGTCACTTCTCACACAACCATAACTTATTATTCGTTACAGTGAGAAAGCTAAACCTCAGTTGGCAACACTGCCGGACAGGAAACGTTGTGTTGTATACAGGTGAGCCCTATTGCCAGATCACAGAAGTACGGTGGTCTACATCGAGATGAAAGAGACAAGAAGTACGTATGAATATGTGACGACAACCTGGGCACGACCACTTGGAAGGATGGAAGACAGAAGATACACTGACAGCTTGTAAAGATAAAAAGTATCTTAGAAAATTTGTAAGGTTGGAAACGGAAGAAAATGGCCGAGTGTTTTGTCTAGTGCGGATTTTGGGCGTTCTATTCTAAGTCAAAGAACGACTTACCTGCAGCCGTGTGTCTGTCTGTCTGTCTGTCTGCCAATATCCTGGTATCACAAGCTAAACGTTTATCGGATTCTCATCGAATATATTATAGGAGTTTTAATTTAGGTCCCATAATTCCATTGCGTTTGTCAACTAAAATAAAGCTATGGGTAATATATACATACGATAAGTACTACAACATGTTTCGGCCGAATTAACACTCATTTGTACAAATGCCGGATGATGGACTTATAAGCCGGCAGGAGCATTTTGTGGTAAGTATGAGGAATATACACATGCATGTTCTTATAATAAAACTAACTAGATGCAGTAATTTCTCAAATTTATTTTTGGAATAAAACTCTACAACTCGCGAGCTGTCAGCAAACCTGTATAGCATATACCATTGCTGTGTGTACAGTGAAAAACTCCTGATGATGGACAGAGGAACTGTCCGAATCGTGTAAAGTTTTATTCCAAAAATAAATTTGAGAAATTAGTGTATCTAGTTGGTTTTATTATAAGAATTTAGCAAGATGCACGGCCACCTGAACGTCAAATACTCATGCACGTGTATAGGTGCATGTGTTAACACCAGCGGGGATATCTCATCTTAAAATGATGAATATACGATGTTCCTAGGATTGTGTTACACGGATCCTGTGATCGGTATATCAGGCTATATGAGTTCCTTGCAAATATCGAACAAACGCATGTTTATCTTGAAAATCGTCTCAATGAATCATACTTTATTAATTTAAGGGATTAAATGAATTTCTGTCCGTACTTCCGATATTTCTTGACCGCCGTTAGTGAACTTCGGTACAGAATGTCTCTACGTAATGCTGTCAAACATCTGATCGTTACGAAAAAACTGGTGAAGCGAAGGCCATGCTATACTGAAGGACGGATACGAAACTTCGCATCTATTTTCCTCATTTTTCGTGCTGTTTTGAAAAAATTCGGTACAGGAATAATCTGCAGTACGTAATAAACTATTGTAACTTTCGTTGAAACTGGCGCCGTGAAAGCCTACACAGTCCACACATTTCCATATTTGTAGTCCGGAAGTGGTTAAATTCGGCTCAAGAGATCTGCACATCAAGTTCTGGAGCATTTGTGACATTCGTGCAAATTAGCGCAGGGGAGAATGAGGTCATATTTTCTTATGGGCGTATATGAAATTACATTTATGATACAGCGTGAAACCTTACATTGTAAGATAAAGGACGCCTTAGTGAAGTCTGTGTCCTACGTCACGAAATACATAGTTTAGAATATTGTCGGCAATAGTGGAGTTAAACTGCTGGATTATGAAAAGTCAGAGTTGGTTAGGGTAGGTTGTAACGGAACTGCTGCCGCCATCAGCTTCGGCCACGACAAAGGTGGCAAGAGGTTCCTCTAAAACTACAGCATATATTTACCCGTCAACATGGTGCCGTATTTCAGAAGACTGTTACGAACGTTCTGTTGTTAATCATAACAAAAACGCTATTTGTTCGTCCCCCACTCCACTTTACCCCAAGAATTGGAGAGATACTGACCCGGAACACTGATTGAATTCCGGATTGCTTCCCCTGCCGGAGCCGAAATCGGAAATCTGCACGTTCCTACACAAACATGTTGCTATCGGAAGGCTAGAAGGCAGCAGATGGAGAAGAGACGAGAAAAGAAATCGCCTCCAGAAAAACAGCATTAAAACAGACGCGGAGCTAGTCAGATAAACATCATGGCTGCCTAAGTGCACTCTCTCAAGACCAGTAGCATAGTGACGAGAATCAACAAGCACCTGTCTTGAGTAGTCAGAGTATAATATGATTTCTTTCCGCCAGCATTTCTCCCCTAATTCTCCGGTTTTTACCATTTGTACCAACACATCTCAGTGCTACAGTGCATTTCGTTGGTCTGTGCAATATTCATTGTTAAAGAAACGAACATTACATATGCACCAGGTGCGTTGCATTCATGATTCCTACTCGAGGTTTCTATATCACACATCGGCACAGACACAGTCTATTCGTGGTTTCCTTTGGTTATCAGATGTAAATACCCAGATAATAATGCAAACTAGGCCATGTTTGCTTCCTCAAAATCCCCTGAAGGTTGTTTTCACCGCATGTACCATTTGATGTTACAGACTACTATGCTGAAATAGTAATATTTTTAATAAATATACAAATGATACAAAATAGTCGTGCATAATTATTATGTCGGACAATACTGCTGCCATCAACTGTAACATCCTGTATACCCGCGAGCGAAAAGTTCTTAAACCATATGCGATCTTCTTATAATAAACCCAACGAGATGCACTAATTTCTCAAATTTATTTTAGGAATAGAACTCTACATGTTTCGGACAGTTCCTCTGTCCCTCATCAGGAGTCTAGTACTGTACACACTGCAATGGGTATATATCATACAGGTTTTGCTGACTGCTTGCTAGCGGGATCAGGATGTTCCATCCTGATCCCGCTAGTAAGCAGTCAGCATAACCTGTATGTATTGCTGTGTGTACAGTACTAGACTCGTGATGATGGACAGAGAACCTGTCCGAAGTATGTAGAGTTCTATTCCTAAAATAAATTTGAGAATTTAGTGCATCTCGTTGGTTTTATTATAAGAATACGTCACGATGCACGGTCCTCTGAATGTCAAATATGCCATCTCTTCAGAACGCCAACAAATAAGTGGACTGCTGCGCAAATTCTACACTTAGTTTTCAGTCTGGTAAGCAAATGAAATGAAGCTAGATTTGTGAAATCTGTTACACAGACAATCCTGTCTACAAATCATTTGAAAAAGAAATTAATGGTAATTCCTAGAACGGAGAGCACGCAACGAACTAACGACTTGTCCTGAGCGTTCGTAGATGAGGCAGTCTGGTGTGCTCCAGTTTAGAATTAATAAAACACATCACTACATCACATAGACTTACAATATGATTACTTGCCTGCAATCATGTCTGCACAGGTCTGAACATCTGAAAAAAAGGAACAATCAGAAGATCGTCCATTTATCTTGACTGGATTGATCTATGTTCTCCATCGATTTGAATGACTTATTCGATTTCTTATTAAACTTAACCCTATGGTGATGACTCTTTTTTTAAATTGGTTCTTTTTCAACAGGACAATATATTATCTTCTTGTGACGAAACCCAAATACTCTTCACCGTTATGATATTTAATAATAATAATAATAATAATACCAGGAAACCATGACGTTAAGGAACTACAGAAAACAGCTATATTGGGCACTGCACATATACTTCGGAAAGTACTAATGTAAAAATACGATAGATTCAACACTGGAACTAACGATATAAGCACCATGAATAGTAACAACAGAATAGCTGCAACACTGTATTCCTTAGGTACACAGTTTGTCTCAGGAATATAAGTACAAATACCCTGCATAAAGGAGATGATGATGATAATGATGACGACGATAATAATAATAATAATAATAATAATAAATGCATTTTAAGGACCCGGATATTACTAAAGACAACTGAAAAAAATCGACAGAAATCACAAACCACTCAACAAATAACCGAAGCATGTCGTGCATTAACTGAAGGTGATGGCACCCATCGTTACGATCAAGTGTTTATCAAATGGGGACAACCAAAGTGGAAAATAACACCCTATTATAAATATGAGGCACAATCTGTTCTAGAAAACTCACTACATAAACAATAATATGACAGCTCTGCATAAAGGAGATGATGATGATGATAATAATAATAATAATAATTTTAACCACACGTGCAGCATTTCTACAATATAAGTTACAACAAAAACTGCACATGCTGAAAAACTTACGAGCTCGCTGAAGGTGGCCAACAGCTAAGTCCAAACATGTCGCAGCTTTAACTAACAAATAAGAAAAGCGTTGTGCAAAACGTTGGTGTTAAATTTCCTATATTTTATGTGCTATCACCGTGTTCACAAAAGCATATCACTGGTACATATCTTCAGTCAGCTGCATAAAGTTCACGTTTTCACGTTTTATTTCTCACAGGCTAATTTTTATATTATTCTCCCATTTACACCCAGGTCTACTCAATGACCTCTTCTCTTTAAATTTTAGGATTAAAATGCGCGTTCTTTTCTTCCATTTATTCTCCACATTCTTCCAATCTCATACCTACAATTTGACCACTATAATTTTATATGATGAACAAGGCATCTACGAAATTATTTGTAAAATAATTTTCTCAATTCTACCGTTAGGTTTTTCCCATAGGTTCAAAAATCTCAACCAGCACCTTCTTATTCGTGGAACACTGAAATTTTAAACAACTGTATAACCAATTTGTAAGCATAAGTTACGAATTTGTATCGGTGTAGCGAGTTGCAAAGACATTCTAGACACTAACTTGTAAGATTCTTATTTCTTTTGGTGTCTGAGAACGGCTTTCTACAATTACCATCCTGCCTGCACTTTGGTAGACTCAACGCACTTGGTTCATTTCGCAGTTACTTGAAAGTTCTTGACAGCAGATGGGATAGCTGTGTGGTCTCAAGTGCAGTTTTGCGTCAAGGAATGCGCCAGACCACAGTGGTAAGACATTAGTAGGACTAGACTGCATTCCTCCTTCAAACATTCGTGTAAAAATTAGCCAGTTAAGCGGGAATATTTGAACACAAACCGTCTACTGGATAGCAGATACATGACTAGCGGCTTGGACGGAAAAAGTAGGCCAACGTAGTGACAGTCTAGTTAAGTAGCCTCTGCGAGATGAAATATTTGAGAGGTGTTTTGAACTAAGATAATGTATCCTCGTAAATGATACTGAAAATTCCATATGACTAAATTTTTGAATTTATCCATATTACAAACTACACTCCTGGGTAGGAAATTTGTTCCTTTGCGCATTGAATTTCTTTTTAAAGCAGTTACTATTGTATCTCCCAAGCTATCCAAATTTTCGTTACCTTTACTTAGTACTTCAATGCAAAAAGACAGGCATACATTAAAACAGACCTCAGTTACGTCCTTCGACATACACCTGCCAGAAAAACAGGCTCTTATAAATAGATAACAGTTGGAAATACAGATACTCTAGGACATGGGTTGGTGTATAGAAGCCATATAATTGATATGTTCTGTGTTTTATTTTTTTTTTTTGTATATATATATATATATATATATATATATATATACTTCTGTACTTATGCTACATGCTGTATTTTTCAATTATTTTTCATGATTAAGCTAAGGATATCATGTTGAGTTAATGACCTAACTTAAGTAAACCAGACTGTCTCAGTCTCAAAATGCACTCAGTGACTAGGCACTGAGCTGAGGCACGCTCACGCGCCTTTCAAAGTTCAGAAATAAGAGACTCTGGAGTGGTAATTAGCCCTTGACCCCCCCC
>Ga0123354_10015828_pt1 | contig 11800 bp, 5 predicted proteins | sample TergutLab28metaG_2_FD_97872 | JGI IMG/M metagenome (GOLD analysis project Ga0123354, IMG submission 97872) | Labiotermes labralis P4 segment gut microbial communities from Petit-Saut dam, French Guiana - Lab288 P4 | ecosystem: Host-associated > Arthropoda: Insects > Digestive system > Gut ... | reverse complement strand
TGGTGGGGAAACCGGAGGGAAAGAGACTACTGGGGAGACCTAGGCGTAGATGGGTGGATAATATTAGGATGGATCTCCAGGAGGTGGGATGTGGGTATATGGACTGGATTGGGCTGGCCCAGGTCAGGGACAGGCGGCGGACGCTTGTGAGTGCGGAAATGAACCTTCGGGTTCCGTGAAATGCGGGGAATTTCTTGACTAGCTGCAAACCAGTTAGCTTCTCAAGAAGGACTTTGCGCCATGGAGTAAGTAATTAAGTATGTATGTCCTTATATAAGTGAAGATAATTAAAGATATACTGAGGAAAGTAAACAGTGGGAACTTAACGAGTTTTGCACTTGAACAAACGTTATTCGGGAGAGCAAACCAAGAATAATGAGACTGGTGGGGGTTGAGGAGAGGTGCAACTGGGTTTTGGTGAGGAAACTTGAGTGAAAGAGGCCATTTGGAAGACACACTCATAGGCGGAATGTAGTAGTAGAATGGTTCTTCCAGAAATATGATGGGATGCTATGGACTGGATCGGTGTAGCTCACAACATGGACAGTTAGAGACATGGATGTCAGTCCGGAGGTTCCATAAAATGCGGGGGATTTCTTGCATGTCTGAGAAACTATTGGATTATCAAGAAGCACTGTGTTCCGTGAAATGATTTCAGTGGAATTAAAATTGGTGGGATGATTTGTCTGTAGGACAAGGCCGAATTCCTTAATAACAATAATTGCGTCCTTGCCAATCTGTCCGTAATATAATAATAACGGTAAAGTGATCCCGTTACAGGCCCGGTGTGGCCCACAGGGTGGGTAGAGGTATAGCTCTACTGTTCCATGACCGCGACACTAGAAGGGGGTGAGTGGTCAGCAGCACGCCCCGGCCGCACTTTACCCCCGGGAAAGACCCGGTACCCATTTTACAGGAGACTGGGTGGTTCCCAGGGCCGGTCTGGACGGGCCGAAAATCTCGTCTCCCCCGGGATTCGATCCCGGACCGTCCAGCCCTTAGTCAGTCGCTATACCGACTGAGCTACCGGGCCCAATTTGTCCGTAATATATTCCATATATACTACCTTTGGATCAAAACCAGGCCTGTTTCTTGAGTAACAAGAGACACTGTGTACTTGTCCGTCAGATGAGAACCATGAAGCTGTGGGACCGGCTTAAGGTTTCTAGCAGGAACAGGAATACCCACCCGTCTGTATTGCCGCACGCTTTGGCACGAGTCCATTAATCTGTTTATTGGTTATGAATAGTGAAAGTAACCACCTATTGACTAGGCTAAGAATGAAAGGCACCATACCTCCAGTGCTCAATACGCCTATAAGAGGTGGTGCTTAAAAACACAGATGAAAGTATAAAGCTGAAACCTCATTTCAAAGAGTGGTCAGTATAAGTACCACGTGCTTGCATATAATAAAGCTGTGTAGTGTTGCCGGACATTATGCTTACCTGTTCTGTCTGACGCGTTTCATAAACACATATCGCTTGTCTAAACCGAAACAACAGGCTCGTTTTTATAACGAGGAATTGTTTTTGACATTCACAGGACCGTACATCGTGATATATTCTTATAATTAAAGCCAACGAGGTGCACTATTTCTCAAATGTATTTGATAAAGTACTCCACATGTTTCGGACAGGTCCACTGTCCATCATCAGGAGTGTCTCAACACTGTATACATGCAATAAGCATTTGTCACGCTAGTTCTGTTGGCTGTCTGCTAGCGTAGTCATCCTGACCACTCTAGCAGACAGCCAACAGAACTAGCATGACAAATACCTGTTGCGTGTAAGCAGCGTTGAGATACTCCTGATGATGGACAGTGGACCTGTCCGAAACATGTAGAGTACTTTATCAAATACATTTGAGAAATTGTGCACCTCGTTGGCTTTCATTATAAGAATGGGAAGTGTTTTGTTTATTGGGAACCATGCAGTGAGTTTTTGTACAACGTTTCAATGAATTTCAGGCTTCATACTGTTGATTATGCATACGGAGACGAAGCAGGTTAGTACACACTACAATACAGATATGCGCCGCATAACGACCTTTCGGTCAACGACGGATTGCATATGTGACAGTGGTCCCATAATATTATGATATTATAATATAATATTATAACACAATTGTGTTACACTTGCCTACAGTATTCAGTACAGTAACATGCTGTACAGGTTTGTTGCCTAGGAGCAACAGGCTGTACCATATAGCCTACTTGTGTAGTAGGCTATACTAACTAGGTTTGTGTGAACTACACTCTATGACGTTCGCACGATGACGAAATCGTCTAAAGACGCGTTTCTCAAAACGTACCCCCGTCGTTAAGCGACGCGTATCTTTATACACATGCGAAGGCCAGCCTTAGCTTGCGGCAACTTCTTCAACGTCTATGATTAGCGGAAAGCATAACTATTCTGTTGTAGGCGAACATCGTTTGGTATTACCTGTTGCTAGTCGTTATAGTTCGCGTGCGGACTAAGGCCACGGAGTTTAGTTTAGTTTTAGTCTCCTCACTACAGGTTCCACGTCTTTTCTCGTTTTAATTCTTCCACTCCTTCCTCCTACACGTTCTTCTTATTCTCTTCACGTCTTCGTTCTCTTATTTGCATTCGTCTTTCTTCTGACTGTTACTGCAGCCCCAATTCATCCATGTCTCCTCCTTTGGCACGCTCATCGTCCGACAAGCGACAGCTTGCTTCCCATGGCGTTCGCGGTGGAAGTTGGCCAATTATGACCGCAACAGAAATACTTTTTGTCGCAGTCATTACTTATCACAACTTTCTAAATTAGTTGTCACACTTTATAAATGTAAGGTCAACAAAATTATTCCCAATATTTCGTCAGTAGCATAAAATACCTGTCTTTAAGTTGTTACATATCTGATACTGGTGGCCAGTGTCTATCCTTGCTGATGACTGGTTCATGTAACTGCATCACTTAACTGCACGCCTGACTTCTTATAACAAAACCCAGTAGATTCCCTAATTTATCAAATTTACTTTTAGAATAAAGCTGTACATGTTTCGGACAGTTCCTCTGTCCATCATCAGGAGTTGAGCACTGTACACACAGCAATGGTATATGTCATACAGGTTTGCTGACAGCTTGCGAGCAGGATCAGGACGGAACTGCATTTCCGTCCTGATCCTGCTCGCACGTTGTCTGTGTGTACAGTGAAAAACTCCTGATGATGGACAGAGGAAATGTTCGAAACATGCAGAGTTTTATTCGAAAAATAAATTTGAGAAATTTTTGCATCTAGTTGGTTTTATTATAAGAATTTACACAATGCACGGTCACCCGAACGTCAAATGCACACCTGACGTTTCTTTTCTAGTAAGTACCTGTAATGGCCTCAGTTATTTGATCTGCAATTACTGGTAATGAACCCCAAAAATTACAAACTTATTACAACCCTATATTTGTATCAGTTATATGGATAAATTTCACGTAATAATTTAAACACATAATGCGGATTCTGTTGTACATCTTTGTTCATGCACTATGCTTACAAATGTAACCAATTCTGGTCAGAAACCATTCTAGAAAATGGTTACATTTCTGAAAGATCTTCTTCGAAATTCTAATGGCTCGTCCAAAACAATGGTGGATATAATATAAATAAATATTCGATTTTAATGTAAAATAATGGAACCTCACAGCCCAACTAATACAGAGGTCTGCGAATTTTTCTGACCTAATTCCGCTTAGTATAAACCACTCGGTATTATGGAACAATACTCATGTCAATAAAGTTTCAGTTCTTGTGTCAGTAAATCTTTTGTGTAGGGTTACGTAGTGAAAACACCGTCCATACCTACTATGGAGGCCCTAGCGTGTCACTATCCGCAATAAATAATGCAGTAATGGGCAGGCACATTCAATTCGAAACTTTAAAGTATCCATAACCTCCGGTGATGTGATGGCATTCTTGTATGGCAGCCGACAGATACGACTTCCCATCCGGTAGGAAATTACAAGGAAATTTCAAGAGTTGTTCATGCACCGAATATGTACGGATACCGAGTGGGGAGAGGAGAACAAAATCTCAAGAAACTGTAGGAAAGCCTTAGGACAACAAAAGCTCGGAATTCTGTTTAACGGAATTGATACAGGCTACAAATATCGAACCTAACAACGTTAAGTGACGAGAACAGTGCAAGTTATTTTGCAGTGTCCTCCAACAACCTGTTACTTCTCCCCAATAATTTTACGTATTTTCTGTAACATCCGTATAACACGAACCAACAATCTGCACTATTTTCTCTTAATTTATTTCAATAATAAGCCCCTACATGTTTCGAGCAAGCTAGCTGTTCGTCATCAGGAGGATCAACTCTGTATAAACAGCAGCCAGTCAACATAACAACACATGACTATACCAACTGCTGTATAAACAGAGTTGATCCCCCTGATGATGAGCAGCAAGCCTGCTCGAAACATATAGAGGTTTACTATTGAAATAAGTTAACAGAAAATAGTGCATCTCGTTGTTTCAAATTATATGGATATATCACAATGCACGGTCAACAAAACATTAAATTTTCTGTAAAACATATCCTCCAGATTTCCCCGACCAATGAGGACGTTTGAAAATGACGATAATTATACTAACGTTAAACTGCCAGAAGGAGCCATCACGATTTGTGCAAAAGACAGTGAAACTGCAGAACACACAACTCACTGATCGACCCAGCATATCGGGGACGGATTTGAAGGCAATGCGGGCGGTGAAGCTAATTTTGTAAAACAGACGAGCCACAATTCGAGATTTATCTGGTGCATTAGAGGTCTCCATCGGCTACTGTACACAACACAGTTTAAACGTACTCCTTCACGACACAAGTCTTGTAATTCAAATTATAAATATCCAATTCAGTAATATATGACCTGGGATTATACTGCGAAATAATGTTTTAATGGAATAAACTGGTTACATTTAACTTTTAATGTCTTTTCATTTAACTCTAATTCATATACCGCAATAATTATTATTACAATCATTAAGTATGAAGGGAAGATGCCAAATGCAAAGATCTAGACATGGAGCGAAGAAATGTTTACGTCTATGGTTCCGTGCATAGCTGATCTATATTAATAGCTGTCCAACGAGATGCAACACAAAGCAGTCTATTTATTATTCTGCAAGTTCACTCTACATGTTTCGGGTGTCAACCACACCCATCATCAGAAGTACACAAAACTGTAACTACAACCTCCGGTACTGGTCATGCTGTGATGCTGTGCTGTGCAGCTACCTCCCTCCAACGTGGCCAAGTTGGCCACATTGGAGGGAGGTAGCTGCACAAAAAATATGACCAGTACCGGAGGCTGTAGTTACAGTTTGGTGTACTCCTGATGATGGGTGTGGTTGACACCCGAAACATGTAGAGAGAACTTGCAGAATAATAAATAGACTGTTTTTGTTGCATCTCGTTGGACAATTATTAATATAGAGTGAAGAAACTTTTTCAAGATTAGGATGTGAAATGGATTAAAATAATTTAGAACAGGGTCTAGTGACAGAGTTTTTAACATAACGGCTAAAATTAAATTTCCATGAACATGGTAAATATATTGCCGAGCTGAGACAGTATTCACTTCTCAAAAGAAATTTGCACATTAGCATAAATTACTGGCAGTTAATTACATAGAACTCTATACCTCTAATACAATTGAAATCAGAATAGAACGAGATCTTCCTTGTTGGATATAGCGCAGTTCCCCATAGATTCAATTAATATGCAAAGCGATCAATTTCGTGTTTCACATCTACACCGGTTAAACTGTTTATTTGTTGTTCTAGCCAATAACCTTCTACCGCCCGATAATACTACCAACGCCTATCAGTTTATAGCGATATAGTCAGTTTTTCCAGCCTCATATATGTGATGGGTTTAATCACATAGCTAGCAGTCATTACGTATAACTCCCGCAGCAGTCAATTACGAACGCCAAATTGTGGTCCGAAGGAAGATAAAAGAAATTTCTGTTGCCATGTAACTGAGGGGTTTTCATTACGTACAGGCAGTCCCTGTGTGGTTCAGATAAATGAACACATCACGTGACCTAATACATCAGTGTAAATACAACCAACTGCCACCCTCTTCATATGTCCAGTTAAATGTGTATTTACAGTGTGTGGTACGAGTGCATTTCTTCTGGTACACGCCATAAAGTTGGGCGCTTAAGGAAAATATGACAAATAAACTGATGATTTTTGAAAGACAGATCGTGAGGAAAATATTTGGTCCTACAAGAACTGATGATGGCTACTGGAGAATTAAAAACTAATCAAGAAATAAATGATATATTATAAGGACAAAATATAATTGGGTTTATTAAAAAACAAATATTAAACTGGTTAGGCCATGTTGAACGCATGGCTGAGGATAATATTGTGCAGAAGATCAAGGGATGGAAACCCATGTCTAAAAGACCAATTGGAAGACCTAAAACGCGCTGGGAATATGATTTTTGGAAGATATAAAGAGCATAAACATAAGCAATTGGAAGAAAGTAGCACAGAATAGAGAGAGTTGGAAGAAAGTGTTTGAGCAAGCCAGAATCTTATACAGGTTGTAGCGCTTTATAAGAAGAAGACACACCATAAAGGCGAAAATGGGAGTGAAGACAAAGCTCAACGTATTACTATACTTCACGATAGATGAAGATGAGTGATCAGATTCACGCGCCGGTCGTTTTCCTCCCGACGAAAGAAACTCGGTTATTTATTTACTGTAAGGCCAAATGGTCTCAGAGGGCAGTCTGGATAATTTTGAAAATAGAAAAATTTCGAAACCTGCCGGGAATGAAACAATGGATCGCTCAGTCCATGGCCTAGTGTCGCACATAAAGTAGGTTTCACGATGAAGAAATATGTACGAAACCTTAACAAGCTAGATATTAACTCTCCAATTGGTTTGGTTAACATTCTGAAGTGTCCTACATCGACCTCCCCTTGAGAAAATCGCAGATTTTATTTTTCTTGGGGGGGGGGGGCTCTAATTGAGAACATCGACTTCGCAACAGGGAGAAAATTGTGCATTTTACGAGTCTACACGTCGTGTCTAGATTCAGAGTAATTTTGGTCACCTGTACGACATGAATTCGGTTCTATCTCTAATATAGCCTGCTGTGCCTCTCGACTAAATTACTTTATAACTAATTTAATCGCGGATAAAAAATATTGGAGGACACTTTGCTATCTGCTTGCAAAAATTAATTTCTATTTGAGATAGTGGACTTGTTTGAACATTAAAACACCTTACAGACCAATCGTGTAAATCTGAACAGAAATCGACAAGCATAAGGTAACACAAAAGAGAAACCCAAACAGGATTTTGGTGCGGAAACCTAAATGAAGGAGCCCACTTGGAAGAACTAATCGTAGATGACAAATAATATTGATATAAATTTTGTAGAAATAGGACGGAGGTCATTGATTGGATTTACGTGGCTCAGTATGGAGACAGGTGGCTGGGGCTTGTGAAGACGAATATAATTTTCTGTTCATAAAAGACGGAGAATTTCTGGAGTAACTGAGGAATATTTTGTCTCAAAAAACTGCTCTATGAAATTAATTACTTACGCATTTATTTAAGCTAACAATTGCAAACATGCATCTAGATTCACCTGTTTACTGATGTTCTGATTATGTAGTTTCCTGGGTGTACAATTGTGTGGCTACATTAGAATATTCACATTTGCAAGAATATAAACAGTGACAAAATATACAGCATAAAGAATAAGGATAATATTTAACTTCAAAGGTCCAAGCAACCCTGAATTTTTAATACACCCTTTCAAACAGGAATTTCCTCTAAATAACAACAAACTTTCTTTCTTACCCCCGGAAAAAAGTCCCATCACTTTATGTATATTGGACCGTGCATCATTGTGATAGTTGAAGAATAAGAGACCAACTTGATGCCACTAGTTACTAAGTTTTATTTCACTTCTTCTATGCTCAACATGTTTCTGACATTAATACATCCATCATCAGGAGCCTGCGACTTTTCTATTGTATCACCACATTGGCCGTGTGTTCTTTTTTCGATATGTGTTGGAGTTTCGGTGTGGCTGGGTTGGGGTGGTATCCGTGTAGCAGGCTTCAGCCTGCTACACAAGAACACATGACCAATGTAGTGATACAATAGAAAAGTCGCAAGCTCCTGATGATGGATGTATTAATGTCCGAAACATGTTGAGCATAGAAGAAGTGAAATAAAACTTAATAACTAGTGACATCAAGTTGGTCTCTTATTCTTCAACTACCATCACTCTAGTTGTTGTTGTTGTTGGGAAAGTAAAAGATGTTTAATATTGGAATAATACAAAGTCCACAAATACACTTTGAATGCAACATGAAAATTTTAATGTTACAGCAGGTGTTACGTACTTATGATTACCACTGTGCTTTGAATGTTAAGTAAAGTCTATATTGTATATTTTATATTGTATATTGTGTATATCCAGCTTCGTGGAAAGTTTGGTATTAATTTATGGTAATTCCGAAGAAAAAAGACTTAATTTATTTCAGTTATTTAAATAACGAGAAACATATTTCAGTATGCAAACACAAACTGGGAGAGTAGCAGGACAGACACCTGGGAGCACGTTACCGTCATCATTCCGCTTTTGGTAATGAGACTTCTTTATGAGTCTAACCAGAGAGTAATGTAACAGATGTGCAGCCTCTCTAATTACAGGTCTACATCAGGCGAATAACAGCACATCTTATACACAGCAGCACGTAATTAACTCCGTTATACAGCGTAATGCCAACAACATTTTCAAAATAAAATAATGTATTCTATATCGCTAAATTTCCCAACTCTTCTAATTTTGTTAATAATTGTTATCAACTGAAGAATAACAATCTGCTAGATGCTACTTATTATTTTGCTGTATTTCTTATAGGTTCGACATGTTTTGGGCATTACTATGCCCATCATCAGGAGAACGCGACTATAATGTTGATTACCACATTGGTCGTTTCGTTCTTGGTTTGCTGTATGTTGGAGGTTAGGTGCGGTTAGGCTGGAGTAGTGTCCGGGCTGCAGGCTAAAGCACGTGCTTTAGCCTGCAGCCCGGACACTAATACAGCCTCCAACCTACAACAAACCAAGAACGAAACGACCAGTGTGGTAATCAACATTATAGTCGCGAGCTGCTGATGATGGGCATTGCAGTGCCCGAAACATGTTGAGCTTATAAGAAGTACAGTGAAATAATAAGTAGCATCTAGTTGGTTGTTATTCTTCAGTTATCACAATCATGCACGGTCCAACAAACATAAAATGTTATAAACTTTGAATGAAAACATCGGAAATGTGCCGAGAATTGTCATTGCACATGTAAATAAAATTGTTCCTCACTTCAACTATTAATCTACAACTGCACTTACATAAATTCCACGTAAAACACTTAAAAAACAATTAAAACCACTCCGAGATGTTTCGATCTTTTTTTAGATCATCATCAGGGAGCTATGTTTCTCCATGCTAAAGTTATATTATAACATTCACAATTTAATTAGTTTCTGTAAACATGGTGTTGTGGTAGCGTGTCTGTAAAATAAATTATACTTATTAAACATATTGTCAAAACGGCCAAATGAGCAAAATGCATTAACAGGGATTTTTTTTTGTTTTGTATACACAAATAATTAGGCTAAATGGATTATGAGGCAGTTTTCTTACCGCGTTGTGTGGAAATACGCTGTTGGGAGTGCAGCTGGCTGGGTGCGTCGTATGCTACGTAATGAGGGACTGGCTATGGGTTAGGTGGGAGGACTCTTGTTGTATTTGCGAGTTCGTAGAGGGGGTTGATGTCACTGACACCATGTTTACAGAAACGAATTAAATTGTGAATGTTATAATATAATTTTAGCAAGGAGAAACATAGCTCCCTGATGATGATCTAAAAAAAGATCGAAACCTGTCGGAGTGATTTTAATTGTTTTAAGTGTTTTTATGTGTAATTTATGTAAGTGTAATTGTTGGTTAATAATTGAAGTGATTCTACGAAATGCACGTTACAACAATAAGGTTTAAAATTGTTCCTGCTGGGGGGTTTTTTTCAACATGTAAGTTCATGCAATTTTTTTATGTTTCCAAGAAGCGTACTGTCTCCATATTCACGGTTATATGACTGTGTTACATTCAGGCGAATTCTGAAGAGATAGGGAAAGGAAATGTCACTTAGACTTCTATAATTTATTGAAATAAAACCTTCGCAGTGTAATAATAAATTAGACGTTATAGAGCAAAAAAAATATAGACTCTAGATCAGAGGACGCAGGTATTTTCCAAAAACCTAGAAGCTACCTACAAATTATAGGTGTCAGAAAGGTGACATAAATCATGTTTCATGCTGAAAACCCACAAGTATTAGACCCCCAGAAAAAAAAGTTTTTTGGTCACCACGACCTCGTATCCATGACTTGTACACCCCTGTCCTAGATATCAACACGTACTGAAGGCAGAATCACACAAGCCCCTGCTTAAAAACACAGAGAGAGGCGCTGCGAGAAATCGAACAAATGGAAAATGGAGAGAAAGAAAGGGAGGGGGAAGTTTCAAAGCACAAATGATAAATTGCAGCTATTACGTTGCTCGGAATTCTAGCAGAAAAATCTATTACTGCCCTATTGTTTTATTTATTGTTTTACCCAAGTGCGGACTTCGTACACAATATTTATCTCAGTATTTAACCAACTTGATGCACAAAATTTGTTTCACAATAAGTTTTATTTCATGCCTCTACATGTTTCGAGCACATGTGCTCGAAACTTATTATAAAACAAGATTTTGTGCATCAAGTTGGTTAATTACTAAGATTATACTGAGATGCACGGTCAGCAAAACGTCAAAATTCGTACACAGTATTTATCCGGATAAGGTAAACTTCCAAGTCATTTCCATATTTCCTAATCTTGTCCAAAAATCAATATGTAGTGCTTGGGTGCGTTTAGAGTCTAATCCAATAGTGAATTAGAAACATACGTCTAACTCTAACTCTTTCGAGATAAAGCCTTGAAACCAAACACTGAAGAAAATTTTCTCACAAGCAAACTTTTTTTTACCTTAAACTGTACACAAAATTATAGTAATAAAATTTGCATATTTTTCCAAGTTCTGTAAGCATTATGGACCATTTATAATGGCACGAAGCTCGCTCTCATCTAAACACTTCCACGTATTCCTTGTTATTACAGACTATAACAAATGAAAGTGTATGTAGTTTTAGCGGGGTAAAATGATATATATGACACTTAAGTAACACACCAACAAATGCTCATATATAGTCTTTAGTAATCTAAAATTCACATTAAAACACTTAAAACGCTCCTACATGTTTCGATCATACGATCATCCTCAGGGAGCATATATTGTTCCTTGCTAAAGTTATAATTTAAAACACTCAGCGATTTACTGCGTTATATTAATTTGGTGCTGTGGCAGCATGTCGTGTGTTGTGTGTGAGTCGTACGGTGTTCGTTTGAGACCGGCTGTCCATGTGCTTGTTGGTGTATGACTTATATAAACTACAGAATATACGGTGCAACGATAAAGATATGGCACTTAGTTTAAACGGCTCCAAATTCTAAATGCTGGACACGTAGACACATAGAGAGCATGGTGCTCTCATAAGCTTACATTTTTATGTAATTCTTAATCAGATCCAGAAAACAAAGAACGGACACTGGGAAATACTCCTTTGTGAATAGGTCCATTGCGGATTGGAACCAGCTACCTGCAGGGGCGATAGGGACAGATCACGGTAATACGTACAAATT
>Ga0123354_10015826_pt1 | contig 11800 bp, 10 predicted proteins | sample TergutLab28metaG_2_FD_97872 | JGI IMG/M metagenome (GOLD analysis project Ga0123354, IMG submission 97872) | Labiotermes labralis P4 segment gut microbial communities from Petit-Saut dam, French Guiana - Lab288 P4 | ecosystem: Host-associated > Arthropoda: Insects > Digestive system > Gut ... | reverse complement strand
ACTTTTGCAACTGCGGCAGTCTGCCGCATTACCAATGGAAGTCACATTGAACCATAACTATCCGAGGTAAAACTCGGTGTGTTTTGCTACATTTTGACAGTTCAAAACGTTGTGTATGTCCTCCGTATAAATTTCTATACGCTTTCAAAGTTGTAAAGCTCTTTTTGAAGCACCCTGTATAATACGATGCATGGTTCAAAAAATGGTAAAGTTTACTGATTCTTTCTTAGTCTTACATTACTATTGTTCATATTCCTCACTCTGCGCTGGACTGTGATCACGTCTGTGTAACACATCTCCTCTTAAAAGACACACAAGATCTGCTTTTCTCTTATCTCTCTATAGAAGTCATGCATTCTGGCCTGTATAGCAGGATTGCTACCTCCAGAATTTCATCAACATTTCCTTATACTTCAAGTCTTCTTGTGACACCGTGTCATTGGGTGAGTGGTTGAAGTGTTTTGTTGCCTTCATCTTCTGGACTGCTGACCCTTCAAGATGACAGTGCACTATGATCCTTCGAAACGCCATGAACACTCACCCAATGACACGGCATTCTGTCACATAAGAGTTTAACCCCCCCCCAGCAGCAGTGCTGTGAAAACCTCAAATCTCAAAGTATTTCCATCTCTTCTTTGCCAACCAACTATTTTCTTGTTTACCCACATGTTTTATGGAACCAGTGTATTTTCTCTTGAAGTCCAAATGTTGAAAATATACATACACATAAATTTACCTGTAGTTTGTTGTGTGTGAGATGTCTCTCTCACCATGAGGGAAGCTCATACATTGAGAGTGTTTGAGAAGAACAGTGTCGTTTGGAAAATAATGTGTAGTTCAGAGAGAAAGGGAAAATTTTTTAATGTGGAGCTTTACAATTTGTACTTTGCATCACATGTAGGTGATGACATGCTTCTCTCACAGGCCAAGTGGCCTGACACACGTATCAGAATTACGTTGACAACCAAGTACTGTATTGTGACAGTTGTAAAATCAAGGAGAATTAAATTCATACAAGATCTTAAGTTTATTTTTGTCATAAATCTTGATGGAAATGGATGTTTCAGGATAATATTAAAATAGATCTTACATGAATGCAGTGTGAGCATGTGGGCTGGATTAAACTGCAGGTACCAGTAGTGACCTTTGGTAAACACAGCAATGAACTTTTTTTTTTCACATTAGTACCGTGCATCTTGATATTATCAAAGTTTCATTTATTCACCAACTGATGCACTAGTAAGTTGTCTTAAAAAAACAATATTAAAATTTACATTAAAACAGCTCCGACATGTTTCGGTGTTACAGTTACACCATCATCAGGGAGCGCATCAATTTGTGCTTAGTAAAGTCTACTGCCAAACAGTACAACATACAGACACCAATAAGGACATAACATATGCAGCCACACCACCACCATATTCACCACACACTGATGTATTTTAATGGATTATTTTAACAACTGTAACTTTAGTAAGCACAAATTAATGTGCTCCCTGATGATGGTGTAACTGTAACACCGAAACATGTCGGAGCTGTTTTAATGTAAATTTTATTATTGTTTTTTAAGCCAACTCACTAGTGTGTCAGTTGGTGAATAAATAAAACTTTGACAATAATGAACCTTTGGATTCCATACAATACTGGGAGTTTAGTGCATGACAGAGCCACTCCTGTCTTCTGAATAAAGGGTGTGTTCCACAAGGACGTAAGTTCAGTGTTATTGGCAGCGAGTTTTGTACAATGAGAAGTCACAACAACATGTCACTGAAATGTAGTACTGGACACATTTGTTTCATTTTCAGTTTCAAACAGTCCAAGAAGACTTATTCTTGGACTGCTTGACCCTGAAGACACTCTGATCCTATGACACATCTGTAACTCCTGGCCTAGACATACAGCATCACATCTATGAAGACCTGAATCATTTTCAGCAGTGGTAGTGCGTAAACCTCAAATCTTGCAGCATCCATTTACCTTTCTTAGCTTGAATGTGTGAAGACAGGGGAGCATTAGAAAGAAACATCAAATTGCTTTTAATTATATAGTCATGTATAGGAATGCACACACATACCTTAGCAAACTGTCATCAATAATAAGTCATGGTGCCATTCTTGTTATTTATTGGCCATATTCATGTATCATGCATGCATATATGTGCTGCTGTTATCTAAGTGAATGCGCTGTAAGCTGTATGTGAGTTCTAAACAGCTTAACCCTCATTCAAGCCTTTTATAGATAGTAATCCCAGATTTTACCATGTTTTATTGTAAGAGGTAGTATATTACAGTTTGCTATGTTCAAATACAAACTCAAGAACTGGAGCCAGCAGAAGAAGACACATTTTTTTGAGGACACTGTTCATCTGGGATATGACATTGTGTCACTGGGTAATTTAAAGGAACATAGTGCCTTCATCATCAAGGGTGTAGAGGTCTGAGATGTATTCTTAGACATCTAGACCCACGAAGATGAAGGTGCTCCATTTCGTTCAAAACGGCAGGAATCACCCAGTGACACGGTGTCATATTCCCGAAGATCGGTGTCCTTAACCACGTTGTCATGGCCACCTAAGATTTGCACATCCATCCTCTTTGTCGTGTATGTTCTGTTATAGAAGCTTAAAGAAGTCCATTAATTCTCATACAGATGTCATTAGGAGACAGGAACAAAACAAAGGTACTTTCAACTAGTAATTTCAGATATATTCGTTGGCATTATTGGCACTTACGCTTCAGAAGTATACGAGGCCTGTCCGGGAAGTATCCAGCCATTTTGAATATCTCGAGGACCAGTCGCGTGCACTTGATGTAACTCGGCAGCCAGTCAGGGGAGACCTTACTGTGCATCCGTGAACAGTAACTCTCCCGTGGGGCTAGTCAGTCGGCAGTGAGACGCCGTTGACTGAGCTTGTGTACTGTGTGACTGTCACATTCGCAATGACCAAGCGAGCAGATCAGCTAACCTGCATCAATGTGCATGCCCATTCTACAGTTCTCGTGCAGGCTTTTTTGGCAAAACATTGCATCTCCTAGGTCTGTCAGCATCCCTACATCCCAGGTTTGGCTCCCTGCAACTTCTGGTTTTTCCCAAGGCAAAAATCGCCATAGAAAGTGATGAAATTTGTGAATGCGACGGTCACACAGTACACAAGCTCAGTCAACGGTGTCTCACAGCCAACTGACTGGCTGCAAAGTTACATCAAGGCCACGCGACCGGTTTTTGATATATTCAAAATGGCTGGATACTTTCCAGTCAGTCCTCATAAACTGAGGTAACCTTTGCTGGGTGTTTATTCCAGGTTTCATAAAACATGTTTCTTGTTTCATAACTGTGGGAAGAAGACACTACTTGTTGGTTCTCTAAATCTATCTTCTATTGTAAGAGAATGTTACTGTCTCCAGAGTGGTACACTTACCATGTACATATACAGGCTGGTGCAGAGCCAACTGACACATTTCAGAATGAACTTTTCCCCTGCATTGGGGTGGAGGTGGGGATATGGTGTGGAATGTGCACACCAAGAAGGACATAATGTCATGTCATCTCAAAACCTATTCAGTGACAATGGATCGGTGGAGTATGTAGCATGTATGAGTATGAACGGTGAATAGCATTTTCATATGTCAGGTATCATATGGCCTGTACATTCACTGGACCTTTCAGTAATGGATTTCTTCCTCTGGGGATGCTTGAAAGAATGTGTATACAGGATTCACCCACATGTAACACAGATGCTGAAGCCTTCTATTCAAAATGAAATTACAACCATAAATCAAGATCCATTGTGCCCAATTTTTGAGAGTTTATGAATCATTTTAAGACAAGGTCTTCCAAGTGGAGGAGATCACCTGCAGGATGTTATCTATCAAAAGTAATAGATAACTAATGCACTGCTTGCTTTATGCATAAAACTGGTGCCTTGTATTTCATCCCTTTCTTGTTTTGTAAAATATCATGTGTGCAACAGTGTCAGTCACTTCTGTGCCACCCTGTAGTGTTATAAACACTAAGTATATGTAATGGTGAAATTAAGTATGTATGACTTCTTTTTGTCTGTGTGTGTGTGTGTGTATGTTACTGTAAACGAAGATCTTAAATTACAGTATTATAAGTTTCAGTAGTAAATGTATTCTCCCTGATGGGCTTATAATTTCAGTGATTTTAGTTAAAGACTGTGTAGAGTGAGAGAGTTTTAAAAATATTTATGAAAGACCAAAGTAATGGGAGCTGCTGATAATACCTTAATGGGCAACCAGCTGCATTGGTTCAGATGCAGCTGGGCACCCTAGGATATTTCATCACCTTTATTATGAAAGATGAAAGTCTTCGACACGACCTATAGTACGTCACTGAGCTCTGTAAATAACAGACCATTTGTATGAATTTCGGCCGAAACATCCTGTTGTGACAGATATTAACTATAATTAATAAAAATACCATCAGTCACGTAGCATTTATGGTTACTTAGGATAATTTGATACTACCTGTTGTCACTTTTATTTAATAATTCTGTACGTAACATTTTCTCTTCCTTTATTTTATTCCAGAATCTCGATATGAGGTAAACATAACCTAAAATCCCCTAAATGCTCATAAAAAAAAATCCCAAAATATAGCAGATACCTATATTCAAACTATATACATACCTCAGCAAGAACCTGCTACAGTTTTTCACAATATATCCTCCCCTTTTACTTTATAATACCTACGTTAGACATATGAATCTATATTCTTATAATCACCATTCAACTTTAAAGAGTAACATCTTACTCTAACCTTAAAAATGATATGTTTGCAATTGTCATTCTTCCTAATATTTTTGTATTAAGATATATATGACGATGGACATAATTGGCCAAAACATGTGACTATATATAAAGATGTTGTGACTAATGGCATTTGTATTAATTTTAGTTTCGATCACCGGTATGTTTATGTGTGAGTGTTGCTTGTAAGATTCTGCTGTTTCAGTCTCTTGTGCTTCAAGTAAAATCTGTATTATCATTTCTATTTAATGACGATCTATATAACAGCTTCAGATACCTGATACTCAATGAAAACGTAATGAAAACTCAAGTCTTTTGTGTCCTTGTGTGTGACTCATGGCATTAAGGCACCATGATCCTTTGAAACATTGGGAACCACTCGTTCAATGACACATCATCACATCTCATAAGACTTGAATCTTTGTCTGTATAATACCTAGAAACACTTCATGATCACTACCAGCCTATGCCTTACAGTTGCACAGTACGTAATTACTGTCACATTTTTGATACTAAGTACTGCCAATAGTTTTTATATCATTGGGTAACATATCGAGTAATCATGTACAAAATGTTAATCACCTGAATTTTGTTGCTAGGGGATACCTTCACTATACTTAGTAATATACATTTGGGATCAAACCATAAACCTCCCTAGGGTTTTTACAAGGACATATCTATTGAGTATTGTTACTTCAGCTTTCACATGATGTTGGTTGTGTGAAGTGTAGTCTGTACGATGCCTGCAGGAGACAACAAACCGATCTGGCAGGTAGCAGAGGAGCGTGAGGAGAACAAACACCGCAATAAGGAAAATCTCCCGTATGGTGAATATGGCGGCTGGCACAAGGCAGCCAAGGTTGACTCTCCCACTGTAACCACCACCCTGAAGAACCTAGGCGCACTGTATCGTCGCCAGGGAAAATACGAAGCCGCTGACACGCTCGAAGACTGTGCCCTCCGATCCCGTAGGGAGGTGAGTTGTTTTCGCTGTGAATAAGGCTGTTATTTTGAAAATACTAGGTCTTGCCATAAGTTCCGTTGTGAGGACATTGTGACCTAGGAGGAAAAGCAATCCACTTTTCGGGCCAAATAATTTATTTGCAATAGTTTTAGGTTTTCATTTATAATGATATCACTCAAAATGGCCGCCCTATGCCTTGACACAAACCTTGATACGCTCCGGCCACTCTGCTGTCACCGCACGCTCCATCACCAGGGGGATCTCTGCCGCTGTCTTCACAAGGAATCTCCTCAGGCTCTTCAGGCTGTTGTGACACTTTTGGCACACTTTGTCCTCCAAAACAGCCCACAGTTTATTGTCCAGGGTTATGATGTCTGCACTCCCCAAAAGCCAATTCTCGGCACTGATAAAGACCAGAAGGTTCCTCCGCAGCCAGTCCTGAGTTGTCTTGGCCTTTTGGGCAGGAACTGATTCCCACTGGAAGACCCATTCCTGACTACTGAAGAAGAGCATATTAAGATGTTTCAAAACTCCATGTAGCACGCCCTCTTCATAAACTCAGACACCAGTTTCACCCCTTTGTTGCAAAAATGAAAGTTGTAACAGAACTTACAGCAAGACTTAGTATTATATGTGTGTACTGTTTGAAGGCTTTCATACCCATTATTCTCTTTTTTCCTTGAGATGACATTAAAGACGTGTTTACTTCATACATGGCAGTTGCCTGCTGCTCTTTAGCAATATACAGATGATTGTACATACGGGGGACATTTGTTTGATAGTGAGGCAGTTTTGGAAGGTAGGGCACCATAATTCTGTGCGGCACACATATAATAGGTATTGGTGTAGCGGTGTCCTTGAAATAAAGTGTGCATGCCTGCGCACGTGCATCAGACGATTTTGTTTCCCTCTAATTGTGGGTAGGCCTGTGCCCTATCAACAGTGTTGGATAATTCTGTCATGGCAACACAGAATCTGGAGTCCTTGGAGATGATGTAAAAATAATTTTTAGTATTACACTGCACATTCATAACTATTCACTTTACAAACAGATTAACTTTCATGATGCATTTTGCCTCCTTGCTTTTTAGTCTTTCATAAACTTTTATGAACTAAAAGTGCTTGGAAGTAATGGAATTACTAATTGGTCAGTAGGAGAAATTTGCATTTTATACAATGGCTTTTTATCATTTGGAAAGCATTATTAGTATCAAAACCTGGCTGTCTGGACCTGCTTCTTGAGATTCCTTGAAGAAGCTGTGGGCAGATTTATGTATGTATTTCAGAAGTTACATAAATTCAGCCAAGAAAACTCAGGGAGGGGATTAGAAAAAAAAAAACACAATCGTCTGAAAGTGCTGTGAAAAAATTATTGAAATAAAGAGCAGAAAATAATGCAGTTCGGTAGTTTAGAGAGTGTATTTCAAACCACTCATAAAATTCAACAGCAAAACATGTGGTCTTAAAAGAGATGTAAAAGCAGATCATAAACGCTGTATATGACATTATTGAGAAGTGTTGACGTAAAACAAGAAAGGAAAACAATTAGAAGTTTAGAGTTTTGGAATTCACAGTTGTTAAAGGCGTAAGATGAGAAACAGGGTCAGTGAGTGGTTTGAGCATGTAGAAAGAAGATACAGGGAAGGGATTTAAATTAAAATTAAAAGGAAGGTTTTCTGTGGGGTGACTCAGAACAAGATGGTTTAGCTAAGTATGGGAAGACATCGGAAAGATTGGAAAAGACTGGGCAAGAAATCAAAATGGAAGAGATTGGGTAAGGTAGAAGAGATTAGAGACTTTTCATCCATTGATATGTATAAAAATGGAAATGATGCTAGAAGATGATGAAAGAAGATCCATTCCAAATACATCCTCATATGTCTGACTAATTTAACAGTCTACCTAATTAGCCTGACTTCGTTTACAATATTTTAAACTCGCCGTGAGCACAGATCCTTCTCAGGGAATATACAGGAAGGATGGAAAGCCACTCTGCTTGTTCAGTAACTCTTTACTTACTGAAATCTCGCAGCCGACTGACTCAATTGCATGCTTGTTCTCTTCTGTGTATCTCTCCCCCTTTGTCAAAGAAACAAGCCACTGCAGGAAAAACCCAAAAAATATTCCCACAAACAATGTACACCTGTGCACAGCGGGCCACTGTTAAGAATACAAACCTTATGTGGAAGAGACTCATCAGTTCTCTACCCCTGAGTCTCTCCCCTTGTCAAAGTAACAAGCTACTACAGGGAAAACCCAAGTATAAACATTTCCATGAACAATATACACTTGTGCACAGCTGGCCACCGCTAAGAATACAAACCTTATATGGAAGAGAGACTTGTCAGCACTCTACCCCTATGTCTTTCCCCTTGTCAAAGAAACAAGCTACTGCAGGGAAAACCCAAGTATAAACATTCCCACAAACAATGTACACCTGTGCATGGCTGGCCACCACTATAAGCAAGAGAATACAAACCTTATATGGAAAAGAAGCATGTCAGCACTCTATTCATATAGCCAAGCAGGTGCATGTGTGGATAGCATTGCAAACTAAAATAAAACTTTACCTTTCCTTTTCAATATAAACCAGCCAATGCCAGACAACCAGTTTATATTCTCATCTTTTTGATTGCCTAGTACGAGATTTGAACTACGGACCCTGGCCGGTTACACTAACATGTAACATTTCCAACCCTACAGAATTACTGTTCCTAAATTTCTCCTACTCCTCATTTCTGCCCATCTTTCTTATCATTTCCCTCATCCCACTGTTTATCCCCACCTCTTGTGTTATTCTTGCATCAAGCTTCAGGTATTAACTGAGGATTCCATTTTTGCTCAGATGCAGTGTTTGTGTATTTGGGTGAATGACTTCTGACACTTGTAAGGAACACAAGGTCTTCATCTGCAAGGGTCATGCACCCTTTTTGTTCACTGCCTGACCCATGAAGATGAAGACGTATTCCCTTGGAACATCAGGAACCACTCGCCCAGTGACACAGGAGTGTTTCTTAGAGGACTGAACACTCCACTATGCTGCTGTGAAGATTTTGAATCTCACAGATTTCCTGATTTTCCAAATTGTACTGTGTAAGACATCCATAGCATTTTTTACCCCCTTTGGAAGATTCACACCTTTCTTTTCTTTCATTCGTTTATCAGGTTATTCTTGGGCATCTGTCATATGCCATCACTTGTTACATGGTCTCTTTCTGTTTCGCAGTGTTTTAATTTCATTTTTGTTGCCCCCCCCCCCTTTTGTCTAGTATCATAAGAATATAAAGACAGTAAACACAATCTTAAATATGTATTTAAATTTTTTAGGAGCCGGGATAGTGTAGTCGTTACTTGTCTACTAGCTGGACGATCCACCGTTCAAATCCCAGGCATAGTGATTCTCGTCTCACAAACGTCTAGACCGGCCCTGGGGCTCACCCAGCCTCCTTTTCAATGGGTACTGGGGTTCTTTCTCGGGGATGAAGTGGCTGAGGCATGATGTTGACCACTCACCTAGATCTAGAGCTGACGTTAAGAATGAATGGAGCTATATCTCTCTTCTCCCTGTATGCCCTCATGGTGCGGACAGGGACAACCTTAGCTTTGTGATAGAAGCCATTCCGTTGTGTTGTAGTATAACCAAAATGATCGTTCAGTCAAAACACAACACTGTATTCAATAATATGAAGTTTGCTACATGTTTTTGTTACAAATAACGATCATCAGGCAGACATTTCAGTACATGGACATGGCATGTTTAGTTCTTACAGTATGGGATCCCATATTGTTTACATTTGCTGGGTAGAATTTCAGTCATTTAAATTAATCAAATGTTTGTTAATTAGATATCTAATTGTTGAAAGTTTTATTAATTTAAATGATTGAACTAATTATCAAATGTTTTATTAATCTAAATGTCTGAAATTCTACCCAGCAAATGTAAACAATATGGGATCCCATACTGTAAGCACTGAGCATGTCATGTCCATATACTGAAATGTCTGCCTGATGATGGTTACTTGTAACCGAAACATGTAGCAAACTTCATATTATTGAATATATTGTTGTGTTTTGACTGAACAAACTTTAGCTTCACCTCTTATTCATTTTTAGGCACTGGAAATCGTAAAGCAGGCGAAGGTATCACAGATTTTGAGTGCAGAATCCGGTGACAAGAGACGTAGTTCAGGCGGAAAAGAACGAACCAGCAGGAGGGGTTCGAGGGAATCGCTGGAATCAATGCAGTATGAAGGCGAGGAGGTGAGTACACTCCCACAGTAACTTTTCATGTCTGGTTATTCTCTAAAGTGGTCACAGTGAGGTCATATAATGGCAGGGCCGTGTGTCGCTTATGGCTTTCAGGAACTTGGCGGACTGAAAAGCTCAGAACAGTGGCAATTCCATTAGCCTGATTGCTGTGTGTGTAGTGATTGGGAGCACAGTGTTATTTTTTCAAAGATATTACTAACCGCCTGTTTGACTGTGCAGTTTTTATTTCAACTGGTGCTAGTTTTAAATTTGGTTGATCATGCTTTCACAACTTTGAACAGTGTAGATTTTAGTTGTGATTTGTGATCAGCGTTAGAAGCCGCTGAATTCATTAACCCACGTACCATAAAATAAGGCCAGCGTAATGCTTCTGGAATACATATGGGTTGTGGCCAGATCAGATCTTGGTCTTACATGTAGGCTATTGCAGCTGAAGTTTTTCATCATTTCTGTCAGTCCATCACTGCAAGTTGACAGTGTATCCATTCTAATCTCTTCAAATTCTTCATTCACTAAACAATTCTATGTAGCCAGAGGCGCCAACCGTCTTAAAATAAGTCATTAATAAAGAAACATTGTAAGAGATCACTTGAGAAAACCAGGACGTGGCTGGGAGGATAAATAGGGAAATGGATTTTGGGAGAATGATTGGTTCATGTTTTGTGCATTTTAGGGACAAGTAATGAAATTCTGAAGCTATGAAATTTGGGACAGCTCCCACACAAACCTCTTTCTTTACTTTATCACTATTAGCTCCCTAAAATATGATTGATGTGTCCATAATTGTCCGTAATCGGCAGTTAAGAACCTAACAGAATCTTTTACCCCGATGTTGGCAGTGTCTGCCCCAGGTAGAAATGTCAAAGGGAAAGTACTGGAAGTCACCTCCCATCCCCCCGTGTAAATACGGACAACAAAACTTATGGCCATTAGGGTCTAGAAGAAATGTAAATAATAAAATAAGATCTATCGTTGGTGTATTACAACACATGAAATCATAATTTGCCAATCCATTGCAGTTCAGGTCCTTTTAAAAATTTATGTATTGTCTTCATTTAACCTGCTAAGATGTTTATAATTAAAATAGTTCAACTGATAAATTTATTTGAAAATTATGTTTATGTTTATGTTTGTGTGTGTGTGTGTGTGTGGGCGCGCACATGCGTGCTTTTTTTTAATTATGATCTAGATGCTTTAAAGTCATGTGTTTGCTTCAGAGTGTCCGTACATGTGAAGACTAATTTTGAAGGCTGGAAATATAGAAAGAGCTTAGAGGTGCTTTATGTGCAGTCATTTGATACTTACCCCTTGTGTTGTCCACATTTTACAACTTGATTGTGTTGCTTATTTTGTGCCACTCTCCCCCTGTGATTTATAACGAGCAGTTTTCGACATAAACGTGGACTAGCAGGGTCGTAACGCACCTTGAATACTTTCCCGTGACAACTTACTCCGTCAGCGTGAACTATACTAATCTGGTGACAGCATTTTTACGAAAAGTATACATTGTAATGTGCAGTTAATTTAGGGAAATTGGATATCTGGAAGGTGTGTAAGTCCCCGGACACTAGATGTTTATTTGTATGGCGGTGGGGTACGCAGTGTGTGCTTTCCATATGCAAATTTATCTTTCCGTTATTGTGGATGGAACAAGCTTGTTGCAAGATAAAATGCTATCTCTCTTTTCTTTATTTGCGCAAACTCTGCTGCAAAAGGGGGGGGGGGGGGTTGTGGGGGGGGGCATAAAAAAAAAGTATGGGGGTATAGTTTCAAACATATATGTTTTATGAACAATATT
>Ga0123354_10015825_pt1 | contig 11801 bp, 11 predicted proteins | sample TergutLab28metaG_2_FD_97872 | JGI IMG/M metagenome (GOLD analysis project Ga0123354, IMG submission 97872) | Labiotermes labralis P4 segment gut microbial communities from Petit-Saut dam, French Guiana - Lab288 P4 | ecosystem: Host-associated > Arthropoda: Insects > Digestive system > Gut ... | reverse complement strand
CGACGGTTTTTGACCAATAACAACATGACTGTGGTGCCACATCCTCCCTACTCGCCCGACCTTGCACCCAGCGACTTTTTCTTTTTTCCAAAACTGAAAATTAAGCTTAAGGGGCGAAGATTTCAGACATTGGAGGAAATTCAAGTAGAGTCGCAGGCCGTCCTGAACACGCTATGAGAAAATGACTTCCAGGAATGCTTCAAAAACTGGCAGCGCCGCTGGGTTTGTTGCCAAGCCTCAGAAGGTGATGCCAGCCCCTAATCTCTAAGGTAGCCTTTCTGTGTTTTAAGTCATCAATCCGGAAACTTATTGACTAACCCTTGTATAATAGCAGTACATGTCAAGTATCTGGTTTTTATGGATGACATGATTTATTTGAGACATTTCTTATTTATTTATAATTATAAATTAACATTGCCAAGTGTAACAATCTGCAGACCCTCTTTGTGTGATGTTAAGCTGTTTCGAATACACTGATACAGTACATACAGTGGTGCGTGAATGTTAGTAAGTGATGGCATTTAACTGCTAGTGAGAATAAAAAGACGTTTTGTTGGTTATGACAATAGGAGAGTTGGAATTGGAACTGGAGCGCGTTCTACTTGAAAAGTCTGATGTGCAGGAGACACTAGTGAAGCTGGAAACGGTGTGCAGTAGCTTGGAGCATGATAAGAAGAGATTGAAAGATGAAATTAAAAAGGTGATACCCTCCGTTCACCATCATCTGATGCTTCTTTGTAACTTTTCTTCCTTCTGTTGCCTGTTTTCCTCATCCTCTTCCTCTTGGAATTTGAGGCAGATGTGTGGTAATGTAGCCTTCCCTCTGCACCTTCATTTTGTGATGTTTGTGCATGGGTGAAACTGTAGCTTTTTTTGAATAAGTCTTTGGCCTGTTTATTTGTTATGATTACGAGTAAGTTGTGCAATTAGTCACAATATTGGTGCAGGTGGAGAAGGAAAAGGCATCTCTTCAGAGCCAGTGTGCAGACCAGCAGAATGACTTGGGGTCTCTCAGGAAAGAATTACTCCAGGCTGAGCAAACACGCATGGACTTGGAGTCAGACAAAGTCTCCCTCCAGGAAAAATTTAAGTTCCTGGAGATGGAGAAAGAGAAAGTAAGTGTCATGTTTAATTAAGAGGTTATTAATGTGATTTTTTTCCAATTCATACAGAACAAAGACTGCATACAGAGCTTTGGTAAGAAGTCTCACATTAGTTTTTACTTAGAAATACTCATATTCCTGTGCCAAGTGTCTGTGCTGCAGGACAACCCTGTGCTGATCATTCATGCATATTTACTTTAGGGGGCATTTATTGGTTTCTCATGCTTGCTACATTTCCTGCCAATCTCATACTTAAGATACAGTTATCCTGCAGTACTTGAGGAAGAGTACACACTGTGGAGCTCCTTGTTACATAATTTGGCTTGTGCTTCCCTCCTTGTACCTCACATCTGTTATAGTCATTTAGCCTCAGTACATTGTTCTCAACCAACCTCAGTCTTTGTTTCTCCCTTTGGGTGAGCGTTTAGTTTCACTTTCTTACACAGCAACAGGTTTGAGTATAGTATCACAGATTCTAAACATGAAAGAGTTTTGGATTTGAGTTTGTGGTGATGAGTTTCCAAATGTAAAGTGTAAAAATGTTCTTTATTATGTTGTGGTGTTATCTTAACGTGGAGAGCAAAATAAACTTTGCTGTATCACAGATTAAAGACCAGAATATCAGATCTGTGTCAGTATTACACTCATTCATCCCTGATGTAACTTTTGATTGTGTCTTAAACTGTGAGGCACATATTGATTGGTTATGCCTGTATGTGTGTGCTTTAATTTTGTTTATATTCACCTTCAGTTTCCACTCAGAACTAAAAGCAGTAGTTTCTTTTAGTATCTTTCCAAGATACCAGCCATCTGTACATTTATTATTTGTGTTACAGGTGGAACTAGAATTGGGCCAAGTGTCTAGGGAAAGGGGAGATCTAAGTAACCAGCTGTCGTCACTAGCTCAAAAGAAAGAGGCATTGAATGAAGAATTGATGAGACTGAGACAAAGGCTGGAGCAAGCAAATGATACTAACATACGTCTGAATCGTGACTTGGAGGATCTTGTGAAAGACAAGGAGGAAAAGCAGGTAAAACACATATTTAGTTCTTCATTTAACTGTGCCTAACTCTTATGTTTGAGATCAGATTTGTTGCACATTAATATCTTGTGTGGGAGGATCCATGGTCACTTCTAGTATCCAAGATTCAACAAAAATATTTCTTGTTGAGAATTTTAGTGACGTGTTTTTGAGTGAAAGTTAAATCTCTAATGTGAATGGTCACAATCTCATAAGAATTATTTGTATGGTAATTATTTTGAACCAGAAAGCTGAATGAGGAAACTCATTTTTCCATTACCATACTGATCATTGACTAATAAAACAATATAATGTCACTGGGAGGAATTCATTTGTGTCTTCACACATAACTTGGCATAGAATTAATTTCTTAGATGAGTAGGCATCACCTCATTTCTCCTGTGAACTTCCCTGTCCCATACAGGTTCTTCTGGAAACAAACGAAAAGGAACTCCAGAGGCTGCAAGAACAGTTGGCTTCCATACGCAGTGAGAAGGAGGCTTTGGAAGGAATTCTGTTTGACACCCAAACAAACTTGGAAGCAACTGATACAAAACGCACACAGCTAGAGAAGGAGCTGCAAAATCTAATGGTGAAACAAGAAGCTCTGAAAGGCCAAGTATGTCGTCTCACTCGTGACCTGGAAAGCTCTGAGAAACGAGCACAAGAAATGAAGGCCTCATTGACACAGCAAGCTGGTGCACAAGAGGCAGAATTCCAGCAGGTCGTTGCCAACCTCAAGAAACAAAATGAGGAAAGTGTGAGGAAACTTACAGAGGAAAGGGTAAGTTGTAACCTTTTATGTTTTTGCACCCAAACAGTGATGTGGGTAAGGCACTGGATGATACTGTGCCAGTCCCTGTGTGTAGGTAGTTAAGCTACATATAGTCCATTAATCTTAATGTGCATTGAGTTCTGTAGACAGTGTAGCTGTGATATGGACTTAGGCAGTATGTTTTGACACCTGAAGGGTGTTCAATGTTTCTGTTACCTGCTTGTCATGGTTGTGCTCTGCATTGTGCTGACATTACATGAAGTGTAATTTAGTCTTCTAGAATCAAGTTCTGTTCTTACACCCTGATTAGTTCTATAATTCGTTTAAAGGATGGTGAACTAATCACATTTTCTGGCAGCTTAAAGTACTATTTATGTGGCATAATTAAAACATTGGCTTATTTCACATAATAATGGATACATATTGCTTTTTTTAGCCTCTCATTTATTCTTTTGTTGGGATTTTCATTGCCTAATACAACAGATGATAATTATAGAAACTCTGTAGTACAGTGAAGTAGCCAGAATTTGTACCACATTGTGCTCATTGTACATTGGATTGGACTGGCACGTCGAAGTGCAATAAACACAGTACTCTTAAGAATAGACTGTATCTTGACATGTCCTACAGGACATGTCAAGATACAGTGATGACAGTACATTTGAGAATAGAATCCAAGAATAGTATGAGTTGTAGTGCAGTTTCTACAGCCTGATAATGTGTGTTGGAACATGTTTACATTTCCTTGGTATCTTGTGTGATAGGAGCACATCAGAATCTCATTAGAGAAAAGGTTGCAGCAGACAGTCCAGCAGCTAGGAGGAGAGAAGGATGGGGAGATACAACAGCTGCAAGAAAGGGTAGAAACATTGCAGCAGCACATTGAGAACATTTGTCAGCAGCATGAAGAAGTTCTGTTAAGGGCAGAGAATGACAAGCAGCAAGCTCTTCTTCTTGGTTTGTAGTTTTGTGTGCTGTGTATTGTGATGAGTCTTGTGTGGTATCTTTTTTCTGACATCTTGATGTCTGGAACACTCTGCAGGCTGACTGTGTTCCAGAACTAATAAGTTTAATATTATTTCCAGGTGGTTCAGGTGTGGGCACTTTATGTGCACTTATACTACCATTTCCAGATGAAACCATATCCAGTGAGATCTTGTATTATGAATGTTTCCCACATGCATTTCAGCTGTATATTTAGCCCTTTCTTATATATACCCCTAGAGACTGTGTCAACAAGGCATCAGGAAGGATGTGGTGTGTACTCAGGGTACATGCACATCACTTGGTTAAAGGACCAGGCAGTGTTAGTAAGCATGTAGACAGTGAAATATATGATATGGTTGTGGCTGGGAATTTAGTTGACAGAAGAATTTCACTGTGGAGGGAAAAATATCTGCTGCCAGAATGGTAATCCTTACCAAAGAATTGATTTGTAGCATGGAACAGAGTCATTTCCTATTAGGGCTGCTGTCATGGTGCCTAGTAGTAGCTTCCATTGTCAACTGCATGGCCTAACTAACACAATAGTCCACTACTGACCACCTAATAATCTGGCATATGGAAGGAAGAAATCCTGTTAGCTTCAACTATTGCTGGGATCCCTTGGGTTCATGCCAAAATGCTGAGTAGTGTAGCCTAACATTCTACTGTGGATAAGACTATGGGTAGTTTTTGGGAGAGGGCCGTATGTGTGTGTACTGTCTCAAAAAACTAATTTTCATTTCTTACTACAACTATATTTACATACTACAAGCTAGAACAACTCTACACAAGTTCCTTCATTGTCTGACTTCCCAATAAACCTTCTACAAGGGCATCCAGAGCCTTAAGGTCCATTAGCACCAGTTCCACACTCCGTAAATTACAACAGTGAGATGGGTCCTACCTGACATACTGCATTCTAATAGGTGATGGTGATAGCTGTAGCCATTTGTTGTCGCATACGTTCAGTGACTAAGATGACAACTCTGTAACTTCTGGCTGGCATAGCCTCCCCCAGCAAGTGCTTTCTGCCCCCTGATTTACTGTTTCCCTTTGTTTTTAAGGGATAATTTTGCCATGCTCACACTTCTGTTTCTTAGTTGTAACAGTGCTTTTTACGACTGCTATGTTAGAAGCCTGTTGACATCAGTCTTTCATACTTGGTCTGAGCAACTTACAACCAGGAACTACATATTGTGCTGAGTGTTGGAATGGCTTAAACTGCTGCAATAATTAGGACAGGTGGGCATATGTGGTCATTGGTCAAGCCTAGCTACAACAAGTAATAAGAGTCTATAAAATCAAAGAATACTTCATAAGGAAAATACCAAAGCATGTGAAACAACTTACATTGCGCGCAGTGTGTCGAAGTCCCTCTAATCAAGTCCTTAAGCCTGAGCCTCACCCTTCAGCTTCTGTTCCCTGTTTTATTGCAACTGCCCCATTTTCACCAGATGGTGTGATCATATCTCCACAAATTATGCCTTGTAATTGATGGTAACACAACATACCTTCAATTTGCAGGTAGAAGTTTTCTTTTTTCAATTTTCAAATGTGTGTCTGTAGATTTTAGGCCTGATGCTCCAAATTACAGAAAAATCCCATACCTAGAAAATGCTAAACCCCCCAGAATTCTGGATAATAGATGTATATGATCTTTACATGGATGGATAATAAGGATGTGTTTTGACCTCAAAAATCTGGAAAGGATTTAACTTCAATTTGTTACAGGGGTTGACACTGAAAGTTACTTGGCAGTTTTGTTCTTTAGTTCATGTTGGTACAATATACATCCTGCATAACAGGAAGTTCAAATTAAACTTCTCAGTTTTCACAAAAATGGCTCATAATACAAATGGTTTTTGTGTGACATAAAATATGTGTCATTAAGCTTTATTTGAAACATTTTTTAATATAGTGAACAACAAAGAAAAATGTCCAGTCTATCTGTATTGTAATTGGTTTTGAAATGATGTATATGTATATGCAACAGAAGGTGTGTGGTTACAATTAATGCATGTACAAATAAGTGAATTGTCCTTTGGGCCAGTGAGGTTTGCACAGGCTCAAGGAAGGAAGTGTACATTTTTTAGCATATCATTCGACTGTTTTTGTAACTAACATATTCAGATCCATTGCATGTGTTTAGTGGTTTACCATCAGACCAACAGGCTTTGCTGAACTGACAAGTTTTGCAACCATGATTTTACCTTGCCTTGCAATATTGATAATTCAGTGATAATTTGTTAATCTGTGTTACCTGCAATGTCTTGTGTTGCCAACTGTGAGAAAATAAAACACAGAACACTAAATTTTCTTCTGTGTGAGGAACTTACAGCCAAGGGCACTTACCTTAGGAAAAATTATTTTACAGCCTTCTAATATTTCTAATTGGTTTTTGGTTTACTGAATGACCTTCTGTCAACCACGTAAGTTATATGTCATTAAATGACAGGTAATTGTGAACAACAAATTATTAAGAACATGGATGGGGGTGTTTGCAGGCTGTGTTAATTTACAGTACTGACATGTGCTTGGAGGGCCTGATAGGATCCATAAATGCGAGAGTTCACAGTATGAATAATGGGTTGTTCCAGGATTTGTACCTGCTAACTGTGGAATATAATGAAGTACTACTAACCACAATGTGGGCTGGGTAGCTCAGTCGATATAGCGACTATGGGCTGGACGGTCCGGGATCGAATCCCGGTGGGGACAAGAATTTCCGCCTGTCCAGACCAGCCCTGGAGCCCGCCCAGCCTCCTGTAAAATCGAAACCGGTTCTTTCCCGAGGGTAAAGTGCAGCCGGGGCGTGCTGCTGACCACTCACCTCCTTCTGGTGCCGCAGTCATGGAAGAGTAGAGCTATACCTCTACCCACCCTCTGGGCCACACCAGGCCTGTAACGGGATCACTTTACTTTTTGCTAACCACAACTCCAGAATGTTCAGTGTCATACCTGTAGGATCACAGTGTCTGTGTTTTGGTACAGCAATAATGTGTCCAACCCATAACAAGATATAAGTACGGTGTGAAAGGGAATGAAAATAAGTGCAACCTTGTCCTTAACATGTCAGTGTCATTTATGATGAGGTGAAAATGTGTGTCTTGTCTGAGGTTTCTTGCAGTGCTAAGTGAATACTGGCTTGGTGGGTTGGCTTTAAGCAAGCTACAGTCACATTCTTCAAAATCCTGTATTCACCTTCATGATCATCATTTCGTTATTAAATACTATGTAGCCTGTGTAGTAGAAAAAATGCCATTAAGACTGTGGCTTAGACAGGCTGCACGAAGACTAACTGATGTAACTGCAGCCATTTTTTACATGAAAGCTGGTGTGAAGACCACTCAGAATAATGCATTGCAAGAGGGAGTGGTGGGCCAGCTGTAGTCATCCGCTAGTTGGCATTTTCTGGTGGGGTCATTGTGGTACAGAGTTAAACTCATGGGTGTTGTGAAGAGTTTGCATTTTTGAAGTGCTCACTTTTTCTTGGATGAACTGGAAAGTGTGAAACACTGGACTGAACTGCCTTGGATGAAAAGTTGCTGCTTGTCTGCCAAGTGTTGACTGAAGACTGTAGAAGAAGGCTGCCCCCAACTTCCTTTTGTGATTTGTTGTTGAGGCTGAAATATACTACCTTCTTCTTGTACCTTGTGCTACACTTACGTCCTTTAACCATCCTGTTCTGTACTTGATGAGCAGGGTAAAACTGATACAAATCCACATTTTAGATGTAGGCACTCATAGGACACAATTGGCATTTCGCCCATAACCATAGGATGGTAGTGTAGATATAGTAAAGCCTGGAAGAGAGAATCTAAACCATTATGTATGCACAGTCCTTTAGTATTGCAACTTTGTAGCAGTATTATTTATGGTGTTATGTTTGTATTTGTAGCTCATCATGACCAGCAAGCACTGCAGGAGAAGTTGGATGGCATCCGGAGAGAGCTGGAAGAAGAACAGGGAGCTCTGGATCGCCTGCGGAGGGATGCTTCAACAAGAGCAGAACAGGACCGTGGCAACATAAATCAGCTTCGAGATGAACTTGCCCGCTTTAAAACAAGACTTGAGGAATCGAGGTTGGTTCTTACTTCACAGTTACACATCTGATTAAATAAACATAATTTTTTATTTCTTGCATGTGAGTACATACGTTGCGGTTTAGTAGTTAGCATATGTGTCTCGTATTTTGGAGATCCTGGATTTGATTCTTGTACAGGAGATGAGTTATCTTTACTGAGCATTCTTGCAGTTTTACTGAGCACCTCCAGGCCTTTCAGACCATTTTCTTTCTCACTGATAATCCAGTCTAGGGTCCATGCAACTTTGTGTGTAATGGCTACCAGGGGTAAAACAGATGGAAGGTAGAGCTACTGCATGTTTTCACACGCACATGTTAAAGGTGTCCAGAGAGTATCGTATGGTGAAGAACTGTACACAGTAAATACAGTTACCTTCTACATAAATGAATGTTAAAAGATTAAAGCGGGCAGCACATGTAGTAAGGATGATCAACAACAGAATCCCAAAATTTATTCTGGAAATGAAGTCTTAGGGAAGAAGGCCACTGGAAAGCTGAGGAATAGATGGAAAATAGAGGTGTGGAAGGAATGCAGACAAATTGCTGTATATAAAAAACTGACGTACATCAGCAAGAACAGGGAGTGAGTGGAGGAAGAAAACAGGGGAGCACATGACCAGGATAGCAGCTGAAGAGTGTAGGAGGATGAAGAGCAGCAGCAGAAGAGTGGGGATGATAATGATGATGATGATGACGACAACAACGGTGATGACAATGACAATGACAACAACCACAACTACCACCACCACCATGACATTGATCACAATGCTGATATAAAGCTGCCATACCACTACACACTGCAAAGGTTAAGAATGCATAATTCATTAACTCCACTCCTCTTACATTTTTATGGCATAGTGTTTAGGCCAAAATATAAATTTATTTTGTAAACATTGTGTTTTCATATCCAATACAACATAACCTCTTCACTTCAGTAAATGTCTGTAACAAATAAAGAAACAAACAATAAACACATGTTTATTAATTTGTTTGAAGTAATGTAACGTGGTTAGAACTTTTAAATCCACTGAGTAAAATGGAATTTCATTGACTAATACATGTGATAAGTTTAACGCAGGTTTCAATACACAACCTTGACACATCACATGAGGTGTTTTGAAGCTAAGTAGATAGAAGTGCATATGCATTCTGGTTGAAGCAGTGATGAAGAATGTACATGTACATGAATACTTTTTCTTTTAGCTACTTGTTCCAGAAACAGGTTACTGAACACTTGTTTCAAGATTTCTTAATAACTTGCAGAATGTCTGTGTAATATGTAGGTTGTGTGGCCATAAATGTATGGATGACAGTCAGTGTGATGGGAGAATGGTTTACAATTGTGACTGACTGTAATCACAGATTAAAGGCGGAGGAAGAGAGGAACCGTCTAGAGGGCATGATTAATGAGGTGCGGAAGGAGCGGGATGTGATACAGCAGGAGTGTGAGGAGCTGAAAGTGCAGCTCCATCTTACTGAGGATCGACTGGATGCAAATCAGAACCAGCTGCAAGAAATTACACATAAACTGAAAGAAGGTTTGTGAGTGAACTAACTTTTCAACTTTGTGGTATAAATCTTTCTTGAAAAGTATGTGGTTATTAATCACATGAAGAAGTTGCCTGCTTTCATATAACCTGTTAAGTTCCTAAATGTGTTCATGAACACCAGCCACTTGACCATAACCTGAATATTTGGACAATGATCAATAGACTTTCAGAGATGAGATGACCTGAAAGTTGTTTACTTATAGGGTCTGCTCTTTCAGAATTCCATTTGTGTATTTTGCATCGGCAGTCTAGAACATCTGACCTTCATTTGACTGCCCTAATAATTATAACTAATGTATATAAACCATGAATTTTGTGTTAGGTAATATCGTTTATTCCAAATCTGTTTTGTGTATCCAAGGTTCAGCTGTTATTCGTGGTTGTAAATTGTTTCATATAGCTTAATGGCTAATGTTCTTGGAAGTAAAATAGATGATTACAGTTTCTGGACATAAAGGAAAGTTCCTGTGTGAGTGTATAATTTCTCACATCTGGATCTTAGTATATCACAGTGAGTACCAACAGTAGTCACTGAATTGCCAGTGACAATCAGAGATCATAGTTAAACCTCTGAAGAATATGTGTGTGTGTGTGTGTGTGTGTGTGGTCCTATTTTTACTTACATAAAGGAAATCATGGCTGCTTAGTCTGCAGAGGTACTCAGTTCCCAGTAGAGAATTTATGAAATGAAAAGTAGTAAACTACAAGAACCTCCATCATTACTAATGTACTTTGTATGCTTATATAACACAGTGGTACCCTCATTCACTGTTTTCTGTTATATAAGGTTTAGTTTCTACAATTGCAAGTCATTGTTCCTGATGTTAAATATGCTTTATATAAGATTTTGTCAATTTCATATTCAAATGCACTGCTGTCCAATGAATTTTGAAGTGGGAAATACTCTATATCTGTGAACTATCTGCCACAGCTGAGAACAGCAGTGAAATGTTGCGCAAGGAACTGACTGTTGTACGAAAGCAACTAACAGATAGCAACTATGAAAAGGAGAAGTACAACAGTTCTAACAGGGAACTCCGAGAGTATGTGAAGAGAATTGAAGGGGACAAGAGAGAGCAGGGAAGAGGTCTGGAAGAAGCTTATCAGAAAATTTCTAGTAAGTATGCAGTTACTGCAGTGTTTACCTGAATATAAATGGAATATTTTTTTCTTATTTAGGATATTAATAAAAAATTAAAAAGAAAATAACACCTGCACTAGAACAGACGCACATGAATTTGTAGCTAGCTGAATTGTGTATCTTGTTCAGAGCTGTATGAATCCAAAGTCAATGGGAGTAGGATATGCTACATATGTAATGCATTTTTTTTCTGAAAGTGCATGCCTTCAGGAAATATCTCTTTTGTACCACAGACTTTGTGCTATTGACAGCTGTGTATAACATCAGTTCATTTGATCATGCTTCCTGTACTCTAATATGCTTTCAATTTTGAAATTTTTAACTTACTCAAATTTATAATTTGGTGTTGATTTCCACACACTGAAATCTATTGAAAAGGAATTCACTGTCATCATTCTGTTTGAAATATGATTATTGGTTTTTGTAATGTTTTACTTGATCATTTGTTTCATTTCCACAGATTTTTGGAAAAAATTGTATTTTCTGCATGTGGCTGCTGCTGCTGCTGTTTCTAAATGTATTCACACCTATTAGTTATTAAGTGGCAGTATTGTGGGAGGTTCAGATCTCAACAGGAGATCACAGCAATTTACCCCAGCACTTTACAAATGATGTGTGCAGTGCTCATTAGTGTGATCTTCTGTAGCTCTTTGGCCAACGGGTGACCTGGCAGAAACCAAAGGTTATGATATAATCCCTGCTGAGTTGCTCATAATGCTGCAATTATAACTGGCACAGTTTTTATCCTCACTTTCCGCATCCTGCTGACCTTGATCTTCAGGTCTTTGTACTTGCTAATTTTTTCAGTTTCTTTTAAGTTAATGTTTAAATCATCTTGTATGGCTATATCAGTCAGTGGACAAATCTGTTTTTTATCATGCAGCACTTTATCAGGCTGGTTTGCCTGTATTGTTTGATCTGTAATAACAAGTGTGTCCCACATAATAATGGTCCCTTTGACGTATATGACCTTGTCAGGTATGTGTTCATAGTACTTGTCAGTAACCTGTTACCTCATGTTTATTATTATTATTATTATACAATATGTATGTCTCCTGTCACAGGCATTTCTTCCTGGTACTTCTCTTGAACCAGCGGTGATCCCCACCGCTCAGGCTTCAAGCTTCACATTGCAGTACTTT
>Ga0123354_10015824_pt1 | contig 11801 bp, 14 predicted proteins | sample TergutLab28metaG_2_FD_97872 | JGI IMG/M metagenome (GOLD analysis project Ga0123354, IMG submission 97872) | Labiotermes labralis P4 segment gut microbial communities from Petit-Saut dam, French Guiana - Lab288 P4 | ecosystem: Host-associated > Arthropoda: Insects > Digestive system > Gut ... | reverse complement strand
TACAAAGAAGTGGTGATTATGTGGAAAAATAAAGAAAGGTCTGTAGATTAAGGTGGTGTATTTGGTTTGTCAATAATAAAGCATGTTACTTTACAAAAAATTGTTGCTCATGACTTTCGGTACAACCCTCGTAAATCTAAATTGTATCACAGGTGTGTCTGAAAAAAATAGCAGCTGTAGTTTCATGAATACCATTAAACTGTAAACCTTTAGTGATGGCATGGCATATCATTGTTCATAGCGAGGACTGATGAATGTCATGATTATGGTTATGATGATTGTGATGCAGATGGTGGTGATAGTTTTTACTGTTTGACTGGGGCATATATTTACAGTTCTATTCATATGGATGTTGAGAAAAATGTGAATGGCATTTTGACCTTCTGAGGGGAAAACTGTGGTCTTGTGTGTCTGCTGATTCAAAATTTCTGAAAAATTACTGAAACATGGAAAAGTAAACACATGCATATGGTTACCCCTTAGAGAGCAGAATGAAAGGTTGTGATTAACCCATTTTACATGGAGTCATGGTAATACTGTGTTTTGGATTTGTGTATTCCTTAATCAGGTATACGTGGTAGGGTCAAGAAGTCTGTGAACTTTTTCAGGAGCCACTGAATGGCATCCTATGTTTGTGTGTGTTTATGTCTGAGCACATTTTGATATGTCAAGGGGTTTTGATCAGACATTCCACCTAGCATGCACATGCAATTTACAGAGAACATGAAAGGCACTGTTTACTTCAGTGGTTGTTTTCATAGACATCTGTGGACCAAGGCATCACAGTTTGAAAAGTTAGTAAACTGTAGGTTTTGTGTGCAATTGTGCACCTTTGCAAGACATTCCCACAAACATACAGTGTATCAGGCAGGCCAACAGGTCAAGGCTATGGAGCAGGCTGGAAAGTGTAAATGGTTTAGTCATTTTAAGGAGGACCTTACAAGCCAGTGGTAGCTAAAAATGAAGAGACCATTACCCAGGTTAAACAGATAATCTACCAGGACTACAGGCAAATGACTGTCCTAAACCCCAGTAGTGTTCACAGAGAACTGAGTTCAAGGTAATTGTACAGGCAGTAAATTTTTATATATTTATTCTTGTATAATTTGTATATGGATGAATAATTGATTGTAAGTGTTGTTTAGATTGTGGATCCGTGGGGAGATGTAATTGCTCAGTGCTCTGAAGGCACAAACATTGCAACAGCTGAAATCAGTCTGGATTACATCAAGAATGTACGACAATCAATGCCTGTTTGGAAGCATCGTCGCAATGACCTGTATAGAGTACTAATGCCAAAAATTACACTTGGAGATGAAAAAGTATACACAGTTGGTCATGCAGTTGTGGACGCACATAATATTATCTACAAAACAATGAATACTGTGGCATTTGTAAGCCGCAACAGTATTGTTGCTGGGCGTATCCTTTCTTTTGGAAGTAATTTAAGAATGCTAATCTGACAAACCCCATGGACACAGTCCTTCCTTAGAAGCTAAATATTTCCTTGGTTAATCAAGAAGTACCCATACTGTGTAAAGCCCAGAGGTTCATTATAATGTTCATAAGAGCCCACCATTGTATCCTGACTTAGGTTGCTCCAGTCCATGTCTCCCCATCCTATATCTTCAACATCCATTGTAATATTATCCTACCATCTATGCCTTGACCTTCCAAGTGGTCTGTTTTCCTCAGGTTCAAAACCCTGTATGTATATGCCATTCCTGTCCCCCATACATACCACTTCTCCCGCCCATTATCCTTTCATGTTTTTTGAAAAGTGCATACTATGTTGGTATGAAAACCTTCACACTCCACTACCTAGTATGAAAGATATGATGAATAAAATGGGGAGGAATTAAAGTGATTCTTGTACACATTATTTTACTCATTTGATGAACTCTGTGTATTTTGAAAATGTTATATATACCTTTCGAAGGGGTAGGCAAGAATTTGTCTGACGTGTTTCCTATTAGGAATAGTTTGAAAAAAGGAGATGCTCTATCACCATTGCTTTTTAACTTTGCTTTAGAGTACGCTATTAGGAGGGTTCATGTAAACCAGGATGGCTCTAAGTTAAATGGTATACATCAACTTCTGGCTTATGCTGATGATAATATATTGGGAGGAAGCATACATACTATAAAGGAAACTGCAGGAGCTCTGGTAGTGGCTAGTAAGGAGATGGACTAGAAGTAAATGCTGATAAAACTAAGTACGTGGTCATGTCTCGAGATCAGAATGCAGATTGAAGTCACAGTATAAATACTGATAATAGTTCCTTTGAAAGGGTGGAAGAGTTCAAATATTTGGGAACAACCTTAACAAATCAAAATTCTATTCAGGAAGAAATTCAGAGAAAATTGAAGTTAGAGAATGCTTGTTATCATTCAGTGCAGAATCTTGTGTCATCCAGGTTGCTATCCAAAAATTTAAACATTAAGGTGTCCAGAACTATAATTTTGCCTGTTGTGTTGTATGGGTGTGAAACTTGGTCACTCACATTGTGGGAGGAACATAGACTGAGGGTGTTTGAAAATAGGGTGTTGAAGAGAATATTTGGTCCTAAGAGGGATGAGGTAACAGGGGAGTGGAGGAAACTACATAATGAGGAGCTTAATGATCTGTATTCCTCATCCAGTATTGTTCGGGTGATAAAATCGAGAAGAATGAGATGGGCAGGGCATGTGGCACAAATAGGAGAGAGGCATATACAGGGATTTGGTTGGGAAACCTGAGGGAAAGAGACCACTTGGGAGACCCAGGCCTGGATGGGAGGATAATATTGAGATGGTTCTTCAAGAAGTGGGACTTGAGTGTATGGACTGGATCAAGCTGGCTCAGGATAGGGACAGGTGGTGGGCACTTGTGAATGTGGTCATGAACCTTTGGTTTCCATGAAATGTGTAGAATTTCTTGACTAGCTGAAAACTGGTTAGTTTCTCAAGAAGGACTCTGCTGCATGGAGTAAGTAAGTAAAGTAAGTATACCTTTTGAAGATATTATTACATATGTCTAGTACAAAAAATTACTACAACTTACTGTCCACAGACCAGGAGAAAATCTAGAAATGCAGTAAGTGAGCATGTGCAAAATTTCATGGTGAATGGTGACTTGCTGCTACCCATTCTGAAAGCATGATCACAGTGCACTTGTTCACTACACACTTCTGGAAGTGCTTGACTTCTCATTCTGTGTGTAGTAGGAGAACAGTCTGTTACTCCTACCAGTAGCAGTTCAGTAGACCCCCTATAGTCAGGTGTGCCTGGCACTGCACCAGACGCCCCCGTGTGAGATCTGGTGTGTGATCAGTATCTCATATGTACTTATATAAGAGTGTAGTGGAACATTTAACTTATAATACTTAGATATTTCCTGCCTGTACATTTGGTAATTTGTTACTTATTCTACAACCTTTAGTCATTCTGACCAACTTTTGGATCTGTTGTGTGTATGTAGTAACATTGAAGGTAATTTTGAAACTTTAATTATTGACTCTCTTCAACTCTGACAAACACCTGTCACCATACACTGTACCACAGAAGTGTTAGGCTCCTCTTTTATGTAATTTGCCACATGCAGACAGTGTCCTAACTTTCCAGTACAGTATGTCAGCTGTTTGTAGATTTCCTTTTCGTATATCTTGTAATTGTATATTAAGTTCAGTTATTTTCCATTCTCTATTGTAATGCATGTCTTCATACTAACCTGGACAGTTTATGATTTGTAGTGAAATATCATACTTATCAACTTCAGAATTTATGCAAGTACACATATTTGTGTGAAACTAATACATTTTTATGCATTAAGTACATGCTGTGTAGAAACGAATCTCTCATGAAGAAGGAAGTGTTCTCTTTCTAACCATCTGTCCTAACCTGTTCATTTAACCCCCAGACAATTTCAAGAATTTGGGTGAAATTAGGTATATGCTGTCTTTTATTAACATTATGCAAAATTTGAAATTGTTGCTGCTGCAATTGTGGCATTTATTTTTGTTTTCCATCCCACCCCCCCAGTAACTTTATTTGATTGTACAGATTCCCACTCTGTTGTGTGTGTTTTTGTCTCTCGTTCATTTTTTCTTGTATTCCAGCTCACCATTTCTCCTAGTTGAATTTATTTTGTAAGAATCAGCCATGAGGAAGTTCTTAGCCTAACACAGGGAGGCACCTTAATGTTCAATCTTTTAATGTTGCTGTTTACTTCTAATTGCTGCATAAACTTCTTTAAAGCTGTTGGAGTTTCATGCTTATCCATGACAGCAAAAGTGTCTGGTTTGTCAGTTGAAATTGCTGTTTTGAAACAGGAATGTAGGAGTCATTGCATTGTATTGTGTTGGGCATATACTTAACTATAAAATTAGATGTATTGGTGATGCCTGTACGTTTTGTATCAAGACTGTCAAGCTTGAACAGTGAAGAAATATTCGACTTATTTGCTGTTGTCGAAAGAGTTCAGAGTGCCTTTGAAGCATGCTACAGTATTTCTGCCAATACAGTCTACATGAAGGATGAAAGCGATGTAAGTTAATGTAACAACTATTGCTTACTTCATACGTTAGTGTAATAGGTTTTTCTCTTTGTGACCTTTTTCTCTCTTTTACATCACTGAATTTGTTTTTACAGTCTTCCAGCCCCTGTAATGTTTCATGTTGCTGCAGAAGTTTTTGTATGGTAACAGAATTTCTGTGTCATCCCCATAGCAGACTGATCAGAACATGGCACCAACTAGCAGTGAGGGTTAAAGATGGAATGGAATAAGTTGCCATTCACCCTGTGTATTATTGCCAGTTTCTTTAATAAGAGGCATTTTTGTTACAGCACCTGCATATACATGTGCTACCAAGAAGACCAAATGACTTTCAAGAAAATGACATGATATATTACCATTTGCAGAAGCATTCTGAAATATCTGACATCAGTTCAAGTACACGTGATGTGGCTCCAGAAGTAAAAGTCCTAAGAACCTATTTGAGTGCTACGTAGTATAGAATTCCAGATATATCTGTTTTGCAAATTTGTGTCATGTGTTCAGGTATCTTTATAAACAAATTTGTGTTCTTATTGCATTGTGCTAGCTCCAGTAATGCTAGTTAATGCACTTGATGAGAATTATTATAGTGCCATAGGTAACATTGCTTGTGTGGGCTGTGGAAAAGTGGGAATATCTTGTCTGTGATTCAGTGTTAGTTCTTGTAATTTGCATACTTAAATGCTGACTACTGCATTATGGTGATGTACATTTGGTAGAGAACATGTTAAATTCTTGTGTCATCGATACAGCCACTGGTTGGAGTGTGTGTAATACTGGCCTCAGCATCTCATCCTGGGTACCATTTTCTACCTATTAGCAACCTCCAACACCTGTTCCTGCTCCCCCATTTCGCTTCTCTGCTGCTTATTGTCATTTTACTTTCTTCCTATCCCTTGAGACTAGCATGCAGACAAGAAGTGATGTACTGAACTAAATGTTCTGATCACTCATCTTAGCAGATGGACAGGTGCTGATTTGGACTCAAGATGTCCATGGTTGTTCTCTCAAATTGACAGAGTTCTACCAGAAGGTTGGGTGTAGTGGTGAATTAGATCCTGACACTTCAGTACCTCTTTGGAGCAAAGTCCTTCTTGACAGGTTAATAGCCCCTAATATATTCATGAAATATGAGGCCTGAAGCTCACAGAAAAATTGAACACATGATAGAATTATGAGGGCCTGTACTCATAAGTTTGGTATCGGATGTTTAGGCCACCAAGTCCCACACCAGTTACTCTTGTGGGAGAATAGTTACCAAGCCATTATCATCAAAACACTTTTACATTCCTGTGTGTATATGAATAGCTTACAACATAATTACAGTTACAAAAGAAAGAGAATTAAAAACAAGCACAACAAATAGTTCTTTTAACAATCACTATACTTATTATGATCGTACATTGTATACAATACAAGATCTAACACAACAAACAAACAAACACCATGACTCAGCATGAGTTTTTCCAGCAAACAAACGAAAGAAACAAACTAATTAACCGGAAGTAGACAGCCACCCCAACCTGCAACTCCCACATCTCCACATCATGGATGTGCCCAAAAACAATCGCTAGACAGACGGTCCCATATGCCAAAGGGAACAGAGTTCAAAATTAAACCCAAAATCCCCAAATGAAACCAAATTTCATAATTTTGTGTTCTGTTCTTTTTAAGGCATTGACAGTTCAAGTAAATATTTTCACTACACTTTAAACCCTTACTTTTCATAGTAGCACTGTATTATACCTTATTTTAAGGTTTTTGTAATTGTGGCCTTGTGAAGGTCTTTGTAGACGTATTTTATTGGGGAATCCAATAAAATACATGGTTGTGTTTGATGGAGCTATGACATTTTGTTGTATGTTTACAAAAGCCTGTCACTGGTCCCTATTTTGAGCCCGATGAAACCAGTTTACACCCTCATATGTTATTGTGTTAAGATATGTTTTCAGTGGGCTGGATAGCTCAGTTGGTATAGCGACTGACTACAGGCTGGACGGTCCGGGATCGAATCCCGGTGGGGACGAGATTTTCCGCCCGTCCAGACCGGCCCTGGGGTCCACCCAGCCTCCTGTATAATGGGTACCGGGTCTTTCCCGGGGTAGAGGCGGCCAGGGCGTGGGGCTGACCCCCACACCCCATCTAGTGCCAAAGGTCGTAGAAGGTTCTCACCCTAAGGCCCTGCATGGCCTATAAAAAAGGGTGAAAACCTACATACGTTTTCACATTCTTTTCACATCTACATTTAAATCTTCAAAGCATTCGCTTTCCTTTTGGTTTTTATCACCAAAAAGAACTTATACAATTGTCATGTCTTCCTTGTGTGCCACATACTGTACGTCGTGGCTTATGTTTTGAAATTTTTAAGTAAAATTTTTGCCTGCCACCAGAGGCTAGTCTTGGTTTTTTAAACTTTTACACACTCTTGTTCTCTTTCCATTATACATGTGTTCATTGACACCTGTAATGTGATTAAATCTGATTTAGTAATATACACGATCACCCTTTGTACCTTGTTTGTCCCGATCTGCTCAGTCCGGTAGGATAACTTCTTTCGGGAGATGGGTGTGATTCACTGAATCACATATTTTTTAGTTCTTTTCTTTTTCACTTATTGATTGATTTATTTATTTATTTATACTTGATATAAAAGACGTGCTGTTATAAAGTTAAACAACTAAATCGTTTTCTAGTAAAATACCACAGGCACTGCACTTGTACACCCTCACTCATGCTTCTGTCTTACCAGACTGCTTTCTCACTGGATTGATGCCTGACTGGACTGCTTGTGTCTGTTATTTGCTGCTGTTTCCTCATTTAAATCTCTGTCTGTACACAACCCCTCCTACCTATCACCAACGGTTCTTGAACATACATTGACAGTTTAAAATTATAACGTATGGCTATGAACCGCCCACAACTGATGTGAGCAAACGTAAGAAACAATTGTACCAAAAATGTTCAGCTACAGTAACTTTTTGGGAAAATGCAGTGGATATGAAGACAGATTAACATAAGGGTGGCTCAACCACCATTTGTGTATTCAAATATCTTATGGGGCAGCATAATAACTGTATCAGGGTTAAAGTGACAGCCCTTTGCTGGTGGTGAGGACCATTAGTTACATGATACATTGTTGGCATTATCCGCCATAACATAAGCATATATTCTGGGGCACATTTATGTCAGTGTTCCAAAGTTGAGTCACTTTACCTGGCTCACACTTATGTTGATGTTCGAAACTTGAGTTACTCTTAACATAAACAGTGGGATAATGCTGCAACTTCAGCTCTCCTAAGCACCCTCACTCTCCTGAGGCTACTGCCTTACTCCTGTAAGGTGTTCAGTGTAGATGTCACGACTCCACTGAATAGTGTTGAACACAATAAGCTTTTTATGAGGTGGCAGTAGTTGTGCCTGAACCTCAGTTGGTTGATGACTCTCTCTCATTGGCTGCATCCCAGCCCCTGACCGTGTTGACAATAAATGCATTTGGTTAGACAATGTACCCTGTCTGAATGTAATGCTTGGCAACTTAGGGGTGCTTTCTTTGCTTATTGTGGTTTTCCTGCCTGAAAAGCAGCATATCTATTTTTGAATGGCATAGTGACATTTACGAACCTGCTTGCCACGTCAACTGTGACAAAATACAGTCCGGCGGACTCATTCAGACCGTGGACCACATGATTGATTCTGATGTTGGTGACAACGGGAGCATGCAATGCCCTCAACAACCTATCTAGAATAGCACTTTGTTGCCTCATGATGGAAGCAAATTTTGACCTCCAGAAGTACAGGGCATGGTGCAGAGTCTGTTTAAGGGACCAATATATGATCAAATAATTTGCGTAACACAGGCTGTTGTATTGCACACTGTTGGAGTGGTTGCCAGGAACCTACACAATATGCAGCAAGCCTGTGCAAACTTCAGTTGAAGCGAGCTTGTGGTTGTGGATGTATGTCTGAAGCGGCACATTTAGCAATCATCATTGCTTGTGTTTCGGTGAATAATGAAGCCAGGAAGCAGAGAGTATGGATGGTGTGGTTGAAGAAATGGTTGGAGTTTAGCCATGAAAGCTGTTGTATGAGAACTGGAAATATCTTCGCTGCTGGACTGCAAACTGTATTTACGAATATTTCCTTCCATGTGTGGTAAATTATTGGAGAAGATTACACCTATTATTCAAAAACAAGGCATGTTGATGACAGACTCAATATCCCCCAAGCAAAAATTGTACCATGTTGTAACCAAGGTTACAAGATTCATATTGTTGACCTACACAAGAAAACACAGCTAAGATTACAGCAAGACCATGAGATTCTTGAATTGTGTCTTTGGGTATTGGCCAGTAAGTAAGTTTAAAAGATATCTGGTACAAAATATTGTATTTTACCATAGCAAATGCTCTAAGATAATTTGAATACTTTTTGCATATAATGACAATTTTAATCAGTGATATAATGTCCCACATAATTTGTTTCGAAACCTATGAGTTCAATACAGCCTCAAGATACAACCATATGAAGTGCACCCTTATATGAGCACTGAGGCTCTGTACAGGCCGTACGGCCCATAGGGGGAGTAGAGGTAGAGCTCTACTCTTTCTTGACCACGGCACTAAAGGGGGTGAGGGGTCAGCGTCACGCCACAGGAGCGGAAAATCTCGCCCCCAACGTGATTCGTTCCCCGGACTGTCCAATCCGTAGCCAGTCGCTATACCGACTACGCTACATGGCCCACTAGATACAACCGTATGAGTTAACGTAATTTTTTTTACCATCTCTTACGTCTACCGGCCATAGTGGCTACAGCTTATAAACATGCCTGATGCAGCACTGAGTATATGGTATATGACCTGTGTTATAGTACAGTTGTTTGCCCACTGTGCCCTTATCCGTACGCTCCTGTGCGTGGTTAATCCGTAGCAGTGACCCATTATGGCAGAATTATTGTTGGATTCAGATATAAGGTTTTGGGTATTTTTGCCCATAGTTGTTATAACATTTTTAGTTGGGGTGGTAAGGCACTATATATCAATTTTGCTTTCGTCTCAGAAAAAGGTGGAGCTGCAGCAAGTACAAGACAGGTAATAATATAGGTCTGCAAATTGTTATGCCATACTTCCGTTAGGTTAGGTATCGAGTGTTACGAAGTTATTATTTTGGCGTTTTTTATCCCGTTGTCTTAGCTGTAGTAACAAATAGTACTTTACATCGTGAAACACAGCCTTTATTAGTACGCAATTGTCTTCACATTAACTTTAGTTCTGAATTACATGTTTGGGAATTAGTGTCACTTCGATATAATTGTTTTGAAAATGTTAAAATTTGATGTATGAGTTTTTTATGGCGGTGAAAGTAACTCACTATGCAACAGTTGAAATCTTGGAAATAGCTCTTGTCGTTTATTCCCCAAATACGAGTAGGAAGGCTGGAAATGTACATACAACAGGTGGAAATGACACGTCGATATGTTCGTGCAACCCTATCACTTGATTCAGCTTGGCAGGGCACCGTGTTCGAAATAAAAATAATTCATTCCAGATATATTTCTTTGGTTGTTTACATATATATAGTGCACTTCATGTGTGTGTAGTTGTAAAATATTACTAGCAAGTAGCCGTAGTAGTAATCATTCGCCGGTTTTTCATCGCGGACGTCTTCGATCTCGGGCAAGTCCATGTGGGACTTGTGGCGGGCAGAGTGGCACTAGGACAGGTTTTACGCCGAGACTTTAGTTTTCCCAAGCTGTGATTATTACCCCAATGCTCCATATTCACTGATATCTCACCGTTGCCATATAATCTCAGCAATTGACTGTGTGACTAAATAATGCGCCTAGTGATAATAATAGCCGAATATGCGCGTTGTTGAAGGTGTTTAACCCACACGCCTGAATAGTAATAGGTTATTCTGGTCTATTTTTATCAAAATAAACAGACTAATTAAACGTGTTCAGGTTGCGGATGGAGGAACGGCCTCCAATATGGAGGGGCGCTGCGAATAAACAGTCGCGGACAACCGAAAAGGGGTGGTCCTCCAGCTTGAGGGTTGGGCGAGATGCTAACAACTCCTCGCCGTAAAAAGTGTCGTGTTATGAAACATACATACATACCTGTACTAATACTTTGGTATGACCTAAGTAACAAGAAAGGGACGTGAGATTTGGTGTGTGGAATGTTAGGATCCTGTATAAGGCAGGTTCACTTAAAGTAGCAGCCAGGGAATTAGCAAGATATAAATTAGATGTAGTGAGTGTGCAGGAGGTTAGGTGGGGCAAAGGGGGCATGGTAAGAGCAGAGGAATATAATTTTTTCAATGGAAAAGTAAACAACAATTATCAGTTTGGAACAGGATTTTTTGTACACCACAGAATAGTATCAGCAGTTAAGAGAGTACAGTTTTTTAGCATTAGGGTGTCATATATAGTTCTGAGAGGTCGCTGGTGTAATATCATTATTCTAAATGTGCATGCACCAAGTGAGGAGAAAAGTGATGATTCAAAAGACAGTTTTGATGTGGAATTGGAGCAGCTTTCTAATCATTTTCTTATATGAAAATTTTATTAGAAGATTTTAATGAAAAAGTGGGGAGAAAGAATATATTCAAACCAATAATTGGGAATGACAGTCTGCATCACGGTAGTAATGATAATGGTGTTAGAATAGTAAGCTTTGTCACATCAAAAAATCTAGTTAAGAGCATGATGCTCCAGCACTGAAACTTTTCGTAAGTACACCTTGACCTGTCCGGATGGGAAGACTCACAACCAGATTGATCACATATTAACAAATAGGAGATGGCATCAAGTATACTAGATGTACGAAGTTTCAGGGCAGCTGAATTTGATACTGATCACTATCTGGTGTTTGCAAAAGTTAGGGAGAGTTTGGCAGTAAGTAAACAAACAGCACAGAAGTTTGAAGGGGAAAGATTAAATCGCAGGAAGCTAAACGATCTGGAGGTTAGGAAACGGTATCAGATTAAGATTACAAACAGGTTTGCAGCTTTGGAGAACATAAGTGATGGCAAGGACGTAAATAGGGCTTGGAGGAACGTTGGAGAGAATATCAAAACCTCAGCTATAGAGAGTCTACAAGGTGTGGCAATAAAGAAACCGGATTCATGCTCTAAGCGTTTATTGAAAAAAAATCAGACAATCGAAATGTTATCCCCTTCAATGTAGTCCCCTCCCCGATCCCAACACCGCTCCATGCGAATTTTCCACTGTTGGAAGCAGTGCTGCAGGTCATCTTGTGTTAAGCTGT
>Ga0123354_10015823_pt1 | contig 11802 bp, 8 predicted proteins | sample TergutLab28metaG_2_FD_97872 | JGI IMG/M metagenome (GOLD analysis project Ga0123354, IMG submission 97872) | Labiotermes labralis P4 segment gut microbial communities from Petit-Saut dam, French Guiana - Lab288 P4 | ecosystem: Host-associated > Arthropoda: Insects > Digestive system > Gut ... | reverse complement strand
GTGCCAACTTTTGGGGATAGAGGGGTGTCACGTGGTCAGCGCAACGGGTCCCCACAGCCGTTAATCTCTGTTTTCTAGACCTGGAGCCGCTACTTTTTTCATTCAAGTAGCTCCTCAATTGACGTCGATTAACTATGGTCGTATTATTAATACATGTTTTGATGGACACAACTAAAACATCAGAGAAGTCCGTCGGCTTGATATTAGGTGCTTTAAGGATTTTGGTTTATAAAGTTGAGAATTCCGATACGTGACGTCACGTGTCTGTATCCACAGTGTGTAATACACTGAAAATAAAAGCCTTACATTGTCTAAATGTCATCCGTGCTGAGCAGATCTAAAGGCATTATTTCCCTATTTGAAAGTTTCCACATCTTCAGTTCTTTCTCATTATTTCCTTTATTTTTTCTCCTTCTCCACCCACTCCATTCCGTTCTAACTTTATTTTGTTTTACTTTGAGTTGCTGATGTTTGATTTTCTTTCTTTACGGAGAGAGATGTTTGCCTGTCCAACCACAACACAATTCGATCCGAGTCTGAAACTGCTGAAGAAGGCTGTGGGGAGGTTGGGGGTGGTTTGGAAATTCTCGAAACCAGATTACGGAATCGTGATCCGAATTGCAAAGTAATGTGATATGCGTATTCCAACGTTGCCACTCTATGTTATTTCTGAAGTTATTCACACTTTCGTGTGGGATTGAAAGCTAATAAATTATGGTAGGCGAAAATATGTTGTGCAAGAGAGGGGATAATATATAATTCCGTCGTGATAAGTATGCCGCACACACAAACACACACACACACATACACACATTGACCTACGTACACAGCCTACAGCAAATGAAATAAGCATTTTATGAATTGATTTGTATCAAAACTTAACTGTGCTAACGTGTATCATGATTGGTGTTTTTGAAGGAATAGAAAGATTATTTTAATGGTTTGTTTTTGTAGTGTTTGTTTCTGGATGCGTGTTTCAGTGTAGATGACTTAGTTCGCTTTTGTATTACGTGAGAGTTCTCAATCGTACATTCTGTAGAAAATTTTCGCATCAATCCTGAGGTAAGAAGGTTCAAGTCTTCTGATCTTTTGAGCCTTGTCGAGCGGTAATTAATGCCTTCACACTCACAGGTCAAAAAAGGCCTAAGTAATGTGCTCTGCATTCCTTCGAATTGTCTGTAATTACTGACAGTTTGATATGATGCAGCATCCAAGGAGACTGGGTTCTTTAGCAGCACAACTGTGAGGACCTCAGATCTGGTATTGTTGAGGTCAGATTTGTCGTCATCGCCTCCATGCCCACACCCATGAGCACTCAACTCTCCTTGACAGCCAGACTATGTCAGACGTGTTTATTGTGGTACTGTCCGTTTATAGTAAAGGTTGCTGTATCTGAGGCTTGCCCGGTTGAAATCCATTACAACGTATCGAAGCAAATTTCGACGTGCGTAGGAAGAACAATTACAAAACATTTTCATCACGGACTTCCTGATTTTATGTAATCGGGGACAGATTCAAAGCAATAAAGGCAAGAAATACTACCGACTTCAGAGCTGGATGTTGAACACACAAGAACGCCGTGCTTTAGGACTTCCAAACGGGATCTAGAATTTGTTGTATAATCCTGTAAAATTACTTGCTAACGAAATGAATTGAGATGTGAAGTCAGAAACACCGATCCCCGTAGAAGATTCGATGATACATAAATGTGATACAGCTAAGTTACAGAATTTGAAAAAAATAAAGGATACCACGAGACTGGCACATTACACAAAAGAAGCTCCCTTCCACATCCACACTCTACAAATATGCGTCGTATGCATTGTGTTACTGGATTTACTTACATTGGAGATAGGGTACAGGGAAGATATTTATCATTACGTTTTTGAAACTTTCGATTCTTGAAAAAAAAGAATTTTTTAAAAATTTGTTTGCAAGTGTAGTTATGCTCCAGGGGTGTATTTTAAAACTATAACACGTTTCTCGAAGCTTTCTGGCATTATTGTACATAAAATGGTAAGGGTATATTGTTGAAGAGTGCTATTGTTGCTTTGCATACTCTGTCATTAAGGTTACCAGCGTCTGTGAGTAATTATAAAAAAAGGTTGGTAGGAATATCAGGTGTAATTCGCGCTTTCATTTTTAACTTCCTTTTGTTAATGTAATTCCCGACAGAAACAATCCCAGACACGCACTCTCGAACACGATGATATTTTTGCTTTCTCTTCGATAAAAATACGAAGTGGAGGGCAAAACTTTGCTGAAATTCAAAAAGACGGAGGCGTCTTGTGAAACAATATTGAAACAAGAGTGATGCAACCAACAGGGAAAAAAACAGTCATTCGTTTCTGCTTTATGTAAAGTGTGCTCAGCCCAGATGCTATCATTCGATGCATACAAATGACGCATCTTGTTACGAATATTGAGTATTTGCTACAACACGAACGTTTGTTCGATTCGTATTTTGGAACCTATGTATGTGTTCGTTGTTTGATATTTTGAAGCGTGTGTGGGAGTATTTGAATTGATATGTTGTCTCGGTATATGTGAAGCGTGAGAAATTTGGAACAATAAACAAACACGTTTTTATAATACGTGTTTGGCCGATATAAAACAGAACGTTTTCAGTTAAATGCTCATAAAAATCTATGTTAGTATACATATAAACTATGAATTTAATTAAAGTACAGTCTTATTTTTTGCAGTTAAATTTTAATGGGAAAAATATTACTTTTATACGATGAAACAAGAATAATTATAAATACGTTGTGTTAAAAGTGTATCCCACTTTTACAAGACACGTTGCGCCTTTGTAATCGATATAAATGTGTTTTTTATTAAAATACTTTAAATAGTGCGAGAATAAAACAAAAACTATACATTAATGTTGGAGTTAAAGATCCCGCTCTTTTCTTTTTTACTTCTTTCGTTTTCTTTTACTTGGTTACGTTCTCATTACCTCTGTCTGAATGACATGATCATTGAATGATGACTTGGAAATGACTGAAAGCAAAGTATCTGGGTGGTTACATCAGGGGTGTGTGGATACTCACCAACACTTCATTCGTAATGGCCACTGTGCTAACCTTTAACATGTTGAGTACGGTGTTACCGACTTTACAGCAACTGAATCAATAGAAACCAGTATTGTAGAAGTTTAACGTAAGTTTAAAATGCTTCAGATTACAATTTTGAAGCGGATTGAATGTCCATGAAGCAGAATCCTTTGTTAGAAGGTATTAGTTCCTCGTCTAATGATGTAACCTCCAGAATTTCGTGGAACCCAAACGTTTATCGCTGTCGTGTATATAAAGCCAACTCGGTGCACAATTTATTCTTAGTATATTTATCAACCTCTACATGTTTCGGGCGACTATATGCCCATCATCAGGAGAAACAACTGTGTTTATGCGACACTTGGTACTGTCTGGTATGCAGGGTGGGAATTCCACCCTGCATACCGAACAGTGATCCACACACAATAACAATTACCAAATGTATAAACACAGTTGTTTATCCTGATGATGGGCCTATACTTGCCCGAAACATGTAGAGATTGATAAATATAAATATACTAAGAATAAATTGTGCACCAAGTTTTATTTATTTACAAGATTATACGGGGATGCAGAACAACAAAACATAAAGTTTATTGCTGTGGCCACATCGCTTATCACTTGTCTCTACCTTGATGCGGAATAATTCATTCCATATTCTCCCATTCTGTTTCTTTAAGATCCGTTTTGTTACGAAAATCACTTGTATGCCAGGTTGCCCGTTCCATCTTATTTTACTTAATGATGTCGCCTTAAACTTTGCAAAAGGGTACAAATCGTAAATTTTCTGAAAATGCAGATCTCTCTAGATTCCTGACACGTGCTTCTTATTGGGTCTAAATGACTCCTCCTCTAACACTGTCCTCACCTCTCGTATCCTAGTTTTTGACTTAAAATATTAATGCAACGATGTCCAGCAAAAACACAAATTACATGGCGTCGTTCTGTGTTACCAGACAACTTTCGTTGAAAAAAAACGTGTTAAGAAATTGCGTCAAAGTTCAAGTACAGTAGTCGTCTTGCACATTGTGACTAAATAGTAATGTAGTAATAAGACATACCGGTAGTGTCGTATGGAGCGGAAGCATGGACGTTGACGAAGAAAGAAGAAAAAGCTCTGCTAATTTTTCGAAAGAAAATATTTAGAAGAATGTGTGGTCCTAAATATGAAAACGGGGAATGGAAAAGTCGAACGAATCGGGAACTAGAAGAGATGAGTAAAGGAGAAAATATAGTAAAATGGATAAAAGGGCAAAGTATACGCTGGTTAGGTCACCTAGAGAGAATGGAGGAAGATAGGATGGCCTAAAAGATCTTCACTCAAGAACTGGAAGGGACGAGAAGAAGGAGAAAAAACGAGGAAAAGATGGAAAGAGGAAGTAGAGAGATATCTTAAAGTGCTGGGAGTGAGAAGATGGAGAGAGTTGGTGGCAGATAGGAAAAAATGGAAGGACATTGTTGGACAGGCCAAGCCCACAGTGGGCTGTAATGCCAATGGAAGAAGAAGAAGAAGAAGAAGAAGAAGAAGAAGAAGAAGAAGAAGAAAGACATATTTGTTATTTACATGTTTCTGATTCTATCAGAAATTTGCACAGTCGTTTGGCATCCAAAGAATTACATACGCTGAGCAGGAATTTGTACTTCTCATAAGCGTATTCGGTGTGTAGTAATCATTTGCGATTCTGTGATTGTGCTCTGTATTCTTCTAAACCTCATCCCTGTGGTACGAGGGTGGTCGCCCTGGGCGCATATCAGCGAAATTCTATTGCCGTCCGTTGCAATATGGTAATCAATTCAGAAACATTCTTTTTGATCGAACAGTTACACGGCCAAATTGAACCGTCAGAACCGTAAGTGTCACTGGTTGTCCATCACCCAGATTACAGCATCAGATCAGAAATCTTCCTTTGATACAGAGAATGTCAAATCGGCGGGCAGTTTGAGAGAGGTAGTATTGAATAATAACGTACAAATAAATGGAGGTCAGACCTGTATTTAATCCGCTAGTGGTACAACATCACTTGAGTAAATGTGATGAAAAGGTAACTAATTTTCTTTATATGAAGCATCCCGTTGGTGGAATACTTAAATGAATCACGACGTGTTCAGTCGCACACAGTTCATTTCGAATGTTTGTTATCTGGCAACTGGCATACACAAATTAATTACTTAGTTTCTGTATACATTCATGCTGTCGTACAGTGGCCTGTGGAATGTGGAAACAAGTTGGTAGATAATAATCATTAGCAAAGGAGGGATTTAACACATTGATATGCGTGTATCTAATTTTGTTCGACGCTGAAGAGAGAGGAAGAAAGTTTCTTGAAACGTGGCAAATTAGTCTGCTTTTACGTGGGCCAAGATGCCATACTGGCATCAAAGTAATTTCATTATGTAAGCACAAAATATTTCATCTGTTTCTGGTTCAGAGGCCCATATTTTTTAATATTGACATGTCGCCAGATCATTATTTTGTTTGAAGAACTCGGTTTTCTGGAATGTGATGCTGTGTCACTGGAGGAACTTATCCACATAATGTTAGCTGTACAGTAGTCCATGAATTTGAAACCCCTCAGTAGGTGGAGATTTTCTCATCTCCATACAACTTCAGAACTGCTCTGGGGCTCTCAAACCCTCCACTTCAATGGGTACTTGGATTCTGTGTCGGTTTAAAGAGGTCGGAGCGTGACGTTGATCAAACACCTCCATATAGCGTTGAGGTTGAGACAGAATGGAGCTATGTCTCTGCTTCCTGTATGTTCCTTTCTGGCACATATGAGACAAATTTTTCCGTCGTCTTGGCCAGTTCAACTGTACGTTTGACTGGCTCCTGATTTCCTAATGCCTGACTGCAAAACAGACCCACTGACACTCCGTCAGAATAAATTTGTGTTCATTTTGTCGTCCGGATTTCTTCTTCTTATTATCCCATGGCGCTACAGCCGAACTAGGGCCTTGGCCTCTTCAAACATCCACACCCAGATATCTCAATCTTCTGCAGCCGACCTTCTCTAGTTTCTGCATTTCAACGTGTTCTTAGCCTCCATGTCCACTGCATCTAACCATCTTCCTCTGGGCCTTCCAAATGGCCTTCTCCCATCTGTCTCCTTTTCGTGCTTTCTTTAGCGCCGTTTCATCCTTCATCCTCATTACATGACCCCCCCCCCGCCAGAGTCCACTCAATCTCATATTCCTGGTTGGCTCCATTTCCTTGTATAAGTTACATATTTCACGTTTTCGCCACTGTCCTTTAACAAACACCGGTCCGTACATTTTGCTTAGAACTTTTCTGTCAAATGCATTAAGCATCTTTTCTTCAATCTACGATAATGTTCACACCTCGCTCCTGCACCATAAGAGGGACCTTATTAATTTTTTGTATAATTTTTTCTCAGTTTGCTGTGTACGTCCCTTGACTTCATTATTGGGAGTAGGAAGTGGTGTGCGTTGTTCGCCAATCCTCTCTTCCCCTTCACGTATCTCTATTTGGTGATGCATGATCCTAGGCACACAAATTCATCCACTACTGCAGTCGTAGTCGGGATTTACTGAATTATTTTAAAAATTGGAATGGAATCTGATTTCCGCGATTGTCGGTTTGTTACGTCCAGGGACACGAAAGTGTTCAAGAGAACTCCGGACGAAGATCAGATATAGCAGAAGGTGTCCGTATATGCACAAACAACGAGTTCTGTCTACAGAAAACGTGACGACGGAGCACTCATTGTGAGTCTTTGGTGTGAAATACGTAGGAAAAGGACAGAAAGAAAGCGCCATCATACCTGTTGCACGTGAGTGATGGGTAAACGGCGTGGAGTAGACGTGATAAGGAGTAACTGCCGCCTGTGAAGTGGCGACATCACAGTTTCTCGGTACAGAGAAAATAGTTGTTAAGATAATTTTTGTGTGTTAGGAAATAATTTGTCATGAAATATATGGTGCTTCGTACCATTTAACATTGATTGAGGCGCGTAAAGTGAACTGTCTGTGATAAAGCCATTAAAGTAGAACGAGGTAGCAACGAAGTGAATTTCTCTATGTAATTGAAACCAAGAGACGCTTAAAAGTTATCTGACTTCCCTCTTATTCCGAGTACCTTACATTTCGCTTACACACCTGCATCTCCTCTACTTTTACTACGTTTTGTGAGCTTAATAATTAACCAACTTAATGCAGTAAATCTTGTTATATAATAAGTTTATTATATGTCTCTACATGTTTCGAGCACTATGTGCTCATCATCAGGAGGTCAAAATTGTTTTATACGGCATCTGGTGTCATCACACTCTGTAGGTGGCTGTCCCGTGCACGGGACGGCCACCTATAGGTTTGACGATACCAGATGCTGTATAATACAATTTTGACCTCCTGATGATGAGCACATAGTGCTCGAAACATGTAGAGACATATAATAAACTTATTATATAACAAGATTTAGTGCATTAAGTTGGTTAATTACTAAGATTATACTGAGATGCACGGTCAACAAAACATCAACTTTTGTGAGCCTTTGAGTTTGAACCAAAAATGCGACTTAACCGGCATTCCGTTCCCGAGAAAAGGGTTTCGATTTATATCTTTGAAACTATATCAAGAACTATTATAAAGCCAAACTAGCCTCTTACGTGTCATGTTCTGGACAGCCTTCCATTTGATTTGTAGGTGGCTTTATCTAACAGCTGTTGGCTTGTGTCATTATAGACGTTAAATTTGGCGAAGGGGTAACCACCGTGACAACTCGGGGCTAATCATTGGGCAGTACCAAGGAAAGAAAAATGAACTATTTGTAATGGTGATGATGATGATAATAATAATAATAATAATACATGAGCAACATACCCAGTAAAACATGAAATTAAGGAACCACAGAAAACAGCCATATTGGACACTGCACACATACTTCGGAAAGTATTAATATAAAAGTACAATAGATTCAACACAGAAACTAACGATATAAGCACCATGAATAGTAACAACAGAATAGCTGCAACACTGTATTCCCTAGGGACATAGTTTGTCTGAGGAATATAAGAATAAATACCCTGCATAAAGGAGACGATGATGATGATGATGATGATAATAATAATAATAATAATACTAATATCTTTCTTATCAACCTTGTGCAGGATATTTAAAATTGTATACCTGAAACAATCCGTGTTTCTAGGGGATATTTTGATGCAGGTGTTCCACATTTACAATTTGTGCTACATGTACTGTTATTTCACCCTTGAAATATGTTTTGTACTTTTACATTAGCACATTCGGCAGTATGTGTGCAGTGCCAAATGCGGTTGATTTTTTGTAATTTATTAATTTCGTGCCTTCCTGTTATGTTTCTCAAGTATTATCTGAGTGATTTAGAAGTGGTTCCAATCGCCCTTATTATTACTGGTATCCCTTTTGTTTTCGCTGTCCACATTCTCTGAATTCCTATTATGATGTCTTTATATTTCAAAATCTTCTCAGCTTTTTTCTTGGTCACATTACTATTACTATTATTATTATTATTATTGATGGTACGAAGTACGCTAGCTCTAGCACATTCAGCGATAGTTTGTAGCTCTTCGCTGCAATCGACTGTTTTTCTTCAACTCTAATGGCTGTAGTTAGGCTGATGTTGTGCTCCTTCCTCACTGACGCATTTTGCGCGAGAGAAGGCATCTAACTGACGAAATATTTGCTGTTAATGTTTTTTTGGTTCTAAATCTTGTCTGTCTTCCTTGGTCATTATTGCGCGGAAGTAAGTAAGTAAGTAACTTAGTTAGTTGGTTGGTTGATTGATTGGTTGTTTGGTTGATTGGTTGGTTGGTTAGTTAGGTACCGTGCTGTTTGCCGTTTCACCGTTGAAACTTCAACGGACATTGTACAACAGTTTCACTTTATTTCCAAATTAGACCACTGATGGTATGAGTTCTAGACATCACTGTCTAAGCCTTCCGCTAAGCAAACTTTCTGAAGTGGAAAAACGTCTGACTTGTGCCCGGGATGTGGCCGATTATACACTTTGCCGTAGCATCCAATATCATGAGCGAGGTTTTCATAGTTTTCCTCAGTAGCGCCTGGAATTTTCCCCATTATCGTTTCATTATACGACATCTCTCCTTACACTCACATCACAATTCATTATCCACAAGCATTACTGCCATCACGTGCTTTGATTTGAATTCCCGTTCACCATTCTTGGCGATAAATCATTTGCCTAGAAGTGATATTTTCGTTTCCATGTTAAGCGCCTTGTATACTAAGATTCTCCAGTGAGTACATATAAAAATGTCACTTGCTAGCGATACATTGTCAAGGGTTGAAGGAACCAAACTAGTAAAGGGTTTAAGCGACAGAATGATACGTGTTTCCAGATACTGGAAATTCGTTATCGGGAGAAGTGAACTCACACAGAGGAAGGTACAGATCATTCTTTTCGTTTCACTACTAATGCACTCGTCTCAACTAGAGCTATACAAACGATACGGTGTAATTCATATCGATCCATCATTGTCCTTCCTTTCTTAGATTTAAAGCGCTTCTTTCAGAAAACGTTGCCATAAAGAGAATGAGGGCCGTTAATTCTCAACAGTACTTGTCGACGCTTAGGACCCTGGCCGGGAGGAAAGAGCTCCACGTTAGCCTACATTTGGGTCTCAGGTGTGAGTCTTCTTGTGGGACTGTGAAAGGCCCTTGGGACCACCGTCGGTAAGTCATGTGTAATGGTCTGCCATTTCGCAGCTCAGCAGCTATCGCTGTGTGTGTTGTCCTTGCCTGTAAACAGCACCTGGGACCGCTGCTATACAACCGGCACACCAAAGTTGATGGCGCCCATAACCCGTTTTAGAATAGCTTAAGTAACTTAACGAGAGAGCGTTTGAATATTACACTGTTGTCGAATGCACTGTCTTCTTACGTTGGATGGATACTACATTACATGTGGCACATTGAGGAAGATGGTAATTGACATTCGCCTCAGAAGTGAACGAAATATTCGATGGAATCTTGTTTATTTAAGTGCTATTAAAATTAGTAGGTTATTAAACGCGATTTATTACGCTTTATGATGTACAAGATTAACAAAGGTGAAACACTGAAATAATGTGGCCACTTGGGACAACTCATCCTATAATTTTACGACAGGTCCGTATCCTCTTCCAAAGCGAATTCTCCTCTTTCAGTTCTCACTATACTCTACGTTCCAGATTATCCAGTGGCTGCTTACATCTTCTTCCTCGTCTTTCCGTCAGTTATAGCCTTTCTTTTATCTTTCCTTCAGTAACGTTACTTAGAAAGCAGTTTGTACGCAAGGTGTGACTAATCCAGTTAGCCTTCCTTATTTTCATTTTGTGTTGGATATTCATGTCCTGTTTGACATTTCATAGTACTTCATTTCTCATACGATCGGTCCAGCTAGTCTCCACCATTATCCTGCACAACATTTCACAACTCTCCAGGTATATCTGATGTACGTTCCGCAGTTTCCTTGTTCCAGCGCTATAAAAAGCTATGCTTCAAATGTAGTACTTTAGCAGTTTCGTCATTAAGTTGGAGTCTAGTTAGTTTTCTGTTGAAAATTGTCGTCTTCTTGATGATTCCTGCTTTAGTCTTGGCAATCCTAGATATAATTTCATGTATACATTTGACATCATTCGTTATAATGTCGCCCAAATAGCTGCAACGTTCCACATTATCGAATTGTTTTTAACTGTCATAATCTGCAGTGGGAACAGTAGCCTCGAAAGTCTCATTACCTTAGTTTTTCTCACATTAATTTTCATTTCATAACGTCTTCAAATTTCAGTTAGTTTATCAATCATGCTCTGTGGTACAAGGTCATCAGCATATTTCACAGGGCGAATTACGTACCTAGACGCAGGCTATATGCTAGAATAGTATTAAAATGAATCTTAGATATAAGATACGCAGACTGAATATATAACTCTCATTGTTGGTATCAGTAGATGGCTGTATAAGCATGCTGACGAAACTGGGATACCGCAGAGGAGCGTTAATTTCTGTGCTACTCGAACCACTATTAGCTTGTCTTGAAGGGCTGTGTTTCTTCTAGTTATGCTTGTTAGTAGCATGTTGAAGAGAAGGGAAGGAGGTAGGAAGGAAGGAGTGGTATAATTCAAGACAAACTCCAGTTATTGAAGTGTAGGGATGAATCTCCAGATCCGCATTCGAATGTTCTCTCTCCAAACGTTAGTTATTCTGACAGAATTTATGTGAATTTCCCTAACATAGTCATAATACACTGGAATAATATCTTCTTTTTGCCATAACCACCTCCTCCTGAACGCTGATGTGCTTACTGTCAATTCCGCGGCATATTTAATGCAGCGTCAGACATTACATTTCAAATGACCTCCTTTAAGAATCAGTACTGTAGCCGATCATTTTTAGTGTAGTTGTTTCTTGGGATTGCTGGCATCAGTTACGGACGGTTCATGGCATGCGTTGTAAGTTAATCTGTCAACGTATATTCAGGACCGTTGGTGATAGGAGAGGAGAGATTTAAATGAGAAAACGTTAGTAGCGGAAAACAGACGCTAGCAATGCAGTGCTAATTCAGTCGCGTACGAGTGTGGTGTAGGTAGGAGTATATAGAAGTGACTGTGTCAGTTTCTAGAAATGATCTAGTTGTTTTACTGGATGTAGCGCTCCATTATTTTATATCAAGGATAAATTGAGTAAATAAATAAACACGAAAAAGAAATAATTAAAACTATATGTAATTCGGTGAACCACACCCGTT
>Ga0123354_10015820_pt1 | contig 11803 bp, 5 predicted proteins | sample TergutLab28metaG_2_FD_97872 | JGI IMG/M metagenome (GOLD analysis project Ga0123354, IMG submission 97872) | Labiotermes labralis P4 segment gut microbial communities from Petit-Saut dam, French Guiana - Lab288 P4 | ecosystem: Host-associated > Arthropoda: Insects > Digestive system > Gut ... | reverse complement strand
TGAGTGGACCCCGTTCCAGACCCACTACTACTCAGAAAATCTGGTAGCGCCGGGGATCGAACCCGGGACCTCTGTATCTGTAGCCAGAAACTCTGACCACTAGACCACAGAGGCGGTCTCCACAGTGCAACACTGAATTCAATTTCAAGTGTGACCCTCTCTTAACAGTCGCGGTTGGGAGGGAGTTAAGATTAATAGAAAACTTGTCTGTCTTAATCACTTTTGAGTGATAGTTTGAGACAAGCCAGGCAATGTACTCGTATATATGTAACTTAATAATGAGGTGCGTTTCGGTAACCATTATTGCCATGCAAAAGCAATAAGTATTACATATTTTGGGTGTGGCTGTATCCTTACGTATCCAGCGGGTAACATGCACGCTCTATATTAAATATATTGTCACGTGTGACCTGTCGGTTTAAAATAGTTTTCCACGCTATCTCATAAACGGTACGATTTTCGGAAAAAGTTTAACATCAAATGTGTGTTTCGATTTTCTCTACAACTTTCGCTTGAAGTGATTTTCATTCTGACAAGAACTAAGAGGGCTATTATCACAAAGGTACGTGTGTAGGTCTTCACGTCAATTTGTCTCCATTATTCTCAGATTTTAATGAAAATTGAATTTTCGCAACACATTTTTGAATAATACTCAAAGATCAGATTTCATGAAAAACTGTCCAGTGCTAGAAGAGTTTTTCCAGGCGGACGGACGAACAGACAGACAGATATGACGAAGCTAATAGTAGCGTTTTGTAATTTTCCGAACTGGCCTAAAAGCAGATAAACTGCAAATTCTTATCCTCGAAAATACAAGGTGCTCTTTCTACCGGCAGCCTGCATGTGTCCACACTTGGCTTAAAATATCCTGAGATTTTGTTCATCTGAATACATATTTCAGTTTCTTAACATCTTCATAAGTAATTGGGAAGTTTTTTTTTTAATTAACAGCACTGTCGACTTTAGATGAATATGATTGTGGAGCACTAGAACAATGATGCTGTCACAGAAAATCAAAATAATATGAAATAGTTATGTTCCAGTTCCCCTTTGTCCATCACAAGCCCTACATTCACTGCTCTGGGATGGAAGCCTGTCCTCCTCAGTAAGAGACTGGTAACTAAGCGCCTTACTCATGGCACAATAAGACAACAGCTTTGTATACGTTACGATGTGCAGCATTATGCTACGTTTAAGGCTAACTTCCACACACACCAAGGTAGCCTAGGGTCTGGAACGTGCTAAGACTAGCATCGTAAATTGCGTTTTACGACACTGCCGTTCACACCACTGAATGTGTGTGTGTGTGTTTTAGCCCCCCGGCAAGAAATTTCAACTTTATATAAACCTGAAGAAAAGTCATATTCTTAGCAGTTTGGAAAATATACTGCTGCTGGTGCCTGGCACGCCATATTGCGAAGACCTCACTTATACTTGTACCTATATAACCCTGATATAATAACCGTAAATATTTAAGCATAGCTGCTTTTAGGGATTAAAAACAACATGATGGAAGGTTTTGAGTTTATACACGATACCATTTGCTGCTGTAACCATAACACTTATTCCTAACGTGCTGCCACTACAGGCTTCGTACTTTTAAAGGTAAGGATTTTGTTACGGCTCGTACTTTCAAAAGGCCTATATTTAAAACAGTATAACGTTGCTTCGCTTAATGTGACTGTACTTTCGAGCAGCAAATTGTGGTTTATTTAATTTTTATATCCGCATGAAAATTTGATCGCTAGTTTACACACTGAAGATTTGTAAATCTCTTTTGCCTTTAATATTACTAATATATCTATAGAGAAGTATGTATTGAATTATAATACTTTTCCTTCTATTTTCTAGTAGTAAGAGTTGTGTAGGAATGATCAAACGTAACGCTGTAATAAGTGGGACAGAATCAACGACGAACATTGAGATTCTATATGTAAATATGCAGCTGTTTATAGCAGCCACGAATTCAAGCATTATTTAATTTTTTCTTGCAAGACGGAAACAAAATTACTTCATTTGACGTTACTTGGACTGGTTTACAAAACTTGTGACATGATCTCTTTTCATGGAAAAATTAATCAAAATACTGTAGAATAAATTACATTCGATGTAATGTAAACTTGAATGAATTTTTCCTTAGTTAATTTACCATCTTTAATGTCTGTAATAAACATTTTCGACGAAAATTTAATTTTATCATAGCTTAAACTGTATTTTTAGAGTTATGCTAAAGGATCATAACTGCTCTGGGAAGGCAGAACCGCTATAATCTCATCTTTTCGTGAGAATAAGAATGTTATGACGTCGTTCAATATTAAACATGTCCCACTTTTTAACTTGAATTTCCTTCCATATCCCCCCTCACCCAACCCCAAGTAATAGAGTCAGAAAATCGTAGTCTATGGCTTTGCCTGTTGTTGCTTCAATGGCAGCAGACAGTTGCTGTTCGTATGGACGGGCGATGGATGTTCGGGTTTAGGCTTCAGAATATCTTGCATTCATTACTTTAGCTGCAAGAGCCTTTCATATTTAGAGGCGTGACATTAATTTAAGTAATATGTAAACAAATTGTGGTAAGCATAACAGTCAGCACTTCTGTAAACCTGCAGGAGCAGAATAAATTTCCTTTTTGTAAATTTTGTGTTCCATGTCCAGATCTTTAAATTTTTGTAGCCAATCGCAAGAAATGGTGAAGCTGATTGCGTTGTTGTACTGAAATGGCCACAGTGGTGGATGCTTTAATATTCCCAATGATACGTATGCTAGCAACATAAACATCACTGACGTCATTAACGCTCGATGTTTCTCAGGCGTAAAGAGGTCAGGGCGTGAAGATGGTCACTGGCTTCCATCTAACCCCGAAGTTAAATTTGGTGGAGCTATACCCCCTTTTCCGCATATTCCTTCATTTCATGTAAACGGAAAAATTTAATTATATGTAAAATCAACTCTTCGATCACATTTAAGACGCCACAGATCAATTACAAATACCAGTCGGATAAAAGCCTTCGAATCTGAGAAGTATTGAGCAGGTAAAAGAGTGCCGGTCTTTCGCCGCAGATTTCCGAACTCGATTCCATAGCAGTACACAAAGGGTCTGTTTAGACAAAGTGGCATCAGGATAGGTTCTTCTTAGAGTATCACATTTTCCGTATCAGTACCTTGCTGGCAGTATTCATATTTTATATACCCACAGTCGTCGCTGTATAATCTTTTCAACGTCGTTAAATAAGCCACGCAAACTCATGGTGAAGTTGTCTCGCACTGCGGTGCTAAATTTTCCAATTTTGTACTTACGTGGTTAAGGATTTAATCCTGTGAAAATAAACAATCCGATACTTTGCATTAATATATATCTATTGTATTTGGGAACAACCCCAAAAAATCAAAATTCTATTCAGAAAGAAATTAAGAGCAGATTGCAGTTAGGGAATGCCCTCCGTCATTCCGTGGAGAATCTTGTGTCTTCCAGTGTGCTACCCAAAAATACGAAGATTAAAATGAACGATACAGTAATTTTGACTGTTGTTATGTACGAGGGTGAAACTTGGTCGCTCACACTGTGGGAGGTACGTAGGCTGAAGTTGTTTGAGAATAGAGTACTGAGGAGAATATTTGGGCTTGCGAGGGACGAAGTAACTGTTGAGTGGAGGAAACTACATAATGAGGAGCTTAATGATCTGTACTCACCCAGACTTTTTCGGGTGATCAAATCGAGAAGAATGACATCGGCAGAACATGTGGCATTCATGGGAGAAAGTAGAAACATATACAGGGGTTTGGTGGCGAGATCTGAGGGAAAGAACCACTTGGGAGACCCAGGCGTAGATGGGAGGACAATATTAAGATGGATCTTCAGGAAGTTGGATGTGGGTTCATGGACTGGATCGATCTGGCTCAGAATAGGGACAGTAGCGGGCACTTGTGAATGTGGTTCCATAAAATGCGAGGAATTTCTTGACTAACTGAGAACCGATTAGCATTTCTACGACTCTGTTCCATGGCTTAAGTAAATAAGTAAGTAAATTTATCTTTTATTTGAATGTCACGTGTTTTCATACTGCAAACCTCATCTGTTATCCAAGTTGATCTAGAGTCTGATACTTAAACTTCTCACCAAAAATCAGTGCATTAAGTTACAGACCATTCGTGTTGTTTAGGTGACTTGCATCTAATAATACTATCCCCTTTGGGAATGCAGGAGGTATTAAGTCCCTCGCGCTGCAGATTCGTTTCCTATTAGATCGTAAACACGCCATAATCCTTTTCAAAGCTGTTAGATCTATCTGCATTGAAGTTCCTGGAAACTACTTACTGTTAGCTACGCGGTACACAGTGCCTGGAAATCAGAAGCGACGTATAAATTACAGATTAAGTTTCAGTTCGTGCATGATGGAATAGTACTTGAGTACAGACTTGCAATAGTACCGCTTGGGAAACAGCATTTCATTACATTTGTCTTGAGTGATATCGACACAGGTCACTGCAGCTGTGTTAATAAAATCAAATTGCTGAATTTCAGTGCAAAGTAACTGATTTACCTTTTTAGCAGTAATTTTATATCAAGAATTTCGATTGCCAGATTTTAGGCGATTTCGCAAAATTGCGAAAAACGACTATTAGCTTCGTAATGTATACCTGGCAGCCTGTCCGTCTCTCTGTCCATCCGCACGTAACAAATCGGCTCTCACAGGACGGATATTTATGAAATTTGATATTTGAGTATTTCTGGAATATGTGTCCAGAAAGTAAGTAATTTGAATGCAGACACTGGACTGTGCTCTCTATAAAGAACCTGAGTAACTTGCTTTCATTCTGAAATCTGAGGACTTCAAGGAAAGAAGATTAAGGTTGCGTCTTCTGTGATGTGACTCAAGTACTCGCACATTATATACCTATGCACCAAAATTTGCGACTTCACACCTTAGAAGGTCGTTACTATAAAGACTCAATTATATTTCTTAATTCTCTTAAATATGTACTTCTGTTATCCTATCTTTAAGTCCCTGAATTAAGAGTTGTGACGACTTTTATCAGTTCGTATCAAGGCAAGCGCTAAGCTGGCTGTGACAAGATGGGGAATAGAGGGAAACAGCAGAGTCAGTTTGTATGCACAGTTCAACCTGAATTTCGTTACTACATCGTGCATGCGAATGAGTGCACACGGAACAAGCTCTTATTTCTTTGTGTAAATTTAATTAAGAATCTTACATGACTCTTCTTTTGTTTCAAAAGTAGGAATCATATAGAGAAAATCGCTCATCGTCTCTTATTTACCACTGCAGAAAATATGAAGCATATCATTCTTTGTATGATTTCAACGGTTGTGAAAATATTATTACTGTTTTGCCCAGCAGAATCAGGGCAGTAGTAAAGGGAATATTGAATGGACACTTACGCACAGGGAAGTTGCACAAATTTTTCAAATTTTTTGTAATTCCAACATTGTAATCTTGAGATACGAGGAACAAAAACTTCCTAAAATTTCAGGTAAAGTAATTGCAATGCTCAAGTTGTGTCAGGTGATGTCAGGGTTTCGGTTTTTAATGCTCAATGTCTGCTGTACATACCGCCAGCTCTCATATTCAAAAAACTACGTTCTGCAAGCAAAATATATTTACGTTGTTTCGTATGATTTCAGTAACAAATTGGGAGAACTATTTGGCTATTGTGCACGAAAGAGAATGTGTTTACTGTGCTGTACGAAGTGAAATGAATTCAGGTTAAATGCAGTATTAAGGTATACACTTATTCTCGAGTTCCATGCTGCCATTACAAAACTGTGTAGGGAATTCTTTACAAAATTATGAAGTTACCAAGCATAAGTCATGTGCAAGAATGATAATGAAAATGCCGGCAACACTGGACAGGGCGAAGACCAACACTGGAAATGCAGGGGGCTTAAACTTATAAATCCAGCGGTTTCTTTACGTACAGCCAGGTTTAAGATTTAAAAATTCTGCATTGTCCTCACATTGCTTTTATGTGGTTTGTATCAATTTCAGAAAAAAAGGTTATTTTGCCTTATATAATATTAGCATACTGGTTTTGTATAACCGAGGTGGAGAGTGTTTACTGCTTGGTACTCACTGAGTCCTTGTATAAAACAGACACTTTTCGTCCAACAGAGTTAAACTTGGCGACGATAATGCGATGAAGCTCTCTCTATTGCAGAAGCTAATAGAACTGAAGCATCATCTGTTGTAAAGCTGTAAACGTTTTGCACTGACAGCTGCCCTAATTCTATATGCATTAGGTGTATATTGTGAGTGATTGTAAGCATTGAAATTCTGTAAATAGTCCAACAAACAACATATATGTGTATATGTGTACAGCAGACAAAAACCGTGGGTGTCTTGCGACCTGTTCATGGATGGCTACACAAGATTGACAGGCAACGGCGCTCCGTACATAGAACCAACTGGTCAGAGCCACATGGTTTCGACACGAAGACTGTAAGAAAATCGGAACGTGACTTCGGCATTGATTCTTCGGCGTTATCCCAGTCTGCAAAGGTTTAGACAAAAATTAAAGCGAAACAATACGGTACCAGCACTTTAGTCGCTTAGTAACGAACACTTAATTTTTGTTACAGAAGAGAATTTCAAATCAGTTCGCCCGAGTGGGAATTAACAGGCCCCCAGAATGAGCCTTTCGGTGTAAACCAAGGAGATAGATAAGCCGAGACCGTTTAAACGTTGATTGTGAGGTTAGTAGATGCTTGGGTTTAATCTGTGGAGAAAAAGGACAGAGACTGTCTGGACCGCCACATGCTCCTCCAGCTACACCAGACTCCAAGTTATCCAGTCTAAATGTCTCTGAGTCATAGGTAACCATCCCATACGTACCCTCACTTCCCACCTGCACAACTCTCTAACATCGAACCCATCCCCGTTCTCAACCACCACCTCACTGACAAAATTTTCGCTCATTGCCCCTTACACCCCAACCCCCAGACCAACAAATAGGGAATTATACTCTAGCCGACCTGACTAACTTGTACAAAAAATATAAACACAAACGTACAAGCCTATACTGTTTTAATTAGCTTACCGGAAGTCGGAGTGTTTTTTGTTCATAAAATTTCACTGCCGTCATTTGCACCTATATTTATATACATATTGTTCAGTTCCATTTCTACCATAGTGTAAATGTTTATTAAAATTGGTTACAGGAAAAATTTTGTAATTTATCCTTGTACACACTGTATGTACTATGTGTGGCATAAATTTCTTTAAAAGGGGGGAGTGGGGCAGAGAAAATATCGAGTCTCTTTCCAACTGCACGGTTTCAGTCACTGATTATTCGCTAAGTTCTTTAACCACACATAATATAGTAAAATTTTATATAATTTTAGATGACGTACTGTAAGGGAGGTGTGAAGTTGCGGCGTACGTCTATTTTAGATCTTTTTTTTATTTCAAAGTTTACATAATGGACACTGAAATGTTGCTGTGTTGTATCTGTTGCGGACTCGATGAGGAACGCATCTTAGATGTTGTTCAGGGAGGACGGAGCTCGTAACTCTGGTTAAGACGGGGACTCGGGCAGGCCGCACACAATCTCAATAATCCCCAAGCAGAATATATTGGAGTTTTGTTGTGCAAGATTATAGAGAATTTGCATTTACAACCGAAATGTATTAGTGACAATTCTCGCCAGTGGACTCTTCATTTCTGTTCGTACACACTGACTGTCCAGCTTCGTACTCTGCTGCTCAGACACAGTTCGAGCTAAGCAGCAGACTGCTGTCGCAGAACAAAGCAACTATTGTTACATGTGTTGCTCCACACACTGCTCGCGCGATACACTTAGCGAGTCCAGTTAGAGACAAAAAAAGTGGAAGGAAATTATATGCCTCCCATGCCTGGTCTTCAGAGAGGCGAGAACTAAGCATGAGTAAATTTAGCTTATGACTAATATACAGTACATGTAAGAATGATAAAAAGAAAACCACAACAAAAAAAGTCAATGTGTGTCAACTACACAACCACTCATTATAGTCTCTGTAACAGCCGATATTTAAACCTGATCCTTCATCTGACAATGACTTTGTGATATCTACTTTTCTCGGTACTGTCGGTGTATCAGTTCTTAGTTTCCTCCCTAGCATCTGAAGAAAGTTGTTTAAAAGTGCTGTTTCTCAAGTGAATACAAGAGCAGATTCTCTGCATTAGTATGAGAAGTCTCCACTATTATTCTGTAGCGCTGTTAGCTCTTGTGACTTTCTTATAGCACAGATTTTAATATTAAATTACAGAGAGGCGTATTGAATAAGTTGGCGTGAGATGTGATTATGGAAGGAATCCACATCCGTGACGTCAACCATTTTGACACTCAGTGTAGACCCGTGACATGTAAATGAAAACGGATTTGACGTATTTACATACACGGCTATATTGAAGTCCCTATATACGCTTGAGTACGTATATATAAAAAAATCATAACAAATATCCAGGAATTAATGTCTTGAAACGTTTCACAAAATAAATAACTCCATGGATCATTCCTTCTTAAGAAGCTGACATTTCATCACCTAGTCAAGAAATTCCCCGCATTGTATGGAACCCGAAGATAAATTACTACGTTCACAAACACCTGCCACCTATCCATACATTGAGTCAGATTATTCCAGTTCGCGACTCTCCTTCCCACTGCTCGAAGATCCTTTTTAATATTATCCGCCCATATACGCCTACGTACTCCAAGTGGTCTCCTTCTCTCAGGTCTTCCCACTAAAGCCCTGTGTGGAACTTTTCTGTCTCCAATACGTACTATATGCCCATCCCATCTGATTCCTCTTGATTTGATCACCCGATTAATGTCTGGTGAGAAGTACAGATCATTAAAGTATTTAGAAAGCTAATGTCCAAGCTCTTTCCTGATCGGCACGTCTTTTACGTTTTGGGTAGAATTGGTGTGAGTGTAGAACAACGCAACCTAAACACAACCGAACATATTCAGTTTCATGTCTACGTCACTATCAGTGGGATGACTGAAGGCGATTACTCTTGCTAATGTAGTCAGAAACACCAACGGATTCATTAACGATTATTATTATTAATGAAGCAATTATGGTTCAGTGCTTTGAAGTGTAATTACGTAAATATTGACCCTAATTTTTTTTTTACAGAAACGAGCACTATCGTATAGATCGGAAGTCGTACCACTTCCATAGATCTGTGAACCCCGCATTTAATATGCATGAGGCAGGAGCGTTTTCATGTCTCGGCCATGAGTCTGACGAGAGTGATGCGCAAGCAAGAGTAAGGGACAACAGTCAACATTACGTGGGTTGGTTATCACCCTCGAACTCACCGGTGATGATTTAGTAAACTGTTATTAAAGTACACTGCTTCGACCGCGCTATGAATATGAAACCAACGTTGATATAGCGTACCCTATCAGTGTATGGCGGGAATATTAGCTGGCTGAGGGAATGTGATAATTGTCGGAAGTGCACGGACCCGGCTTTATACGCGTGGCGCAGAAATTGACCTCAAGACGATGAAGAAATTTTGGTTTCTGGCTAACATTCGAAACAAAATCTATGAAAATACTTAGCAAAATTATTAAATATACGATAATATGTAACCAGATTGGTTGGGGGTAAAAAGAAATACGACCTTCTTACAAGAGTTTAACTAAGGCCCCTTCCATTTTAGTGGGCCGGGATAGCTCAGTCGGTATAGCGATTCGCTACGGGCTGGATGGTCGTGGGATCGAATCCCGGTGTGGTTGATATTATCCAGACCGGTCCAGATCGGCCGTGGGGCCTACCTAGACACCTGTACAATTGCTACCGCGTCTTTCCCGGGGTAAAGCGGCCTGGGTGTGACGTTGATCACCTACCCCCATCCAACGCCGAGGTTAAGGAAAGAGTAAGGCTATACCTCTACCCCTTCTTTGGGCCTTCGTGGCCTGTAATAGGGTGAAATTTACAGTTATCTTACCTACTCCGTTTTAAACTAACTGATTTCATGTATTTAGCCTTATTCATTCCACATTATATTAAAGACTGGTTGTGTCTTGAATTATAGGCTCTTGATTTCGTGATAAGTTAAGTATTGTGTGGCCTGTAGCCTACTTCAAGTATTAATTCTACTTGAAGATTATTATCTTCTGGTAAATGGCACCATGTAGTTTGTTAGATATTTACGGAATTTTCCGATGGATATACTGTCTCCATTTTCTAAACTTAATATTGAGGCTGTGCTTTCGTTCGTTCGTCATGACGAAACGCTCTAATCGTGCATAAATTCCATTTGTTCGCTTCAGGAATTGACGTGTGTTGCAGTTGGGTGAGACCCAAGTGAAGTGACTTGAGTAATGCATGCTACAGGTGAACATTGCAAAAGCAGCAGCAGCGGCAGCAAAAACAAAAACAACAACAAAATATGACATGAATCATGATTCTCGTGCAAGAACCCCGTCGCACCTACACAGTTTCACACAAAACGTACTGTCACAGAGAACGTCCTTAACTTCCGCGCATTCTCGTGCACATGCGTAGAGAGGAAAGACGGAAAGAAGACGCTGAATATATCTCAACTACCCCTTCAAATATCTTGAGATGAGCGAAGTGTTTCTCACTTGAGAATCATATCATTTACGTTTTCGGCGTCTCTGTAATCGCGTAGTATTTGTTTTATGTAATCATTTAAGACTTCATAATAACTTTTTTCACGACATTAATTCATTATACTCTTAACTGCATGCTTTTGTGTGGGTATGAGAACTGGGCTATACAAGAACAGCATAGAAAAAAATTCGAGACAACAGGTTTTGAATGTTTGAGTTGAATTGCGGGATATACATTTTATTTTTATATAACAAATGAATAAATTAGAAAATAGCTGGACATTTACAATGTAAATGATATTTTTGTGTGTTATATACTAACAATAAGATCCAAAACATTAGGGACTTGTATAGGGGCATCAGTGACTTTAAGAAGGGGTACAAGCCTAGATGTAATACAGTAAAGATGAGAAAGGTGACTTGGTTGCAGACTCCCACGGTATTGTGGCTAGGTGGAGGAAATATTTCTCCCAGCTATTCAACGTGCATGGGGTTAAGGAGGTTGGGCAGGCAGAAATACACACAGCAGAACCACTGGTACCTGAGCCAAGTGCCTCTGAGGTTGAGCTGGCTATCGAAAAGCTAAAAAGTCACAAATGGCCAGGTATTGATCAAATACCGGCAGAACTGATTAAAGAAGGGGGTAGAACAATTTACTTGGAGATTCATAAACTTATTATTTCTATTTCGAAGAAGGAGAAACTGCCTGAAGATTGGAAGGAGTGGATCATAGTACCTATTCATAAGAAGGGGGATAAAACAGATTGTAATAATTATAGGGGCATATCACTTTTGCCAGCTACTTACAAAATTTTATCCAACATCTTGCTCTCCAGGTTAATTCCATATGCGACGGAAATTATCGGGGATCATCACTGTGGATTTCGACGCAACAGGTCGACTATTGATCATATATTCTGCATTCGCCAAATACTTGAGAAAAAATGGGAATAAAATTAGGAAGTTCATCAGCTTTTCATAGACTTCAAGAAGGCCTATGATTCAGTTAGAAGGGAGGTCTTATATAAGATTCTCATTGAGTTTGGTATCCCTAGGAAACTTGTAAGTTTAGTAAAGATAAGTTTGACTGAAACATATAGCAGAGTCCGGGTAGGCAAGAATGTGTCTGACAGGTTCCCTATTAGGAATGGTTTGAAACAAGGAGGCGCTCTATCACCAATGCTTTTTAACTTTGCTTTAGAGTACGCCATTAGGAGGGTTC
>Ga0123354_10015817_pt1 | contig 11804 bp, 11 predicted proteins | sample TergutLab28metaG_2_FD_97872 | JGI IMG/M metagenome (GOLD analysis project Ga0123354, IMG submission 97872) | Labiotermes labralis P4 segment gut microbial communities from Petit-Saut dam, French Guiana - Lab288 P4 | ecosystem: Host-associated > Arthropoda: Insects > Digestive system > Gut ... | reverse complement strand
TGATTTTTGAAGAAAATGGCGAAATCGTAAGGATAAAAGCCAAAGATATACTCGAAGAATATAATTATCAATAGGAATGTACGATTTAAACGAACAAGAGATAGCGCGTCGAAATTCGCTTGCCGAAATGCGGAGTCTGGGAATTGATCCATATCCCGCTGCCGAATATCCGGTAAATGTAAGCGCATTAGATATTTTGGTAAATTACAATCTTGGAAAGGAAAATTATCAGAATGTAAGCATTGCGGGGCGTATCATGAGCCGCCGCATCATGGGCAACGCATCGTTTGTGGAATTGCAGGACGCCTCGGGACGGATTCAACTGTACGTCAAACGCGACGACCTCTGCCCCGGCGAGGACAAAACGATGTACAACACGGTATTCAAGCGGTTGTTAGACATCGGCGATATTATTGGCGTGAAAGGTTTTGTGTTCGTCACGCAAATGGGCGAAACATCAATTCATGTAACAAAACTGACGGTGCTGAGTAAGTCGTTGCGCGTATTGCCGATTGTGAAAGAAAAAGACGGACAGATTTTCGACGCATTCACAGATCCCGAACAGCGTTACCGGATGCGCTATGTCGATTTGTTAGTAAATTCACAGGTAAAGGACACGTTTATCAAGCGCACACAGATCATCAATACGATGCGCGACTTCTTTAATACTAAGGGTTACATTGAAGTCGATACGCCTGTATTGCAGCCCATACCCGGCGGAGCGTCTGCACGTCCGTTTATCACTCACCACAACGCGCTTGATATTCCGCTGTATTTACGTATTGCCAACGAACTGTATCTGAAACGCCTGATTGTTGGCGGATTTGACGGCGTATACGAATTTTCGCGCGATTTTCGCAACGAAGGGATGGATCGCACACACAATCCTGAATTTACAGTCTTGGAAATTTACGTTGCTTACAAAGACTACAACTGGATGATGGATTTTACAGAGGAAATGTTGGAACGAGTGGCGTTGTCACTGTATGGAATGACCAAAATACAGGTAGGTGGGAAAAAGATTGATTTCAAACGTCCGTTCCGTCGCTTACCGATGAGTGAAGCCATCAGGGAATATGCTGGAGTGGACGTGTCGGGCATGGGCGAAAAACAACTGCGTAATACCTGTCGGACAATGAACATCCTTATCAACGATACGATGGGCAAAGGAAAATTGATTGACGCCATTTTCAGCGAAAAATGTGAGGAACACCTGATACAACCCACGTTCATCATTGACTATCCCCTCGAAATGTCGCCATTGACCAAGCGCCATCGCACCAATCCCGATTTGACCGAACGTTTTGAACTGTTCGTAAACGGCAAGGAATTGTGCAACGCCTATTCGGAGTTGAACGACCCCGTTGACCAGTTGGAACGCTTTCAGGAACAGTTGAAACTCAGCGAAAAAGGAGACGACGAAGCCATGTTCATCGACATGGATTTTGTACGCGCCCTCGAATATGGTATGCCCCCTACATCGGGCATGGGCGTTGGCGTCGATCGGTTGGTGATGTTGATGACCAATCAGCAGTCCATACAGGATGTGCTGTTTTTCCCGCAAATGCGTCCCGAAAAGAAAATCCGACGCGACTCCGCCGATGCCTTCCTCGCTGTGGGTATCCCTGCCGAATGGGTGGAACCATTGCAAAAACTCGGATTTGCAACGGTGGAAAGCATCAAGAGTGCATCTCCGGGTAAACTGTTCAATGACCTTTGTGGTTACAACAAAAAGAACAAACTAGGGTTGAAAAATCCCACAATGGATGAAATGAAGGACTGGGTGGATTCATGAATTTATCCGAATATGACATAATAGTAGTAGGAGCCGGACATGCGGGCTGTGAAGCTGCTTGTGCCGCCAGCAAAATGGGCGCCACCGTATTGCTCATTACTTTCGATATGGAAAAGATCGCCCAGATGTCGTGTAATCCGGCCATGGGAGGTATCGCAAAAGGGCAGATAGTACGCGAAATAGATGCACTTGGTGGATGTTCGGCGATGGTAACCGATCGCACAACCATTCAATTTAGGATGCTTAATCTTTCTAAAGGTCCGGCGATGTGGAGCCCGCGTGCTCAATGCGACCGGAAAAAATTTTCTGAAGAGTGGCGCAATATTATCGAAAATACCCCAAATCTTGATGTTTGGCAAGACGGTGTCATTTCAATTATTATAGAAAATCATGCAGCTTGTGGCGTTATTACGCGCATGGGAGTTTCGTTTAAGTCAAAAGCGGTTATTCTCACGAATGGTACTTTCTTGAATGGTTTAATTCATGTTGGTCGTATGCAGCAGGAGGGTGGAAGAGTAGCCGAACCAACCTCGAAAGGGTTATCAGAACAACTTAAGGCTCTCGGTTTTGAAATCGGACGAATGAAAACCGGAACTCCTGCAAGGATTGACGGCAGATCAATTAATTTTGAAAAATTACAGCGGCAGGATGGTGATATAGAACGCCGAAATTTTTCCTTTTTACCCGACTGCAAAACCGAATTACGCCAACGACCATGTTATATCGCTTATACCAATCCGACTGTTCACAGGGTTTTGGAACGAGGATTTGTGGATTCGCCCATGTATAATGGAACGATTCAAAGCATCGGGCCCCGTTATTGTCCGAGTATTGAGGATAAGCTTGTCACTTTTGCTGCTAAAGACTCACACCATTTATTTCTTGAACCGGAAGGAACAGATACCAATGAATATTATGTCAATGGATTTTCTTCGTCTTTACCCTGGAATATACAATGGGAGGCCTTGCGGCATGTCACCGGTTTGGAAAAGGTGCATCTATTTCGTCCCGGATATGCTATAGAATATGATTTTTTCACACCTACACAATTACATCACACGTTAGAAACCAAATTAATCCGGAATTTATATTTTGCTGGACAAATTAACGGAACTACGGGTTATGAGGAAGCAGCGGCACAGGGTCTAATAGCCGGAATTAATGCAGTACTTAGCTTACATGGTAAAAATGAATTCGTATTGCGACGTGACCAGGCATATATCGGCGTATTGATTGACGATTTAGTAACTAAAGGCGTAGATGAACCATATCGAATGTTTACCTCTCGTGCTGAATATCGTGTTTTGCTTCGGCAGGATAACGCCGATGTCAGGCTGACCTCAATATCTTATGAATTGGGGTTAGCTAATGTACATCGTTATAATTTATTACAAGAAAAAGAAAAATACAGGGATGAACTTGTCCGCTTTATCCAGAATTATAGCATTGCGCCTGAAGCCATCAATTTTTTTTTGGTACAAAATGAAACAGCGCCAGTAAAACAAACGATTAAACTGATGGATATTGTTCTGCGTCCGCAGATTTCGTTACAAATGTTAATTCCTCTAATTCCAGATTTAAGAATATTAACAGAATCTATCCTTGACAGAAAGGATGAGATTATTGAGACTGTTGAGATTTCAATAAAATATAAAGGATATATTGATCGGGAACAGTATAATGTTCAAAAACTCGTGAGATTGGAGAACATTCATATTCCCAATAAAATTGATTACCTTAAAATTAACTCACTCTCGATGGAAGCAAGGATAAAATTATCGCGACTTAAACCTGCAACTATTGGACAAGCATTACGTATTCCGGGTGTTTCACCTTCTGATATTAATGTGTTGTTGGTGTATTTCGGCAGATGAAAATGTTCCACGTGAAACAATGGTTTTGCCGCAAATACAAAATTTTCCAATACAAGGATTTTGTTCCACGTGGAACAAGGAATTATTTTAATTATCAACTTAGTCCTTTAGCCCCACATCTGCCAGAAACTGTTCAACAATGCTTTCAACGTCATATTTTTTCACTCGTTTTGCTGCTGTTTTTCTTAAATGTTTCTGTAGTTTTGAATTGTTAAGGCGATTATTTTTCGCACATCTGCAGTTCAGTTTTGCCCAAATGTCCACAAACCCCTCTTCAATGATGTCTTTTGGAACTTTGGTTATAAATGCAATAACGGGTAATCCACAACTGAGACTTTCGAGAACCTTGCATGAGAATGTATCGAATTTCGAAGGAAACGCAAGAATATCCGCAACCGAATAGATGTCAGGCAATAGTTCGTGTTCTATCCAATTGAAATAATGTGCATCGGGAAGCGGGTCTTTCAGTTGCTCTCTGGCAGGACCCTGCCCACCACTAAAAGAGCGACGTCAGGATGCATCTTTTTTATTTTCTTATCGATGCATGGCAATTCCAACACGCCCTTTTCCTTGCTCACCCTGCCGGCATACAGCATCACTGGCGGCTATTGTCAATCCCTAGCGTCTTCTTTTTTATGGTCTTTTTGTTTTTGAAAATTGTGCCTGCCCAATGCGCTATAAGGCAAACTCTCTTCTGTAAAAATCATTTCACTGCAGGTTAGCCATTTGCGCTGGTCTCTATTGAGTATAAATCTGAGGTCGAAAGCGTCATAGTACATGCGTAGAAAACGACGGACACTGTTGCGGTTGTGCCAGTCGAAATTCAACACTTCCGACAGAACATCACTCAGTCGTCTGGAGGATAAACTTTCCTTCACCGAATAAGCAAATTTCAGATATGGCCAATACGCACCCATGCCGCCTTCGATAGAGCAAATCACTGTTTCGTATTCCCTTTCATGGAACAGGTTATGAAGTTCTACAAAGATTGGAATTCGCACAGGCTGATCCGTACAAAGTGGGATTTGATCTTCGCACAGGGGCTTTATCAGTACCAAATGGTCGTCTCTTTTGAGCGTATTGCTGCAAACCAATATATCAATGGGCAGATTGCTACGTTTGATTTTTTTGTGCATCGCTTTCAGGTTACCGAAACGTAGTTTTTGTCCACAAAAGTGTCTGTCAGCCATTCTACGCGTGGGATGGCTATATTTGCCTAGTTGCTCAAAAAAACTTTCAGAAAAGGGCGGGTGATGAACAAAACACTGGCACTTGTACGTGTGCCGACAATAACAACGTCGTTGCCAAAAACGAAAACGAGAGAACGTTGAGAAAATTATCCAAGTTAATACCGATTTTTTTCTCATTTTTTTCGATGTATGTGCGGATACTGCTCAGCATTTCAATCTGCGAAATGAGTTTATTCAGATTCGAAATCGCTAATTTCTTGCTCCATTTCGCTTTGGATAATTTTTCAGCCAATCGAGAAAACAACAATTCACTTTGATGTTTATTGATGGAATAGATTGAACGATAATATTCTTCGGCAATAAGCCCTTTTCTGCTCTGATGCTCCTTTGCCATCATCACCACATCGTCTAATACCGGCTTTTTTGCTGACTTCACAATCATTTTTTTCAAGTATCGAAGGAGATTTACCCAGCAGGCAGTTGTGAAAGATATTGATAAACGACATGGTAACACCTTGCCGCTGTACTACTGCTGCGTTGGTTGCAAGCATCGCAATCATTTTTTAAGAAGTATCGCCTTTTTGGATCAAAATGTGTAGCAACCGGGGTTTTTGTAATTGAGGGCACTCTTGGAAACATAATCTAAAAAAGCGATGGTGAGTCTTTCTGATTTTTATGCGATCAGTTGGGTATCATGTCGCCGCCGCGACAGATTGATTTAACCGCCAATTCGGTCTCCAATTTTTCTGCAGGCCGCGAAATATAAAGATACGTGCCTGCCAATCCGGCAAAGAAACCAAAATGACAGTCAGAACCACATGAAAGCTATCCTATATGCGGATTACGGCAATAGTTTTGAGGGTCGATTTTGAACTTCGCCGACAATTCCATTATTTTTGCAGGCATCACGCCGTCAATCCATTCCTTCACCAGCATGTTCAGCCATGTATCGCTTTGTCTGTTAAGCATCTCGAAACGCTTTAAAATCAGGAGCATCTTATCGGAAAATCCATAGGCGGCATTTTTCTGCAGCTTAATGATAGAGCGGGTGCGCTCATATCGTCGGGATATAGTTAGCGCAGGGATATTCCTGAAAAGCATTTACATTTTTACGGAGTTTTTTCAACAATTTTTCCTGTTCTGATGTAAAACCATAAGCCTGCATGACAACCGATGTTGAAATCGGTAACCCAGCAACTGAACTCGGCAGCGGTGAGTACGTCCGCGCCTGCTGCCAGAAGAGCGTAACACGAGAGGGTATTGTTATGTTTGGTGATGGTCAATGCCTCGCACCCGTTGTTTGTCAATTCTTCTACCACTTTTTAGTTGTATCCACTTTTCTTGAACATTCATGATACGACCCAACAGTTCGTTGTGTTCGTCGCTGTTGCAATCGTGTCAATGCAGGTCGATTTTCAAAATATCTTCGTGCGTAAACTTTTCATCCTGTTCCGAAAGGAAGAGATCAAGAGCAGATTTTAATTCTGATTGAAGGGTTGATGTATTCATGAAATATTTTTTTTAAATATGTTTTAAATATTCCTCTTCTAACTCTCTCATTTCCTTTTGTTCTATACAGGTTTTATCATTATACCCGCATAAATGAAGTACGCCGTGTACCATAACTCGTAAAAGTTCATTGCGAAAATTCACATGATATTCCTTTGCGTTTTCTCTTACAGAATCAATGCTGATATACATTTCACCGGAAATGAGATCAGCTTCGTTTTTATCAAAAGTTATTATATCAGTATATTCATTATGATGTAAATACTTATTATTCATATCAAGGATAGTTTCATCTGACACAAAAATATAATGTAACATTCCAGTTTTTTTTCTTTCCTTAATAACTACCTGCTTGAGCCACTTTGAGATTTTTCTTTTATCCTCAAGTTTAAAGGAAATCCCATCGGAGAAGAATCGAATATCTACTGTCAATTTCTATTGTTTTAAAAGAAAAAATGTCATCTTTACAAAACTTCCATTATTTTCAAATTCTATTTTATCAGAAAGTTTTGACATAAGAAATACTCCACGACCACTCATGTTTTCAATATTTTCAGGTGAAGTGGGGTCGGGGATATTTTCATAATCAAATCCGACCCCTTCATCTATCACTATCATAATGATTTGATGATCATCTTTTATGAAAACAATTTCAGCCACTTTATTTTCATCAAGTTTATTTCCGTGCGTAATTGCATTATTTGCCGCTTCAAGAGCAGCAATTAAAATATTGCCATATACGTCGTGATCTATATTACAAGATGCTGAAAAATCGTTTACAAACTTTTCTACTAAATTTAAACTGTCTGTTTTCGATACTATTTTCAATCTTTGCTCCATTGCCAAAACTAATATTTCTCTTTTATACGGTGTTCACACCGAAAAGGTTTCATTTCCTTCAAAAATTTATGTTATAAAACATAAATTACTTATAAATTTTTGTGTTTTTTCTTAATTTTATTATACTGATCACTCTAATTTTTTAGCAGCCATACCTCAGGGTCTAATGCATTATTGAGTCCTTCCCATATTTTGAACTGCACTATAGCCGTTTTTGCATCCTTTTCAGTGTACACTTTTCCTATTTTTTGCTTTGAAATTAGTTTATCTCCCTGTTTTACAGCAATATCCACAAGATTTGAATAAACGGTTATATAATTCCCATGTTGTACCAATACAAACATATTATTTCCCGGGATAACTCCTATTTTCATTACTTCGCCATCGAATATAGCACGTATATCTGCTCCTCCAACCGTAGTAATGTCAACGCCATCATAGTCCATCCTTATATCTTTGAAAAGCGGATGTGGCAAATTTTTACCGAAAAAACGCGTGATTATGCCTTTTTCAGTAGGCCAAGGCAACCTTCCTTTGTTTCCTTTGAAATTGTCTGAAATAAGACGCTCATCCGGAGTTAATACTTCATAAAGATTTTTCGCAGCTACATTTCGCTTTTTAGCCGCGTCGGCAATCGCTTTTTCTATTTCTTGTTGTAATCTTTGTGCTCTTTGCCGTTGTATTATAAGCTGATTTTTTAGTCTTCGCTCCTGTGACATCAATCTGTTCATTTCTCTATTCTGTTCAACTTTTATATATTCCAATTTTTGACTTTCCCTTCTTTGTTCTGCCAATAGTGTTTCTTTTTCAACTTTCATTTCCTCCAACTGTTTTATTAAAAAGTATAATTCATCTTGTTTTGCTTTAATTTCTGCTACCTGCTTAATGCGATATTCACTATATTGTTGAAAATATTTGATGCGACGATATGCCTCGTTAAAATCTCTCGAAGAAAGCACATAAACTAACATATTATACTGTCCCCTGTTTTTGTAAGTCTGTAAGACCATCCCTGCATATTCCGCTTTCATTTTCTCTATTTCATTGTCCATCTGGGTAACTCTAATCGAAGTTTCTTTTATTGTTCTTTCAGCAATGGTTATTTCATCTCTAATACCTGTCATAAGCTTTTCGAATTGCTTTATTTGAGCATTTAGTAATTCAAGTTTATGAAATGATTCTGTCCTGCTTTTCTCTGTTTCTTTCAGAAACCTGCTTGTCTCATCAATTTCCTTCAATGTTTGTTTTCTTTTTTCTTCTAAACTCTGACTAGATTGCGAATGAACATGAACCTCCGAAAAGAAGACTAACACAATTGAAAATAAAGCACATCTACTTAAATCCCAAATACTCATCTGTTTTAACATATTTTCCCACAAATATACTAATTTATTCACTTATAATAAAAAATATTTGTCAACATTATGTTCATAAATAATGAACAAATTTTTGAATTTTTTCTTCATTTTCTATTTTTCATTACTTTTTAATAAACTCGATTGTCTTTCCAAATAATTTTCTCCTTTTTAATTCACATCATTTCTTGAAAATCAGCTCTTCAAAATACTAACATTTTACTCTAAAAAATTTATTTGCAGATGTTAATAAGATTCATAATCTTCTATTTTTCATATAATTTTACTTTTATATTCTGTTTATAATTTGTCAGTTTATTTTAGAAAGTAAAATTTCCAAATCCTATGAAATAAATTTTTAACAAATAAACACCTATATAAAGAATTTATATTCTTTAAGCATTCATAAAAATTTTTATAATTTTTATTTCTGTTAAGTCGAGATTTTTTTTTTTCCCAGTTAAAAAGTGAATACTTTTGTCGTAATTTTTTGTTGATCATTTATAATAATGTATATGTTTTTTTATGTTTGAAAATTTATCTGACAGATTAGACCGTGCGTTTAAAACGCTGAAAGGTGAAGGTAGGATAACAGATATTAATGTTGCCGAAACTCTGAAAGAAGTGCGCAAAGCGCTACTCGACGCTGATGTTAATTACAAAATTGCCAAAGACTTCACTGACAGAGTGAAAGAAAAGGCATTGGGAATGAATGTTCTTAAATCAGTTCGGCCGGGGGAAATGCTTGTTAAGATAACGCGAGATGAATTATCTTTCCTTATGGGCGGGAATACTGTTGATCTCAGTATGAGGGGTAATCCTGCAATTGTTCTTATTGCTGGATTACAAGGTTCAGGAAAAACGACCTTTAGTGGAAAATTAGCTAATTATTTGAAAGTAAAAAAAGGACGCTCGCCACTATTGGTTGCTGGCGACGTGTATCGTCCTGCAGCTATCGAACAGTTAAAAATTCTGGGAGGGCAGGTAAACGTTACGGTTTTTACTGAAGAAGAGAATAAAAATCCGGTGCGAATAGCTGAAAATGCCATTAAATACGCAAAGATGCATGGTTTTAATACCGTCATTATTGACACGGCAGGACGTTTAGCTGTTGATCAGGAGATGATGAACGAAATTGCCGCAATCAAAATAGCAATAAATCCGGAAGAGATATTATTTGTGGTAGATTCAATGACAGGACAAGATGCTGTGAATACCGCAAAAGAATTCAACGATAGATTGAATTTCAACGGGGTTGTACTTACCAAATTGGACGGCGATACAAGAGGTGGAGCGGCTATTTCAATCATGTCAGTAGTGCAAAAACCCATCAAGTTTGTGAGTTCTGGTGAGAAAATGGAAGCTTTGGATATTTTCCATCCGGAACGTATGGCTGATCGTATCCTCGGTATGGGCGATATCGTATCATTAGTTGAAAAAGCAGAAGAACAGTATAATGAAGAAGAAGCGCGCAAACTGCAAAAGAAAATAGCCAAAAATCAGTTTGATTTCAACGATTTTCTTAGTCAAATTCAACAAGTAAAGAAAATGGGAAACCTCAAAGATCTTGCATCAATGATTCCCGGAATGAGTAAAAATCTCCGTAATTTGGACATTGACGATAATGCTTTTAAAGAGATTGAAGCTATCATCCATTCAATGACCCCTGAGGAACGATCGAATCCGGCGTTACTTAATGGAAGCAGACGTTTGCGCATCGCAAATGGAAGCGGGACGCAGATTCAGGAAGTAAACCGCATTATAAAACAATTCGATGAAACCCGTAAGATGATGCGAATGATGACAGATAAAAGCAAAATGTCAAAAATGATGCGAAATGTTCCGAAAAGGTAGCATTTATGAAGATGAAACCCGTACTCTACCTTTGCCCTGCACTATTGTCTGTAAATACCATTCCGCAGGTATTACCTCCGGAAGTTCTTCATATCATGCATGGCTTACGTCAATTTGTTGCAGAAGATATTCGTACCGTTCGAAGGTTTCTTTCAAAAACAGGTCATCCCAGGCCAATAGAACAGTTACGGTTCAAAGAGTTGAATGAACATACTAAAGATAGAGAATTAGCTTCTTTCCTACCCTATTTATTGGCTGAAAATACAGGAGTCTTTTCAGAGGCAGGCGTACCCGGCATAGCAGATCCAGGCGCAACCTTGGTACAATTAGCACATGCGAACGGCATAAAAGTTGTGCCGTTAGTTGGCCCTTCGTCAATTTTGATGGCTCTGATGGCTTCGGGCCTAAATGGACAATCATTTGCTTTTGTAGGGTATCTTCCGGTAAAAAGAGACGAACGACGGGAACGTTTACGAGCATTAGAACGTCGTTCGTACATCGAGGGTCAGGCGCAAATCTTTATAGAAACTCCATATCGCAATATGCAGTTGGTGAATGATGTCCTGAAATGTTGCAATCCCTCAACCATGCTGACTATTGCAGCCGACATAACCGGTGCCGGAGAATATATAAAGACACAAAGTATACTGAAATGGAAGCAAAAATTACCGGAAATCAACAAGATTCCTGCGGTATTTTTATTACAAGCATAATCCTGTTGATGGCGTACTCTATCAGATCAAATTCAGCATCTTCACGGTAGCCTTAATCGCCGACACTGTTTGATCGGGTTCTAATCCGCGGGTTTTAAATTCGCGTCCTTCGGCGGTTTGCCAGGTGATGACCGTTTCCACAAGTGCGTCGGTGCGTCCGCCCGGCGGGATGGTTACTATGTAATCTGCCAGTTTGGGCAGTTTTTTGTCGAGCAGCGCGTAAATCTTTTGCAAGGCGTTCATGAACGCATCATATTGTCCGTCGCCGGCGGCGGTTTCTTCGTAACATTTGTCATCGACTTCGAGGCTGAGCGTGGCCGATGATTTCAAGCCCTCGGCCACGTTCAGCGAATAATTGCGCACTTTGATATGTTGCCCGATGCCCTCGCTTTGCAACACATCCGAAATGATATAAGGCAGGTCGTCGGTTGTGACGTTTTCTTTGCGGTCGCCCAGTTCTATCACGCGGTTGGTGATTCGTTTCATGGCTTCCGAATCAAGTTGGATGCCGAGTTCTTCAAGGTTTTTGGAAATATTCGACTTCCCCGATGTTTTTCCCAGGGCATATTTCCGAACACGTCCGAAACGTTCGGGAAGCAGATCGTTGTAATACAGTTTGTTTTTGTTATCTCCGTCGGCATGTACGCCGCAGGCCTGCGTAAATACATTTTCGC